>Ga0214919_10003328_pt1 | contig 24373 bp, 27 predicted proteins | sample LL1503_MetaG_FD_177994 | JGI IMG/M metagenome (GOLD analysis project Ga0214919, IMG submission 177994) | Freshwater microbial communities from Lake Lanier, Atlanta, Georgia, United States - LL-1503 | ecosystem: Environmental > Aquatic > Freshwater > Lake | place: USA: Georgia | collected... | reverse complement strand
TGTAAAGAAGATAAAAAAATAACGATTATATTAATAAATGAGCGATAAATCACCTTATACATATATTTATTTATTCATAAAAGATGGGTCACCATGGCACGAACAAAAAATATATCTTCATTTGGACCAAGCCATCAATGCTAGTTGTAAAAATCCATATGATCGTGTAGAAATATTTGTAACAAATTGTGCCTATTCTGGATATGAACCACTGAATGAATATTATAAAGGAGGTATTTTATATAAAAATGGAGAACCTGTTTTATTTTATTAGATAATAAAACCCATAATATAATAAACATATTTCAATATATAATATATGGCATATATTGAAATAACGCATAATTCAGAAAATTATATTGAATTATTGAAACAAAAAGATAAAATTTATATCAAATATTCTGATATTAAACCTTCAGATTATTTGGTTAAAACATCCGACACAATATCTGGTTATTATGATGTCAAATATTTTACAATAAATACACGACAATTCAATACCGATGATTTTTTTTCAAATTATAAAATAATTTGTGGTGATTTTTTTTGCGGAGAAGGTTTTCTCCAGAAAATTGATAAGACAATTCCAAACAAAGAATGGGCGTTTAGAATGTAAGGTGTACGAATTTATAAAATATTAATACAAATAAACCAATTGGTAAAAATAATGGTTCATAATAATTAAAATAAATCCAAACAGATACGAAAATCACTGGAAATAAATGTAATCTGGGAATCATTTTATAACAATCTGATGTTCGGAAAAAAATCCATAATGCACCACAAATAATAGATATATAGACTTTTTCATCATATGTCAAATAATTATCTAAAATCATATATATATATATATATATTATGTTTACAAAATTATATTTGAATACAACTGACCCTACAGTATCTTTGTTGAATGTATTAAAACAAAATGCAGGTATGATTATCGTATCTGTTATATTTCATACAATACTTTATACAGTGACTTTTAATTTAGCTAGCTTTATTTTTTCGGGTAAAATTTTATCGCAAACAATAAACATGCGTTTAATCGTAAGTTTTTTGTTTATCATGTTTTTTGGATATATTGGAAGATATTATCACGTGAAAGATATTTATAGTGCTTACAGTAAAAATATGGAGAAAACCAGGAACCATTTGGATAAACTTTATATAACTTGGATTTTTATTGGATAAATAAAAATATAAAAAAAAGAGAACCTTTATATAAATATGTTAATTTTAACAGGTGCAAGTGACAATCACTATTCATCTTTACTTAATTTTATAGACAGTTTTTTATTGTACTGTATCAAACCTTTGAAATTACATAAACTTATTGTCTATAATCTAGGATTAACTAAAGAAAATTGGCAAAATTTGCAATTGAAATATAAAGAATATAATTCGTCGATTAAATACAAAATTTTCGATTATTCAAAATATCCAGAATGGTTCAATATTAATATTGAAGCAGGACAATATGCATGGAAACCAACAATTATATACAATGAATATTTGAAAAATAAAAATAGTATTATTCTTTGGATGGATTCAGGAAACTTAATTACAGATAATTTAATGAATCTACAAAAATTTTTATTAGACAACGGTGTTTTTTCAGGAATTTCTTCTGGAAATATTGAAACTTGGACATATCCAGATACTATCAATTATTTAAAATGTACATGGACAGATAAAGAAAATAGGAATGGCGCATGTATAGGATTTAATATAAAGAAAAAATTTGCAAAAGATTTATTAGTTGAATTTTATAATTATTCTCAAATAAAAGAATGTATAGCACCGGAAGGATCTAATCGCTCAAATCATAGACAAGATCAAGCCGTTTTTACAATTTTATTTTATAAATATATGATGAAATATAATTTCAATCAATACAATAATACACATTCTAAAATACATTTGGGGTATTCTATACATAATGATATTGATTCCATCGTCCAAAAATAAATTGGAGTAGTTTTTCACTGACTTTTATATGTCCCAAAAATTTTATCCCAAAAAGAGAACCTCTTCCCATAATTACAATTATTTTGTGAATGATGTAAATCATGGTCTTCTGTATATAACTCAATTCCCGTCAATTTTGGCAACCATATAAATTGAGTAAAAGAACTTGTTGGATACAATCGTCTTCCACAATGCCCGCTTATTTCAATTAGCGATTTATATACAATTATTAAATTGTATTGTATGAATGTTATTTGTAAGCATGTGATATGAGATGTTAAGTAAAATGCCAAAATAGTTGGAAATGAATTTGTTATTAATAAATCGACCGGATCTTGATAAAATGTGGCTATTGCAATCGGATTTTCGAATTTATGATGTATTTTATGCGCATATTTATATAATAATCTGTGATGCAATAATCTGTGAGCAAAATAGTGGAAAAAATCGAATATTATTTCAAAAATAAAAGAAACTGGAATAAAATACGCGATTTCATAAATAAATGTCGAATTAGTTATTTTATTTATAATGTATGATTCTATATAAAAATGCGTGATAGTTTCAATTAACGTGGTTCTCCATACATTAAAATGCAAATCATAATATGTTAGCAAGTTCAAAGAATCTCTTTTATGAATTAAAGGTTTATGTTTTGTTCCATATTCAACAAAATTTATTAGAAAATAATTTCTTGAAACAAAGACAAAATAAATTAATAAACCATTAAATTGTTTAATACAAATATATAAATTATATTGGAAAAGTGCTAACAGATATAATATTGTATTAATGGATACGAAATTATAGAATGAATTTGTAGATATCATATATATTATTATATATATATATATATGAATCGGTCTTGTTTGCGTAATTTATCTAATAGAGAACAAACCAAAACATTGATTGTAACGTTTGGAAGTCATAATAAAAAATTCGGTTTATTACCTAGATTTGAATTTGTCCGATTTTTGGAGGAACATTTTCCTGATACGGATAGGCATTTTTACATAGATGATAAAATGGATTTGTATCACAAGGGGATACAAGGAATTAGTACGAATATTGATGAAACAGTGGAATATTTGAAAAATGAGATTGCGAATTATGAGAATGTGATTTTTATGGGGATTTCATCTGGAGGTTATGCTGCAATTTTACTAGGTTCTCTACTCAATATAAATTATGTGTTAGCATTTATTCCACAAACTTTGCGTATGAAATCGAACATCGATGAAAAATATAGGGATATTAGTCCTTATATAAATGAGACAACGCAATATTATATTTACGGAGATGCAAGTATTTTGAATAGTAATGATTTTCATCATATATCGCATTGTGAACGTATTGTTGAAAATCATCCGAATGTTTTTTTGACAAAGAAAAACCCGTTTGATATAAAAAAAATGAGAGACGATGGAGAACTTTATTCTATTTTGTCCAACATTCCCAGACCCATTGATAATTGAATTTTTCTTTATATCCTAATTTTTGCAAATTTTCCCTTATTTTATCGCGTCTTTCTACAACATTTGGAATATATGAAAGTTGATGAAATTGAATTTGTATTGTATTTATTTTTTCTATTATTTTTGTTTCTATCCAATTTTCCAAAATATCGTATTCTGCGCCTTCGATATTTATTTGAAGGAAATCAATATTTTTTACATCGAAAAAAGTCATTATAGTTTCTAATGTTTCTAATTGAATAGTTATATCACCATCATCAGAGTGTATTATTTGTGTTGCATCTCCATTTATTGAATTAATTTTACAAGTTTCATTTTTAACACCTATACCTACTTGCTTGTATTTTATATTTTCTATATGGTTAAATTTATTTTCAAGTTCTCTATAAAATTCTAGAATTGGTTCGATTATGAAAATTTTGGATCTGAATTTATCATTAATTTGAGAAGTCCATTTACCAGTATAACCTCCTATATCGAAAACTATTGAATTTTCATTTAGATCATGATTTAAATTATGAGTTATGTCACAATTATTACTATGCCATTCTACATGTTGGGAATAAGTTTTATCCATTATAAAATTAACTAACTATTATATTTATATTGTTTATTTTTAGTGAAATTTTTAATATAAAATGCAAAAAAAAGGTTCTTAAGAACCTTAACTGCAGAGCTTTCGTCACAAATACAGTTTTAAACAATTTTTATAATAGTTTTTATAATAAGTTTTAAACAATTTTTATAAAGTTTTTATAAAGTTTTTGTAAAGTTTCAAACATACACGCTAACTAATAAAATATGGACTTACCTTAAATATGTCTATCGCCCTGTCCAAAAGGGAGATTTCTTCTGCACGATGACAACTTCTGTTCGCTATATTCCGGGTGAATCTGTGCTTCTAAGTCTTCGCGGTCTACGTCCTCATGGTCTTCCTCTCTTGCAGCGACTATGTCTCTCAATCTCTGAACCTCTGTATTCAAACGATTAATTTCGTCATATAATAAAGCTACCTCTTCGTTCATTCGCTCTTGCGAATCTTCTGATTGCTGCTTCAATTGCTGAAACATGTCTGCTAGCTGATGGATGTTGTACTCTACCTTTTTGATCGGACGCGTATTCACTGAGCACTTCAGTTCGTATGTCTTGAACTTGCCGTATTTGTCGCTGAAGCTGATTGGCATATGAAGAGGTGCTGGATAAGTCTTTGCAATCAAGTTGAGGCGCTCGGTTGCTGACATGTACCATTCCTTGAAATGCACGAACATCATGCGGCCCTTGCCAGTCTTTAGCGGCGCAAATTCTACGCGGTCAATTTCACCTAAATAATTAAAGAAATCGGTAGCAACATATTCTGTCATTTCATCTGGAACCCATGAAATGTATATACTATTACCTTTACCGTGCTGCCAGTTTTTAAGCTGGGAGTAATCTCCATTTAATAGGAGCTCGGCATCAAAGTTTGAGAATTGAGTCGTTGAGTTCATGGTTGTTAATTGCTTGTTGTTGGCTGGTATAAGTATTATTTACTATCGACAAAAAAAGTGTGTCAATTTTTTATTTTTCTCGTTTTATTATTTCTCCTTTTCTTTTTTTTTCCTCCTTTTGATTTTGCTGTTTTTTCCTTTTCAGCTTTTTCCATTTCTTTTCTTTGACGTTTTCTTTCAGATCTACTTAAAGTTAAATCACTTGAAACTGATGGAATAAATATAAATAATTGTTCTTTTGAACTATATTTACCAAAAATTCCAGTATCAACATTTTTACAAAAAAATACTTTATCATGTTCAAATAATAAAGATAATTTATGATCAATTACTGCAATATATGAATGTGGTATTTTGTTATCTTTGTTAAAGATGCCTTTTATTTTATCATTTGAACCTCCTGATACTCTTCTTTCATACCCTTCTAATTCAGTAAAAATATATGTTTTTTCTTTATTAACATCTTCAATTGCATAATCTAACAATTCCTTTGTCAACGGTAGAATTTTATGATTTTGATCTACACTTTCTAATCTTCCATATTTTAATTGAATACTATCCATTATAATTTATACAAATATTTATAAAATATAAAATTGATAAAATAAAAATATAAAATCTTTATAATATAAAGAATCAAACAGCAAATGTCAAAATCAATTATAGAAAGACGTCTTGCAAAAGAAATAGATTTTCTTGAAGAAAAAATGCCAAAATATCAATTATTAATTTTGGATGGATGCGAAGATAAGGATTGCAATTGCAAAGATAAATGTAATTATGTTCATATTGAATTTGTTACACCAAATGGCAATTGTTTGACTATGACATTGTTGCAAGATTATCCTTTCAAACCGCCGCGATTTTTGAAAATTAATGGACGAGATTACAGGTTTATTCTGAAAAAAATGCCAAAACGTATTTATTATTTGTATAATAATCCACAAGACATGTATTATGAAGAATCGGTTGAAATGAAAAAGAGCGTGAGTTGTCTGAACTGTAACACCACATGTTTATGTTGTGACAGTCTTTTATGTGGGGACAATTGGTCACCTGCTATTATGCTGTTTCATATTTTGAAAGAAATAGAGGATCATAATTTGATAAAAAGGAAAATCATGTATAAATTTGCGCTTAAAAATTTGTTCGATAAACGGAATTTGCCTTTGGAATTATTAAGAAGTGTATACAAATATTTGGTATAAATAGTAAAATATATAATAATACATGTTAGCACAAGAACAAAAATCTATTTTGAAAAGTAGTAGAAAATATGAAAAAATACATAAAAGCGAATCATGTAATTTATGTTTTTTTTGTTTTGAAAATCCATTAGAGAAAAAAATAAGTTTTGAGAAAAATGCCAAAACATATTTTTATAATGATAATGCAATATTTCATAAAAATAGCAAACATGAGGTGGATTTTCGTTAATGTAGTTTGTGTTTTTGTGTAATAATTTGTAAGAAAAAATTTGGAATGATTATAAATATATTATTATATAATAAATGGAAAATATAATTGAAATACCAGAAGAAATTTATTATTTAGTACACATAACAACAAAATCAAATTATAAAGATTCTGATGGAAATTTTCTATGGAAACAATTAAATCCTGCGCCTGTAGATAAAGGAACAGATCAATTTCCAGGCGTATATTTTTCATTAATTACGAAAGATAATATTTTGACTGAAGAAATATTTCCAGGTAGAAATTGTTTGATATTTTCAAGAAATTTACTCAAACAATTCAATTATCATATTAATGTAAGCGATAATAATGGATTCATAACAGAAAATAACACATATTTTCCTTGGAATTTGAAAGATGCTGTAGAAAAAATAAAAGAAAATTCTAAAATTCCGTCATCTGAAACTGAACTTATTAGTTATCATTTAATGAATGAAGTTGTTTTTCATGATCCAGTTCCAATGGAATATTGTTGTTCAGATTTTGAAAAATCAAAGAATATTATTAGAGAAACTGGACGAAATAGATATTTACCTGATTATCAAATGGAGAATGATGAAAAACCGAATATGTCATTATTACCTTTTTATTGTTATGCACCTAAAGAAGAAAATAATAGATTGAATAGTTCTGAAAATTTTTTTAAAAAGATGGCAAATTTTTGCAATATAGATTCGAAATTATTGAAAGATGAAATAATTGAAAAAATTCAGGAAAAAATAAACTATTTATATTCAAATAGAAATAAACAAAATATTGAAATACTTGAAAAAATTTATAAAGATTTATATGAATATAATAAAAAAAGTAAAAAAGTCATGAAAAGTAAAAAAGTTATGAAAAGTAAAAGACTTATAAAAAGTCAAAAAAGCAATAGACATATGAAAAGTCAGAGACTTATAAAAAGCAATAGATTTATTAGATGACTTATAAAAATTTAATAAAAAATAAAAATCAACTGTAAAATTTATCATTTATTTTTTTCACACCAACTAATATATTTCGTATCTTTTGCGATAATTTATTCCTTCATATATTTTTCTGAAATCTTCTGCATGAGTATTACAAATACAGATACGTTCTCTTTCATTACAAAGATAATCGGTCATTTTATAAATATGTGTATCATATTAATCTTTGTCATTCAGATAATGTTTCAACATTTTATTTACAACTTCTTTTTTATTTGGCGATTTTACAAAATAATCGTCGTTGAACATTTTGGATTTTACCAAAATACTATCCAACCAATCAACATCAACGACTTTATAATTCTTTCTTATATTTTGAATTTCTTCATTATTAATTGATAAATAATGACTATCATAATATTCGGATTTGTTGGTTGTATTTCCCATTTTTAGTTATGTTTTATTTATATTGTATTTATATTATCAATTTTCTAATTTAGTTAATCTTTTATTTATTATATCAAGTGCATTATAAATATGTTCTAATGCAGGAACTAGTTCAGCACCATGTTTTTTTTTAATTTCAGTAATATGAGATGAATACTTTATATGATTCTCTTCTTTTGGACCAATTCTTCTATTTATTTCTTCATTAACAACATCATTTTTCATTTGAATAAAATCAAATAAATTCTCAAAATAATAATAAAATGTACCTTTTTTAGCATTTTCTTCATCTATTTCTTTTTGTTTTTTCAAATTTTCTAATTCTAAAATTTTATTTTGCAATTGTTCAATTTCATCTGTAATTTTATCCATGTTAGTTCTCTTTTTTATATTAAAATATTTATAAACTAATTTTTTATATAATATTATCTAAATTTTCCAAATCAATGCCTAGATCCAAATATTTTTGAATTCGTGACGGATGCATAGTTCTTTGAATAAGTTCTTCTTTATAAATTTGACATCTTTCTTTTAATCCATTATAGTCTAATTCAACTATATAAGGATTGTATGAAAGCGACAACCAATAAATTTTATCTTGATTATCCTTTAATAAATCCATTTCAATGCTATTTAATGACAATGCAATCCAATCAACTTCATTTATATTCTTTTTTAATATATGATTAGCTTTAGAATGATAAGATAATAAATGTAATTTAATTCTATTTAAATTTTGTTCTATTAAATGAATAGCATTAGTATTACCAATTAAACAATCCCAATTAATTTTATCTAGATTCTTTTCTAAAATAGGAATTGCATTGGGATTCCTTGATAAATTTGGCCAATACACTTTATCTAAATTTTTTTCTAATAAATGAATTGCATTAGGATTAGATGATAACGTTTGCCAACAAATTTTACTAATATTTTTTTCTAAAATAGGAATGGCATTAATATTATTTGATAAAAAAATCCATTCTATTTTATCTAAATTTTTTTCTAATAAATGAATGGCATTTACATTCATTGATAAAGAACTCCAATTAATTTTATCAAGATTTTTCTCTAAAATATGAATTGCATTAGGATTAGATGATAACATTTGCCAATTAATTATACTAGGATTCTTTTCTAAAATGTGAATTGCATTAGGATTATGTGAAATCCATTCTAAATCATGTTTATTTATTTTATGCAAATTTTTTTGAATAATTTGTATTGTATTTGGATTTTCGTTTTGAATAAATGAATTCCAATTAATCTTATCTAAATTTTGTTCTAATAAAAAAACAGTATTTTTATTAAATGACAAGTTTTTCCAATCTAATTTATTAATATCTATCCAATCACGTAGTTTATACATTTAAACTACTCTTTAGTTTTATTATATATTATTTGATAATTAAATTTTTATATTCAAAAATAAATATAAACATATTCGTTTATATGTATAGAGAACCTCCACCAATAATGCCACCACAAAAAGAAGACCTTATTTACAATCAATATTTTGATTATACCGAAAAATACCAGAAAATATATGGCCAAAATACAATCGTACTTATGCAAGTCGGCTCATTTTTCGAAGTATACGGCGATAAACACGCAAAAACCGGACAAATTACCAAAAGCCGTATTGAATTATTCAAAAGCACATGCAATTTGATGATCGCCGAAAAATCCTGCCAAACACCAACAGGTGTTCTTGTAATGGCCGGGTTTCGCGACTATGTCCTAGACAAATACCTGGAAAAAATGACTGCAAACGGAATAACCGCCGTCGTTTTCGTCCAAAAAAAAGACGCCACAAATGGCGGCAAGATTGTGCGCGAATTCGCCGGTGTTTATTCTCCCGGCACATATTTGCCATATGAATCGGAGCAAACTACCCACCATCTATCCAACAATTTGATGTGTATTTGGCTAGAAACGGCGACCATAAAGGGCACGAAACATATGATTTGCGGAATGGCAAATGCGCATATTTTCACAGGACAAACATCCATATTCGAATACGAAACACCATTCCTTCTCAACACAACCACATTCGACGAATTAGAACGCTATATATCCGTCTACAATCCCAGCGAAGTCATATTAATTTCGGCGTTCAATGAACCTACCACCCAAAAAATAGTAAATGAACTTGTAGGCATAAAACCTCAGGTTCTCCATATTATTTATTCTAACGACGATAATTTCAAGAAAGATAAAAAAACTTCCGATGAAAAAAATTCTAACAAAGAGAACCAAATCCTAGAAAATTGCCAAAATCAGGTCTATATTCAACATGTTCTGTCGGCACTTTTTGGCACAGAATCCTTCCAATTATGTCAAGAGTTCTCTACATACACAATTGCGACACAAGCATTCGTATATCTCGTCCATTTCTTACAGGAACATTCGCCTGATATGGCGAAAAGACTCGCTATCCCCCTATTCAAAAACACGTCGACACGCATGATTCTAGCAAATCATACTTTGAAACAACTCAATGTTCTAGAAGATTTGTCAGATGACGGTAAAAAAATGGGCAAACTTTCGTCCATATATACTTGGCTCAACCGCTGCTGCACGCCAATGGGAAAACGCGAATATCACGCGCAAATAACATCGCCGACATTTGACGAACAATGGCTCAACAAAGAATACGAGACAACCTCGCTATTTATCAAGAATGTGCATACAGGATCATTTGACAATTTGCGCCAGAATCTGCGGAAAATATGCGATATGGAGAAAATAATGCGGCAACTCATTTTGCGCAAAGTATATCCACAAACATTTTACTCGTTTTATAAATCATTGTGCGAGATAAGCGATCTTTTGCAACATGAATTCTGTTGTATAGACGAAGCAACGACTTATTTATTCGGCGAAGAAGAAGCGACAATAAAATCAAATCTCAATAAATGCCGACAATTCATTGAAACCACGCTCAATATCGAAAAATGCGCACAAATTGCGTCAATGACATCATTCGACCATAATATTATTTCTGTTGGCATATCCCCCAAATTGGACGCAATTTTTACCGAATACGGCGAATCATTGGCAACATTTCACAAAGTGCATCGACATTTCAATGAAATTTTGGGCGAAACCGATTTCGTGAAAATCCATGAAACTGAAAAAATGGGGTTCTCTCTTATTATAACGAAAAAACGCGGTCAACAATTATTGACAGTATTAGAAAAAATGAAAACGAAGACGCTGGATATTGCCGACAATTTCATTATTCCTGTAAAAGATGTGCGATTAAGTAAATCAACTGCATCCAATGAAGAACTCGATTTCCCACAATTAAAACGGCTCATCGAAACTATACAAAAATGCAAAGAAAGAATGAGCGAAGAAATTGCGGCGGCATATTTGGTTTTCTTAGGCACATTCGAACAAGATTGGTTCAATCATTGCCAATCATTCGTCAAATTCGTGGCGAAATTGGACGTTTTGCAATGCAAAGCATACGTAGCCAAGAAATATAATTACTGTAAGCCAGTTATAGATAATTCTGCTCCGCAATCTTTTTTCGAATTCAAAGGATTACGTCACGTTCTCATTGAACATATTCAAACAAATGAAATTTATGTTACAAATGATTTGACAATGTCAAAAAATGTGTCGATATTCGAATCAATGGATAAGGGGATTGTGCCTACAGGAATATTATTATACGGAACAAACGCTGTTGGCAAAACCAGTTTTATTCGTGCGATTGGAATAGCGATTATCATGGCACAATCGGGATTTTATGTACCATGTAGTGAATTTTGTTATAAGCCTTATACTGCTATATATACGCGTATTTTGGGGAACGATAATTTGTTCAAGAATTTATCGACATTTGCAGTGGAAATGAGCGAATTGCGTGTGATTTTGAATATGGCGGATGAAAATAGTTTGATTTTAGGTGATGAGTTGTGTTCTGGTACTGAGACTGAATCGGCTTTGAGTATTTTTTCGGCGGGGTTGGTTACATTGCATTCGCGAAAATCGACGTTTTTATTTGCTACACATTTTCATGAAATAGCGAAATGGGATGAAATACGTGAATTAAACTGCTTACAGATGAAACATATGTCGGTGCATTATGATAGAGAACGTGATTGTTTGGTATATGATAGGAAATTGAAAGATGGGGCGGGGAATCGGATGTATGGACTTGAAGTATGCAAATCGCTTTATTTGGATACTGCTTTTTTGGAGATGGCTTATGGGTTCAGGAACCGGTATTTTGATGGACAAAGTGAATTGGCTGCTGCCAAAATATCGAGTTATAATTCGAAGAAAGTGCGTGGATTATGTGAAATATGTAAGGAAGTCATGGGACAAGAGACGCATCATTTGTCGCCACAGAAGGATGCAGATTCAGAGGGATTTATAGGGACTTTTCATAAGAATCATCCGGCGAATTTGAGCAGTGTTTGTTCGAAATGCCATGATAAAATTCATATAATGGATAATAAATAAAGTTTATTTTTGTTTTTTTGATTTTTGTTTTTCTGATTTTTGTTTTTTGGATTTTTGTTTTTTGGATTCTTGTTTTTTGGATTCTTGTTTTTTGGATTCTTGTTTTTTGGATTCTTGTTTTTTGGATTCTTGTTTTAATTCTTCAATTATATTATTTTTTAATAAAATAAAGTTTTCTTTTAAAAAATCAAAATAAGAATTTATTAAATTTTGAATTTCATTAATATGAATATTATTCAATAATTTATTAATATTTATTTCTTGTAAATTAATTTCAGGATTATTAATTTTATTTTTTTTAGTTTTACCACCAATTTTTTTTGTTTTTTTAGTTTTACCACTATTTTTTTTTGTTTTTTTAGTTTTTAATTTATAAATTCCTCCATAAATTTCTCCATAAATTCCTCCATAAATTTCTCCACTACTGCTATTTTCTATATCTGGAAATAAAAAAGAAAATAATGGAATAGATTTTAGAAAATTATAACAATCACATGTTTCTGAAGTACATATTGCTGGTAAGCGTGATTCATCTAACAGCGAACCACGTGATGATAGCGAACCACGTGATGATAGCGAATCACGTGATGAGAGTGAACTTTGTGATGAGAGTGAACTTTGTACTGAATGTAATCTAAAATTAGTTAGTTCTCTACTGGGTGGAATATCTTCAATTTGTGGTAATGCAACTGGTTGTTCTATAGCTATGCCTTTTGAAAATAATTTATTTATAATAAAATTATGTAATTTGAAAATATTGTAAAACATATGTTGTATAAAAGTACTTTGATCATGTTGTGAACGTATATCATACATATTTTGCTGAATTCTTTGTAAAATAGGTGTCAATTTTTGAATTAACGGTATAGTCATATGTTTTCGAATAATTGATAATGCATCACAATCATAATGATATGTATTATCGTACATATGATATTCTTCCTCCTTTTGTTCAATATAATCTGGATAATATTGTTCAATTGGTGTCAAAATTTTTGATCTTCCAAAATCAATTACTAATGCTCTTCCTTTCAAATCAGTAATTGTATCATCTTGGGTAAAATATAAATAATTACGATGAAACATTATGTTTCCTTCATGTAAATCGCCGTGTATAATTCCTAATTCGTGCATTCTTTTAATTTCATATTGTATAAATTTTTTTATTTTTTGATATTCAACATTTAAATCACTTGTATTTCTACGAAAAGTATTAAATTCATATTCATCAATTTCTTCAAAAATATTTTCTACTGTATCAAATCCGTCCATATATTCCATAGCAATCATTGAAAAATTATATTCAGGTGTTATTGTAATATTTAATTGTTCAATTTCTTTATCCAATGTTCTAACTCTTCTATAATGTGTTCTAGTTTTCATATTTGCAATATTGATTTTTCTTTCAAATATATCATATGACATGCCAATTTTCACATCTACTATACATGGACATATAGGATCAAAAAAACTTTCTTCATCAACCAATGTTCTCATATATATAGTTGATTGTATTACAACTTCTTTCAATATAGATTTTCGTGTAGAAATTTCTAATGATCTTCTTTCACGTAGTTGAATATTTTTTTTAATTGGTTCATCAATTGTTGGATCTTTATTAGTTGGTAATAATTTAATCAATAATTTATTAACTGGTTTATTAAATAAAGAACTACGTACATGTACATAAGGAGAAATAATACCATCATTTAATGTATATAATAATGTTATACACGAAATACTACTATTTGTAAATATTCTAAATGTACTATTTTCTAAAAAAAAATCAATTGCATCATCATTTGAAACATACCTAGACGTTCTTCTTATTCCACCAATCATTATATATTGTAATATTATATTTATTACAAGTACAAATATAATAAATAATAAAAATTGTGTAATATAATGAAATATGAATAGCGAATATTTGATGAATATTGCCACTTTCTTTTATTTTGTCTGTTATATACCAGAATTTTATGCAAATTATACGAATAAAAATGCCAATATATATAATGTATTTGAAAAAATAGTTACATTGGGTGGTACTGGATTTGGACTAGGTTATGCCTTGAAAACTGCTAACAATGCACTTATAATTAATTATGCACCATTGTTTGCACTTGACTCGATTGCTCTTTTTATGCGTGTTTATTATTCATATAAAAATAGGAAACGTGATGTAACTATTTTACATGAATCAATAGAGAACCCTATTAATTATGATTTGTAATTTTTTTTGTTTTTGATTTTGATTTTGATTTTGATTTTGATTTTATTGATCCTCCTTTACTAGTTTTTTCTTTTGAATATGAATAATCTTCTTTATAATCTTCTTTATTAAATTCATCTATTTCATCATATAATTCTTCTAATAATTTTCCATGTTCTTCAATTATTATTAATTCAGATTTTTCAGTGTGATTATTTTCATATTTTTCATTATTCTTATTATTTTCTCCACCTAAAGATGATGGTTTTCTATTTGCAGCTTCAATCATTCGTTTAAGTTTTTCTCTATTTTCTTCGTTTCTTTTAAAAATACTTCTAAAAATTTTTGTAAAAAATCCTTCATGATTTAATTTTCGAATTTTAAATAATCCATCATATGCAGTTAAACTATTTCTATCTATAAATGCAGTTTTACGCTCCAAACATTTTGCTGTAACTGAACTTTTTATATATTCATTAGTATATTTATCTGTATATCTTAATCCAGCATTAAACATGTTTAGTCTATCATATCCATATGCTGCATAACCTCTTTGAGTATATTTATACTGAGTTCTACCAAAATCTATTAATAATACTCTGCCTTTATCTACCGATGATTCACTTTGAGTTCCTTGTAAATATTCACTTGTTAAACTAGTCATAAAATTACCTAGATGAATATCACCATGAGCATAACCTAAATCGTGTAATTTTTCAATTTCATATTTAACCAACGCAGCCAATTTTTCTTGATCTGCATTACGAGCATCTATATCAATAGGAATTGAATCATATCCAACTGTAAATCCTTCTAAAAATTCCATAGCTATTATTGAAATTTCTCCTCTTGTTTCACTTAGTCTTCTTCCCGCATTCATTGTCAACATAACTTGATATTTATCATGAGCTAATCTATGTAGCGAATCATCTCTTGGAACTAATTTTTCTAAAATTTTGTCTACAGTTATATTACGACTATCAAATTCAAAATCAATAATACATGGACATATTGGATCAAAAAAATTTTCATCACTCATCAATGTTCTGAAATATATATCCATTTGTGTTCTTACTTCCATTTCCAAAGATCTTCTTGTTGCAATTTCTATTCTATCTCTTTCTCTTAAATGAATATCAGTACATACAACTTTGCTAGCAGTACTATCACTTGGAAATATTTTCAATAATATTTGTCTAACATCTCTACCTAATCCTTGTGATAAACGAATGCTTTTAAATGGTGTTGGTGATCCATCTTTTAATTTAACTAATAATGATATACAAGAAATAGTATTATTTGACAATATTCTAATATCTGAATTTTCTATAAAATGCATTAATGCTTGTCTACGATTTCCAAATTGACTTTTATCTAAAAATACACCTCCTTTCATTGTGTTTTTCATTTTGCCTTTTATATATTATATTTATTTAAATATAATATATAAAAATAATATCATAATTAATTAAATGAGACTTTTACCAGCGCTTCTTCAATATGTCAAATTAACATCGGCAAAAATGAAAATCGACGAATCACATGCGTTAGGACATAGTTTGAACGTTTTGCATTATGCCCATGATATATATACTAACAGTATTAATAAATATCCGCTGTTAAAAGGTACTGAATCTATTATTTATACGTCATGTATTTTGCACGATATGTGCGACAAGAAATACATAAATGTAACAGATGGTGTTCGCAATATCAATGAATTTTTACAATATAGAATGACGCCTACAGAAATCGGTACAGTTGAAAAAATCATTACATCAATGTCTTATTCACATGTAAAAACACACGGATTTCCAGAATTAGGCAAATATCAAATTGCATATCATGTAACAAGGGAAGCAGATTTACTGTCAGCATATGACATAAATCGCGCAATTATATACGAAATGTATACAGGTCTTACAGTAGAAGCTTCAATTCAAGATTCGTATAATTTATTTGAGAACCGGATTTTAAAATATAGATCAGACAATTTATTTTATACGGATTATTCTAAAAAAAAAAGCGAGGAATTGCACAATGAAGCTTTGAAAAAAATAGAGGCATGGAAAAAAATAAAGCAATGTTTTGATAATAATTATATATACGATTAGTTGTTTTATTTTATTTTTATTATAATATAAAAAATATATATTCTTTATATTAAGATGTTTGATTCAAAAAGTATATTACGTTATGCAGTAGTTCTAACAATTTTAGCAGTTTCTGCATATGTAGGAAACCAAATTAAAAACAAATACGCGAGTAATGACCCTGAAAAAGAATATGAATTAGTGCAAAAATATTTGCTGAATGATTCGCCTTTATATGGAAATAATAAACCGAAGATGTGGATACATAGTAAATATGAAGTCAATGCACGTAAATGGGAAAGTTTCGGGTCACGTAATACAACCAACTTGAACCAACCTTATTTGCATTTGACAATAAAATCAGTAATGCATCATTGTAATGACGATTTCCATATTATGCTTATAGATGACGAAAGTTTCGCAAAATTATTACCTGATTGGGAATATGGTTCTCTTAAACAGCTACGAGAACCTGTAAAAACATTAATAAGACAACTTGGTTTAGCGATGTTGGTGCAGAAATATGGAGGTATGGTTATTCCTAATTCATTTGTATGCACACGTAGTTTAAAACCACTTTATAACGATGGTATTCTAGATAATCGTGCATTTGTTGCAGAGGCTACTAACAGAACCTCATTTAATACGCATAATGCATATGTACCTGATTTATATTTTTTAGGTTCTGAAAAAAATAATGATTCAATGCACGAATTGATTGAGGATTTGAAAGCATTGATTGTTTCTGAAAAACATTATTACAATGAAATCGAATTTACAGGTGAAATACAGAAAAGGCTTTTTGAATATTTCAAAACAGGATATTTTAGTTTGATAGACGGAGATTTAATTGGTATTAAAACATTTAAAAAAAGACAGCGAATTATGATTGAAGATTTGATTGAAGAGAGACCGATTGATTTATCACCAGATTCTTATGGTATTTATATTGATCAAGAAGAAATTTTAAAGAGAACCAAATATCAGTGGTTTGCAGTTATGTCAACAGAAGAAATATTGGCGTCGAGTATGTTTTTGGCGAAAATTCTTAAAAAGGCAACGGTTGATTCAAAATCGGAGTATGCAGTGAAACCTCATATTGAAATATTGACGAATTCAGATCTTTAGTGCCAACATATATGTTTTATCGTGTCATATGATAAAACATACTTTGAAGTTCTGTTCTGTAATAATATTCTTTACATCTTTTTACCAATAAATTGGCGATTTATCGGTAAAAAGGTGTATCTAAAAAAATTGATGCACTTTTTTGTCAAATGTAGAAAATACATTATCCAAACAACAACAATCAGCAACAATCAACAACCATGAGAGAAATTATTACAATTATGCATTTGCCCGCACAAAGCGGAAAGACGCGCAAGATGACTGAACTGATGAAAAGATGGGATAGCATCATCAGTCTAGAAGGTAATACTACGCATATTAACATCGTTTTCACTTCGAACAGCAAGCTTCTCACAAAGCAGACAATGAAGCGCGTAGTTGATGCAACCACTGTATCTACTAGTGATTCAGATGTGTCTGAATTGAGTGACGGAGAAACGGAAGCCGACAATTTCAATGGAATCGTGAATGACACAACCCAATCGAATCGAACGATTGCATGGATTTCGGGAGGCGGTGTGAAGATGGACGAACGTCTGATTGATCTCATGATCCGCGCAGGAGATATTGACAATGTTATTTGTTGCACAAATAAACAGCGCATGACGCGTGTCATTTCTCTCATACGATTACTTCATGCGAACATTGCGCGTCTAGGAGGGCGAACTATCAATATCTGGATCGACGAAGCCGATGCATGCATGAGACTCTGGACGAAATATTTGCGAACCATTATCGGGTTTGATACTTTGATAAACAAAATCGTTCTCATCAGTGCGACTATGAGTCCTGTCATCAGATATTTTCACAAAAATGGAATGGAGTGTAACCTGCGAGTCTATGACACGACTCATGCTGAGTGCTATGTGCGATTCTCCGATTGCGATGTTTCACATGAGTATTCGATTGGTAACCAATCAGCGATCGAGCAGATGTGCGCAGTTCTAGACAATGTAACTGTCTCGGCAGGGAGTCGCTGGTTCTGTCCGGGCGCGATTGTCAGAAAAAGTCACGACGAGATTGCCACTGAACTTCTCCGACGCGGATTCAACGTTCTTATCTTGAATGGTGATAGAAAACAGCTCATCTTCTCTGATACTACGTGTCCGCCGGTGAATGTTATGTCGGCTGTATCTGACGACGTCGAATTATCAGAAGCTATTCGAACTCTGTATTACGACTACCAACTCGATAGTGCGCCATTCGCAGTCACTGGGAATATGTGCATCAGTCGCGGAATCACTTTTGCTAGCAAGAATGAGAATTTTGAATTTCTCTTTACTCATGGAATTATTCCGGATATTGGTTCTGCCGAAGAGATTTACCAGATGGTTGCACGATGCTTGGGCAATTTTCGCGAATTTGATTCTTATATTGCACCGAAGCTTTACATGACAGAGCGCGTGGCATCCAAGATTGCTAACCAAGAGCATTTAGCTATCGAACTGGCACGTAGATATTACACTGGTACTGAGAATGATACGCATACTCTATCGACAGACGAGTTTGTTGCAGTAGCGAATGAACATCCAGTTATTGCGCCACCGAGAGTCAGAAAGTCCAAGCCCCAAGAGCGCGTTCCGGTTATTTTGTCTTTCGGACCAGAGAATGAGTATCTATATTCTCTTGAAAAAACAATGCAAGTCCGACGTCAGAAGGTGAAAGAGTCTGTTATTCAGATTCTAAAATCTGAAATTGATGCAAATCATAAAATGCGAGAAAAATATATGAAATTACTTGTACTAATTGAGAACCCAGATACAATTATCAATGCGAAATCGCCTCAGGAAGGAGAAGAATCTTACAAGAGAAAGATTACTGATGTTGTGAAGGCTGCACGAGATGGAAATCCTGTTTCTCAAGACATAACTAAAGCCGATAAGGAATCGGGAAAGAATATTGTAATGATGTTTGTTGACAAGCGTGATAAACGCGTTGGTATATTAGTATGGTCAGTAGATCCGGCTGTTTATTAGATTAGATGTTAGATAGTTAGGTAGTTAGGTAGTTAGGTAGTTAGGTAGTTAGGTAGTTAGGTAGTTAGTTTTTTTTATTATTACAATAAAATAAATATTGAAAGAAATTGTATTTCAAAACAAAATTATATTACGCATTATTTTACTGAATTTTTGTAATTATTTATATACAAAATTATATAATTAACAAAAATAATAAGATATAAAAATACTTTATTATTTATAAAAATGCAAAAAAAACCCCAAATCAATAAATTTGCCATGTTAGCAGAACGCAATAGTGGCACACATTTTTTACAATATGCATTACTTTTTAATTTTGATATTCAATATTCACAACATACACGGCATTTCTTCGGTCATGAAGATTCCAATGATTTTCCGGAAGATTCATTAGATACAATGATTTATTTTTGTGTTGTAAGAGAACCTATAGAATGGATAGACAGTTTATTCAAGAGATTACATCATATTCCACAAGAAAATAAGGAATCGATCGACACATTTTTGAATAATGAATGGTATAGTATTTATGAACAAGGAGATAAAAAAGGCGAAGAAATAATGGAAGACAGAAATATTATTACAAAAGAACGTTATAAAAATATATTTGAAATGCGGAAAACTAAAAATGATTATTTACTCAATGAAGTAAAACGAAAAGTCAAACACTATTATTTTGTTAGATACGAGGATTTATTGAATAATTACGATAATACACTCAATAAAATCGGCGCAAAATTCCGGCTTAAAAGACGCGATGGAAAAACGGGGCAATTTGACAAAGTACCAAAATACAAGGGAACATTCAATGCACTTTATGAGAAAAAACCGATATTATTGGAAGAAACGGTCCAACAGTATATTCGCGAAATGTTGGATAAAGATCAAGAGAATGCGCTGGGATATTTATTGTGATTATTAAACAATCCAAAAATAAAAATAAATATCAATAACGTTCAAATCTTTCTTCAACTACGACAATTTCATTTATATCATCCCATGTTTTACAATCATGATTTAATATTTTATAATGAAGCATTTCACTATATTTATGCGAATATTCCACATTTGTAAATGTACTGTTAGCATATATTACAACAGGCTCTGTTTTAGGTCGCAAATGATATTCTTTCAATTTTTCCCACAATGAATCCGAAGTATCTCGATAATTTTCCAGTAAACCATTATCAAAATCTTCATAATGAATATCATAATAATATCCACGTTCTCTACATAAATTTATATAATTAACACTTTTATCCTTATATTGAATCCATAAATTTTGTTCAATATAATAATCACATCCCATTTTCAGTTTATTTATTTTATTATAACTATTATAACCGATTATAAAAGAATTATGTAATTGTGCTAAGAATAAAAATGACAAAAGTTGTTTTACAATTCTCATTTTTCTATATAGTAACGTGTTAGTCTTTTTATATAAATATAATTTGAATCCAATAAATAATATAGAAATTTAGTCGCAATTTCTATATTAACAAAGCATATATATGTGCGGAATTTTTGCATTTTTGAATAGCGATAGTGATGATGATATGAATAAAATAAAGAAGGAATTCAAAAAAGGCGAAGGGCGTGGACCAGAATCACATACATTGACAGAAGTCGGAAAAAACGTCATAATCGGTTTTCATCGCCTCGCAATCAATGGACTCAATCCAGAATCCGATCAACCATTCCAACAAGATAATTTGACTCTTATTTGCAACGGCGAAATATATAATTACAAGGAACTATATAAAATATTAGGCATTGAACCGAAGACGCAATCAGACTGCGAAGTCATCCTGCATTTATATCGCCGTTTCGGTATTGAACAAACATTGCAACTGTTGGACGGCGTCTTCGCTTTCATTTTAATAGATTACAATATATACGAGGATTCCGCGAAATTATATGCTGCGCGTGACCCATTTGGCATTAGACCACTTTATATAATGCAAGATTCTAAAAGAATAGGTTTTGCAAGCGAAATCAAATGTCTCGCTAATTTACGTCTCGTCAATAAATCCACATCAATCGCGCATTTTACGCCCGGAACATATGCCACATTTGAAATGCCTTTTCTAGTGAATTCTCAATGGAAATTGGCGAAAACTGATCAACGATATCACATACCATCAGTAATTTATTCTGTTAGCACATTGCCTACAGAATCTATTATAAATAAAAATATAACAGAAGCACTCGTGAATGCAGTGGAAAAGCGCTGTGTAACAACCGAACGCCCGATTGCATGCTTATTATCTGGCGGTCTAGACAGCAGTCTTATTACTGCACTTGTCAATGATTATCATAAGAAAAATGCGTTGCCGCAATTAGAAACCTATAGTATTGGATTAGAAGGATCAGTCGATCTACATTATGCCAGAATTGTAGCCGATTATCTTGGAACGAAACATACTGAGATTTTGCTAACAGAACAAGATTTCACTGCAGCGATTCCCGAAGTGATATATGCGATTGAGTCGTATGATACGACGACGGTGAGAGCCAGCATTGGAAATTATCTGTTGGGAAAATATATAAGAGAACATAGTTTGGCGAAAGTGATTTTCAATGGCGATGGTTCGGATGAACTAACAGGTGGTTATCTGTATTTCCATAAATCGCCGAATGAAATCGAATTTGACCTGGAATGTAGACGTCTTTTGCGCGATATCCACATGTTTGACGTGTTGCGATCGGATAAATGTATTTCGACGCATGGTCTAGAACCGAGAACGCCATTTTTGGACAGGGGATGGGTGCAGACGTATTTGTCTATTCATGCATCCGTGCGTTGTCATACATTGACAAAAAAATGCGAGAAATATTTGTTGAGGTCGGCGTTTTCACAATATAAAAATTGGGAAGGAAATGCGATTTTGCCCGAAGAAATACTTTGGCGAACTAAAGAGGCATTTAGTGATGGTGTTAGCATGAATTCAAGGTCATTGTATCAAATTATTCAAGAATACGTAGAGGTCGAGAAATTGGCGTGTATAGATACAAGTGTTAGGTATTTGCACAATCCACCGAAAACTGCGGAACAACATTATTATCGCGCCATTTTTGAGAGACATTATGCAGAATTAGGGGGCTTAGTGCCATATATGTGGATGCCGCGATTTGTAGAAGGGGCAACTGATGCAAGTGCGCGTACATTGCAAATATATGACGAAATTGCGGAAAAAAAATAAAAATAATTGTATATATATGTCAGAATCATTACGTTTATCAAATGAAATTGGAAAATGGAATAGAATTAAAAGTACAGTTAAAAAATTTGTAAAAAGAGTAAATGAATTTAGAGAAGGATTCATAGTAAAAGATAATTCAAATACAAAAACATTATTTGGTTTAAATAAAACAGATGATAATACTGTATATTTAGAAAATGATGGTGTAAATAATAGAGAAGATCTTGTTTTTATTGATTTTGATTCAATGTCATTTACATTTTTCAAAAAAACAATTGATAATGCAAATACTGAATTAAGAATGCATAAGATCAATTATATTATAGAACAATTAACCCGATTTAATATTTTATCAGACCAACATTATTTATTGATTACTATGGATGCACCAAATTCATCTGCATACAGATTTGAAAGATTTCATGTTGATAAATTACCGGTAAATTATTTAGATAGTCCAAATAAAAAATTTTTTAGTATGATGTTTGATTCAGAACTTAATGGTATTAATAGTAGAATAACAAATTATACAATAATTCATTATTTGAATAATTCAGTATCAACGACAATTGGAACTGATATGGAAGTAAGATTTAGAGCAAAAAAAGGAACAGTTTTGTGTATTAAAAATGATTCTAATAAACATTCGGCACCTTATATAATTACAAAGAATGAACACCTACGTAGATTTGGTAATTCTTTTCAAGCAAGTTTAATAGAAAAAAGTGATAAAAATTATGAAACTCGGAATTTGTATAGAACTCAAGTAAAACAATTATCTGACCAAAAAGTATTTGATATACAAAAATACATATCTGAAAATTCAGATAAAATAGAAACAATCACATTATCTGAAGAAGAATTATTACAAATGGAAAAACCAAAATTGAGAGAAATATCATTTAATGATTATTTTCATTCAAATAGTAGCAGATTTGCATTTGAATATGGTGGAAGCAAAAAAAATAAAAAGAGAAATCGAAAAACGAAAAAAATATAAAATATAATATATTTAATTTCATTCAAATTTTCAAAATAAATTTCTCTCCAAATAATCGCATTGAACTTGAAGCATATGTATGTTTGATATCCATCAAACATTCGTTCGCATATTCTTTGAGATTTCCTAGTTCATCTAGTATTTCCACCGAAACTTTCACAGGAATACTTCTCAAATAACGAAGAAATCTGTTCAAAATATCACCAACAGCTGTAAGCACCATCCTATAAATATTATTGACTTCTACTAATTTATTATGCTTTTTCTCGGCTTGTTGAAGCAGCTTTTTCATTTCATCTTTACTAATTTCGTTTATCAAATATTTGATACGCAAATCGCGATTTTTCGCTTCATAATCGAACTCGCGAATTTCCACAATTTGAAGATGATTCATAAACCGAATAGTAATCGTTATTTCATCAAAATAACGCGTAAAAGTTGCTTGATCAATAGAACCTGCCTGCCTACAATTTCGGAATACACGTTCAAATTCATAAATCATATTTCGG
>Ga0214919_10003327_pt1 | contig 24383 bp, 21 predicted proteins | sample LL1503_MetaG_FD_177994 | JGI IMG/M metagenome (GOLD analysis project Ga0214919, IMG submission 177994) | Freshwater microbial communities from Lake Lanier, Atlanta, Georgia, United States - LL-1503 | ecosystem: Environmental > Aquatic > Freshwater > Lake | place: USA: Georgia | collected... | reverse complement strand
CAAGTGAATTTTTTTAGAAAAAATTCAATAAAATCAATGACTTAATGGTGCCGGAGAGATGAATCGAACACCCGACCTTCTCATTACGAATGAGCTGCTCTACCGACTGAGCTACACCGGCACACCAGCGCGAGATTATAGCTAGGGGGGTATTTACAACGCCATTAGGTAGAGGCTGCCTGCGCGTAGTACTGCGTCACCCGATCGACTTCGTTTTTCGAACCCAGCACCACACTAACCCGCTGGTGCAGTTGTTCCGGCGCAATGTCCAAAATACGCTGGTGGCCGTTGGTGGCAGCGCCGCCGGCTTGCTCTACCAGCCAGGACATGGGGTTGGCTTCATACATTAGGCGCAGCTTGCCGGGTTTGTTCGGCTCACGCTTATCCCAGGGATACATAAACACACCGCCGCGCGTCAGGATGCGGTGCACATCGGCCACCATGCTGGCAATCCAGCGCATATTGAAGTCTTTGCCACGCGGGCCTTCGCTGCCTTGCAGGCATTCGTCGATGTAGCGCTTGGTGGGCGCATCCCAGTGGCGCATATTGCTCATGTTGATGGCAAATTCTTTGGTGTCTTCGGGTATGCGAACATCCTCTTGCGTCAGCATAAAAGAGCCTTGTTCGCGGTCCAGGGTGAACATCGCTACGCCGTGGCCTACCGTCAGCACCAAGGTGGTTTGTGGCCCATAGACGCAGTAACCTGCTGCCACTTGCTTATGCCCCGCTTGCAAAAAGTCTTTTTCCGAAACGTCGACGCCTTCGGGTTTGAGCAGCACGCTAAAAATAGTGCCGATGCTGACGTTGACATCAATATTGCTAGAACCATCTAAGGGGTCAAACAAGAGTAGGTATTCGCCGCGTGGGTAGCGGTTGGGCACCTGGTAAATATCGTCCATTTCCTCACTGGCCATGGCCGCCAAATGGCCACCCCACTCATTGGCTTCGATGAGCACTTCGTTGGCGATGATGTCTAGCTTTTTCTGTATTTCGCCTTGCACGTTTTCGCTGCCAGCGCTGCCCAATACTTCGCCCAAAGCGCCTTTGTTCACTGAATGGCTAATGCTTTTACAGGCCCTGGCGACCACTTCGAGTAGCAAACGCAGTTGCGAGGGAATGAGCCCATCCACCCGTTGTTGTTCCACCAGATAGCGCGTCAGGGATATGGATTTGGCCATGTTCTTAGTCTCCAAACGGGTGAGGCGTCACCGGTGTCTGCCCTAAATGGACAGGGCCCGGTCTATAACTTCGCGCACATCATTGCTCAAATCAGGCTTGGCGGCAACCCGCAGCAAGGCCTCCCGGGCGCCGCTGCGGTAGGGCTCGGCCAGCTGGGCCCAGCGGTCCAGGGTGCGTGCCAGGCGGGCGGCTACCTGCGGGTTGATGGCGTCCAGCTCGGCCACCTGTCTGCTCCAGAACACATAACCGGCTGCGTCCGGGCGGTGGAAGGCGCCGGGGTTGTTGCAGTACACGGAAATAAGGCTCCGCGCCCGATTGGGGTTGCGCAAAGTGAAGTCGGGGTGCTCCATCAGCTGGCGCACTTCACGAAGCACTTGGCCGCCGCGGTCGCAGGTGCCGGCCTGGATGGCAAACCATTTATCGATTACCAGCGCCTCGTTTTTGAACAGGGCGTGGAATTGCGCCAGCGCTTGTGCCGCCAGAGCACTGCCGCTGCCCACTAGCGAGTTCAAGGCGTTAAATCGATCCGTCATATTGCCTGCGGCCTCGAAGCTGCGCAGCGCGGTCTGCTGCCATTGCATATCTTGATTGGCTACACCGGCCAGGCACAGATAGACCAAGGCTTGCCCGGCCAGTGCACGGCGTCCGGCCGCCAAGGCGTCGGGTTTGAAAGCGCCGTTGTGGCGATGCGCCTCGAAAGCCCATTGCCAGTCGGCATGTAGCTCGCGAGCCATTTGCAGGCGCATGGCTTCGCGTACCGCATGCACTTGTTGCGGGTCCACCTGGGGCAATTGCTCGGCGATATAAGCTTCAGAGGGCAAAGTGAGCGTCAATTCTTTGTAGGCTGCATCCAGACCAGGGTGGCGCAGCACCTGGCGCATGGCTTCTAAAAACGCGGCGTCCAGTACCTGCTGTGGCGCACCGCCGCTTGCGATCGTTGCCAAGGCGCGGCGCATGGCCAGGCGCTGACCGGCTTCCCAGCGGTTGAAAGGGTCGGCGTCATGCGCGAGCAAGACCAATAGTTGTGCGTCGCTGTATTCGCAGTGCAGCACTACCGGCGCAGAAAAACCGCGCAGAACCGACGGCACCGGCTCCTCGGCAACTTGGTAAAAGGTGATTTCTAAATCTTGCTCGGACATGACCAGCAAATGGCTGTCACTGGGCGCAGCATCGGGTGCGGTGTAAAGCGGCAGGGCTGCGCCGCTGTGCATGCCGACCAGGCCCAGGCTGACCGGGATAACGAAAGGCGCATTGGCTTGCTGACCCGGCCGCGCCGTGCTGTTTTGCATAAAGGTCATGTGGTAGGTCTGCTTGTCCGCGTCATAGTGCCCGCCCGCGGTGAGCTGCGGCGTGCCAGCCTGGCTGTACCAGCGCTTGAATGGCTCCAGTAGCGTGGCCAAATGCGAATGCGGGTTGGCGTCTGCAATGGCTTGCGCAAAGTCATCGCAAGTAACCGCCTGTCCATCGTGGCGTTCAAAGTAGAGCTTCATGCCGCGTGCAAAGCCTTCACGCCCTGACACGGCCGCGCCATCGGTTGCCAGCGTCTGCATCATGCGTACTAGCTCGGCGCCTTTTTCATACACGGTGACACTGTAAAAGTTGTTGATCTCCACGTAGCTGTCGGGGCGTACCGGGTGGGCCATAGGGCCTGCGTCTTCGGGAAATTGCACGGTGCGCAATAGCCGCACATCTTCAATGCGTTTGACTGCGCGGGCAGACGCGTCACCGCACAAATCCTGGCTGAACTCCTGATCGCGAAACACCGTCAGGCCTTCTTTAAGGCTGAGCTGGAACCAGTCGCGGCAGGTAATGCGGTTGCCGGTCCAGTTATGAAAATATTCGTGTCCGACCACGCTTTCGATGTTGGCGTAATCGACATCGGTGGCGGTGGCGGGGTTGGCCAGCAGCAGCTTGGTGTTAAAGATATTGAGCCCTTTGTTCTCCATGGCGCCCATATTGAAGTCGCTGGTGGCCACGATCATGAAGCGCTCAAGGTCCAGCGCTAGGCCAAAGCGGGCTTCATCCCAAGCCACCGAGGCCATGAGCGATTCCATGGCGTGTTCGGTCTTATCCAGATCGCCCGGACGCACCCACACTTGCAACAAATGTTCGCTGCCGCTGCGCGCAGTGATGCGCTGTTCCCGGCACACCAGCTTGCCCGCCACCAGGGCAAAAAGGTAAGCCGGTTTTTTGTGCGGGTCTACCCATTTGGCAAAGTGACGACCATCGTCTAGCGGGCCTTGCTCCACCAAATTGCCGTTGGACAGCAATACCGGGTATTGCGATTTATCCGCCCGCAGTGTGACGGTGTAGCTGGCCATCACATCGGGCCGGTCCAGAAAATAGGTGATGCGCCGAAAGCCTTCGGCTTCGCATTGCGTGAAAAACGAATCGTTACTCACATACAAGCCCATGAGCTTGCTGTTTTTGGCCGGGGCGCAGGTGGTGAAAATTTCCAGATCAAAAGCGTCCGTGCCTTCGGGCAAGTTTTCCAATACCAGTTTGTCGCCATCCATCTTGAAAGAGGTGCCCTGGCCGTTGACTAGCACCCGCGCCAGGTTTAGCTCTTCTCCATCGAGGCGCAAGGCTTGGGCCGGCACATCCGGATTGCGGCGCAAGCGCATTTTGTTGAGCACCCGGGTCTTGGCCGGGTCCAGGTCAAAGCTTAGATCGACGGTGTCAATCCAAAACGGCGGCGCCTGATAGTCCTTACGGTAAATAGCGGTCGCGGCTTGTGTGCCGTCTGTTGCTTGCGTCATGGGTTTACTCCTTGGGTTGACATGGGTCGGGCGATAAGGGCCGGGCCGGTCATAGGTTTACACGCCTTGCTTAAGCGAGGCTTGAATAAAGGGGTCGAGGTCGCCATCGAGCACTTTTTGGGTGGCCGACGTTTCGTAATTGGTGCGCAAGTCTTTGATGCGGCTGTTGTCCAGCACATAGCTGCGAATCTGGTGGCCCCAGCCGACGTCGGTCTTGGTGTCTTCCAGCTTTTGCTGCTCTTCCATGCGCTTGCGCATTTCAAAATCGTAAAGGCGGCTGCGCAGGCGTTTCCATGCAACGTCGCGGTTGCCATGCTGGCTGCGCCCGTCCTGGCACTGCACCACGATGCCGGTAGGCAAATGGGTCAGGCGCACGGCGGAATCGGTTTTGTTGATGTGCTGGCCTCCTGCACCGCTGGCGCGAAAGGTGTCCACCCGCACGTCGGCCGGGTTGATGTCGATCTCGATCGAGTCGTCCACCTCTGGGTAGACAAATACGCTGGCAAAACTGGTGTGGCGTCCGCCCGAGCTGTCAAAAGGCGATTTGCGCACCAGTCGGTGCACGCCCGTCTCGGTGCGCAACAGGCCGAAAGCGTATTCGCCCTCGATCTTGATGGTCGCGCCTTTGATACCGGCGATGTCGCCAGCGGTTTCATCCTCGATGGTGGTGGCAAAGCCTTTGCGTTCAGCGTAACGCAGGTACTGGCGTAACAGCATGCTGGCCCAGTCGCAAGCTTCGGTGCCCCCGGCGCCGGCCTGGATGTCCAAAAACGCGTTCATCGGGTCCGCCGGATTGTTGAACATCCGCCTAAATTCCAGGCCTTCAATGACCGTAGCGAGGCGCGCCGCATCGGACTCGATGGTCAGCAGACCCGCTTCGTCGCCGTCGTCGCGCGACATTTCGAACAGTTCGGTGTTGTCGGACAGGTCGCGTGTCAGGTCATCGAGCGTGACGACCACCCCATCCAGGGCTTTCTTCTCTTTGCCTAGCTCCTGGGCGCGCTTGCTGTCGTTCCATACAGTGGGGTCTTCCAGCCAGGCGTTGACGGTGCGCAGGCGCTCTGATTTGGCAGCGTAGTCAAAGATACCCCCGGAGTTCGGCGGTGCGGTTGCTCAAATCCGCCAAAGTGCTGCCGATCAGGTTGCTGCGTTCTACTTCCATGGCCTTGTGTCCTGCTAGTTGGGTCAAAGGCGCATTTTCTCACGCCCCGGTTGAGTCGCCCGGTCTGCGGTAGCGGGCCAAGTCCGGGGAAAGTCAGTTTTGGGAGGAGGGCGGAGCCGAGTTTCCCCGTGCAGACGGCGTCCTCAGGGACCATGGGTAGGCAGATTCGAAAGGGTCCGGACCACTTCCAGGCGGCAAAGGCTAGGTGAAATGCTTATTTTTTAGGCAATAAATCGCTCAATCAGTGCCGCCAGCACTTCGGGTTGGTCGTGGTGCATCATGTGCCCGGCATCTGCAATCTGGGCGATTTCCACTTGCGCCACGTCTTTGAGGCGCTCGTGATACTCGGCCAAGGTGTATTTGCCTTTCCACCAGAAATCCAGGCTGTTGTCCGCCGCTTCCACGGCTAGCACCGGCATATTCAGGCGTTGGTAGAGCGCACGAACCTCCTCCACACGGTAAATATTGGCGTTGCTCACCTTGTGCGCCGGCTCGCCTTGAATCCGCCATTGGCCCTGCACATCTTCGGCTGCCCAGTGGCGCGCCAGCCATTCGGCTTTGTCGGCGCCCAGGCGCGGGTTGGTCTTCATCAGCCGGCGTGCCACACCTTGCGGGGTGTCGTAGGGTCGCAGGTCCAGCTCGCCCTTGTGCAGCTTTTTAAGCTCGTCCATCCACTTGGCGTAGCGGCCCGGCGCCTGTGCCGGAGCGGCCTCAGGCAGGCCAAAGCCCTCCAGGTTGATCAGGCGGCGTATGCGTTCGGGGCGCACCCCGGCGTAGTGCATCACTACATTGCCGCCCATGCTGTGCCCCACCAGGTTTACCTGCGGGAGCGGCCCGTCGGAGGGCGCATAGTGGTCTAGTAAAAAGTCGAGGTCTGCCAGATAGTCCGGGAACCAGAAATTGTCCACGCCGCCGGAGCTGGTTTTGCCATAACCACGCCAGTCCGGGGCGATTATGTAGTGGTCTTGCGCCATGGCATCGACCACAAACTGATAAGAGGCGGCTACATCCATCCAGCCATGCACCATCACTAAGGGTATGCGGTCAGCCGAGGGCTTGCCCCAGACCTGCACGTGATAACTGAGATTGCGGATGGGGATAAATTCGCTGCGGGCGATGCGTCGGGCTTGGTACATTTAGACATCATAAGGAGACTTTTCATGCCCGCCTCGCCCCGAAGTCCAAAACGGGACATTGCCCGCGCGTCCGCCGGCACGCCAGCGGCCTATCAACAACTGCACCGCCAGTTCGGCTGGAAAGTGCCCAAGCGCTTCAATATGGCCGCAGCGTGCGCGGCCCGCTGGTCGAATGCGCCCGACGGTGCCCAGCGGGTTGCTATCCGGAGCTACCAAGAGGACGGCAGCACACAGACTTACAGCTACGCGCATCTGCAAACGGAGGCCAACCGCCTGTCTAACGCCTTGCGGGCGCAGGGCGTGCGGCGCGGCGACCGGGTGGCTATCGTAATGCCGCAATGCTTTGACACGGCGGTGGCCTATATCGCTGTGCTGCAAATGGGAGCGGTCGCCATGCCTTTGTCTATGTTGTTTGGCCCTGAAGCGCTGGCTTACCGTTTCCAGGACAGCGACGCAGTGCTGGCGATTTGCCACGAAAGCGTGCTCAGTGCGGTGCTTGCTTTGCAGCCGCAATGTCCCAAGCTTCGGGTGGTGCGCAGCGCGCAGGCGCCACAAGGCAGAGCCAACTTCAAGTCAGTCAGCACCCTGGCCGAAGACCCTGCAGTGCTGATTTACACCAGCGGCACCACCGGCAACCCAAAAGGCGCCCTAATTCCACACCGCGCGCTGATCGGCAATCTGACCGGTTTTGTGTGCAGCCAGAACTGGTTTGGCTTTGATCGGGCGGCGCCTGCATTAGCGGACGACGCCTTGCCCACAGGGTCTGACGCGGTTTTTTGGAGCCCTGCCGATTGGGCCTGGACGGGCGGGCTGATGGACGCGCTGCTGCCCACCTTGTATTTCGGACGCGAAATCGTGGCCTATGGCGGACGCTTCGGCCCGGAAGTGGCTTTGCAACTGATGGCGCGCTGTGGCGTGACGCATACCTTTTTGTTCCCCACTGCGCTAAAGGCGATGATGAAAGCCGCTCCGGGCCAACCCGGGCGCAGCGTGCGCCGGGCTTGGGGTTTGAAACTACAGGCCATCATGAGCGCGGGTGAGGCGGTGGGCGACGCAGTTTTTGACTATTGCAAAAAGCAACTTGGCGTAACGGTGAATGAAATGTTCGGGCAGACCGAAATCAATTACATCGTCGGCAATTGCGCGCGTCTGTGGTCGCCCAAGCCCGGCAGCATGGGCATGGGTTATCCCGGGCATCGGGTTGCGGTGATTGACGAGGCGGGCTTTGAGTGCGCAGTGGGCGAGCCTGGCGATGTGGCCTTGCATCGTTTGGACGTGCATGGCAAGCCGGACCCAATTTTCTTTTTGGGTTATTGGAAAAACTCGCTGGCGACGCAAAACAAATACACCGGCGACTGGTGCCGCACGGGCGACTTGGCGGTGCGCGATGCGCAAGGCTATTTGTGGTACCAAGGGCGCAGCGACGATGTGTTCAAGTCCGCGGGTTACCGCATCGGCCCGGGCGAGATTGAAAACTGCCTGGTCAAACACGCCGCCGTAGCCAATGCCGCCGTGGTGCCCAAGCCGGATGCGGACCGGGGCGCGCTGGTCAAAGCCTATGTGGTGATCGCGCCGGAATACCTGGCGGCCCACGCCGCGCAGACGAAGAAGCGCACCGCTTTTGAAGCGGACTTAACGCGCCAACTGCAAGCCCACGTACGCGGTCTGCTCGCGCCCTACGAATACCCCAAAGAGATAGAGTTTGTAGAGGCCCTGCCCATGACGACCACCGGCAAAGTACAGCGCCGCGTGCTGCGTTTGCAGGAAGAAGGGCGCGCGGCAAAGGTGACTCGTGGCGGTTGAAGCATCGTTAAACTTATCTCTATGAAAACCATCCAACTCGGTCGCAGCGATCTGCACGTATCGCCCATCTGCCTGGGCACCATGACGTTTGGTGAACAGGTCGATGAGCCCAGCACCCACCGATTGCTGAGCCACGCAGTCGCGCGGGGTGTGACTTTTTGGGACACCGCCGAAATGTACGCCGTGCCACCACGGGCCGAAACTTTTCAGGTGACCGAGGCTTTTTTGGGAAACTGGATTGCCAAAAACCCGGGCGTGCGCCAGCAACTTATTTTGGCGACCAAAGTGGCCGGCCCCTCGCGCGGTATGCCCTGGGTGCGCGGCGGCGCGATGGACGTGAGCGCCAAAGACATCATCGAAGCCTGCGAAGGCAGTTTGCGTCGCTTGCAAACCGATGTCATCGACCTCTACCAGCTCCATTGGCCTACGCGCAATGTGCCCTTGTTCGGGCAAATGTATTTTGATCCCAGCAAAGACCGCGAAGTCACTTCCATGCATACCCAACTGGAGGCCTTGGGCCAATTGGTCAAAGCGGGCAAAGTGCGCGCCATCGGGCTGTCTAATGAAACGCCGTACGGGGTGTGCGAATTTGTGCGTTTGGCGGAACAGCACGGCCTGCCGCGTGTAGCTACGGTGCAAAACGCCTACCACTTGCTTAACCGCACGCACGAGAATGGCATGGACGAAGCCATGCACCATTTGCAAGTGAGCTTGCTGGCTTATTCGCCACTGGCCTTTGGTTTGCTAAGCGGCAAGTACGATGCTTCGGGCATCACCGGCCCGGATGCGCCAAAAGATGGGCGCATCGCCCTATTTGAATCGGTGCGAAAGCAACGCTGGGGTCGGCCTGAAGCCCTTGATGCTGCCCGTCGCTACAACGCATTGGCGCTTGAAAACGGCATGAGCCCTGCGCACATGGCCCTGGCCTTTTGTAATAGCAAATGGCAGGTGGCCAGCACCATCATCGGTGTGACAACGCAAGCGCAACTGGACGAGGACATTGACGCCTTCAATACCGTGTTATCGCCCGAGTTGCTCAAGGCGATTGACGCCATCCGCCAAGTGATGCGCGACCCGGCGCAATGAGCCGCTGCGCATAGGAGTTGGCGCCGTGTCGAAAAAAGAGCGGGTGAGTGAAACACCCGCCACCCAGTTTCTGAAAAATCAGCAGGTCGATTTCAGCGAACACCCCTATGAATACCTGGAGCATGGAGGCGCGCAACATAGTGCGCAGGTGTTGGGTTGGGACCCATTTCATGTGGTCAAAACCCTGATCATGCAAGACCAGGATACCAAGCCGTTGGTGGTGCTAATGCACGGCAATCGCAAGGTATCAACCAAAAACCTGGCGCGCCAGATCGGCGCCAAATCGGTGGAGCCTTGTACCCCTGATACCGCCAACCGGCATAGCGGTTACTTGGTGGGCGGCACCTCGCCCTTTGCCACACGCAAGTCTATGCCCGTGTTTGTTGAGGAAAGTATTTTGGGCCTACCCAAAATTTTGATTAACGGCGGTCGGCGCGGCTACCTCGTGGGGCTGGACCCGCAGCTTTGTGTGCGCCTGCTCGGTGCCAAAGCAGTACAGTGCGCTCTGGAAGAATGAAGCTCGGTTGCTGACCAGCCCGCATGATCAAGGAGAACTAACGTGGAATCACTGAGCCCCTGGGTCCTTTTGGGCAATACTTTGGTCGCCACGTTGGCAGCCTATCTGATCGGCTCGTTATCGTTTGCAGTCATCGTAAGCCGCCTGATGGGCCTCAACGACCCACGCACCTATGGAAGCAAAAACCCCGGTGCGACCAATGTGCTGCGCTCGGGCAGCAAACCGGCAGCGGTGGTGACGCTCTTGTTAGATGCCGCAAAAGGCTGGCTACCTGTGTTTGCGGTACAGCAATGGGGCGCACCTTATGGGTTGGAGGCTGCGGCAATAGCGCTGGTGGGACTGGCAGCATTTTTAGGGCATGTGTTCCCGGTGTTTTTCCGCTTTCAGGGCGGTAAAGGCGTAGCCACTGCGGCCGGCGTGGTTGTGGCTACTAATCCCTGGCTGGCGCTGGCCGTCGGCGCTAGCTGGCTCATCATTACCTACTTCTCCCGTTATGTTTCACTGGCCTCGGTGGTAGCGGCCATTTTTGCCCCGGTGTATTACCTGTTCGGTGACGGTGTGGCCTGGCGCGCAGATAACAGTATTGCGCTGGCCTTAGCCATCATGAGCGGCTTGCTGGTCTGGCGTCATGCAGCCAATTTGGGCCGTTTGATGAACGGTACCGAATCCCGATTGGGCGCGAAAGCAAAAACCGGAGGCTAATTTTCAATCGCGAAAATTGTTGAAGCTGAGCGGAATATCGGTAATTTCTTTTTTCAATAGCGCCATAGCCGCTTGCAAATCGTCGCGTTTGACGCCGGTCACGCGCACCGAGTCGCCCTGGATGGCGGCTTGCACTTTGAGTTTGCTGTCTTTAATGAGGCGTTGGATTTTTTTGCCTAATTCGCTCTCAATGCCGTTGCGCACTTTGATCACACACTTGACCTTGTCACCGCCCATTTTCTGCACATCGCCTTTGTCTAAGAAGCGGACATCGACATTGCGCTTGGTGAGCTTATTGCGCAGTACGTCTTCGATCTGGTCGAGCTGAAATTCGGCATCGCCGATCAGGGTAATTTCTTTGTCCTTAATCTCAATCGCAGCGGCCGTGCCTTTGAAATCAAAACGGGTGCCGATTTCTTTGGTCGTGTTTTCCACACCGTTTTTCACATCGACCAAGTTGGCTTCACAGACAGTATCAAACGAGGGCATTTTTCTTAATTCTCCAACAAAGGGTGATCATCTTGTGCGCTGCGTACAAATGCGTGCGGGTGCGACAATCCCGCCATGGTAGTCGAGAACAATGTTCCTTTGCAGGGCCTGAATACGTTTCACATAGTGGCGCGGGCGCAGCAATTGTTGCGTATTCGCAGCCAAGACGATGTTTCAGCGTTGCTGCAAGACGCCGCGCTGGCCGCGCTCCCCAAGTTCGTGCTTGGAGGGGGCAGTAATCTGGTGTTGACCGGTGACGTCAAGTCTTTAGTGCTTAAGGTCGAAATCGCCGGCCGAAGGTTGCTGCGGGAAACGCCAAAAGCCTACATCGTCGAGGCGGGGGCGGGGGAAAACTGGCACGATTTTGTGGCCTGGTCCTTAGAGCAGGGCATGCCTGGCATGGAGAACATGTCCTTGATACCCGGCACCGTGGGCGCTGCGCCGGTGCAAAATATTGGCGCCTACGGGGTAGAACTGCAAGACGTATTCGAATCGCTGGACGCCATGGATTTGCAGACCGGCGAGGTCTTCAGCCTGGATGCAGCCCAATGCGCTTTCGGTTACCGCGATTCGGTTTTTAAGCGTGTCAGCGCGGCGCCCGGTGTGGGGCTGAAGGACAAGGTGCTGATTTTGCGCGTGCGTTTTGCCTTGCCCAAGCTTTGGAAGCCGGTGCTGGGTTATGCCGATATTGAAAAGATGCGCGCGCAGGAGGCCTGCGAAAAACCGGACGCGCAGCGGATTTTTGACTGGGTTTGCCGCATCCGCCGCAGCAAATTGCCCGATCCGGCGCTGCTCGGCAATGCCGGCAGCTTTTTCAAAAACCCGACGGTTAGTGCCGAGCAATGCGCCGACATCATTGCGCGCGACCCGCGTGTGGTGCATTACCGCCTAGCCGACGGCTCCTTCAAACTGGCAGCAGCCTGGCTGATTGATGCCTGCGGTTGGCGCGGTAAGTCTGTAGGGCAGGCGGGTGTTTACGAAAAGCAGGCTTTGGTGCTGGTCAATAGGGGCAGCGGCAGCCAAGGCGCGACCGGCGGCGAGGTAATGACTCTGGCCAAGGCGATTCAAACCAGTGTGTACGAGCGCTTTGGCCTGATGCTGGAGACCGAGCCGGTGGTGTTGTAAAGTTTTTGATGTAGTGCAATTGGCCGGTGCTGGCTTTGTTGAACAATCCGGTAACGGTAAGGGTGACGGTAAAGATGATTGGGTACGGAGTTTGAATTTCTCGAAAGTGAATGGCATGAAGCAGATTTTGGTTTTGGGTGGCTCCGGTTTTGTCGGTGGCCATGTGTGCGAAAAGCTGGTGCGCGCCGGGTATCGGGTGAGCGTGGCCACCCGAAAGGCGACCCATGCCAGACCCGTGATGCATTTGCCTGGTTTGACGGTCTTGGAATGCAATATCCATGACGAGGTCGCTCTGGGTCGTGCCATGGCGGGCATGGATGCGGTGATCAACCTGGTCGCGATCCTGCATGGTAGCCCTGAGGCCTTTATCCAGGTACACCAAGACCTGCCGGGGAAAATTGCCAGAGCCTGTTTGAAGCAGCATGTGCAGCATCTGGTGCATCTGAGCGCGCTCGGGGTGCAGTCCGATAAGCCTGAGGCGGCACCCTCTAATTACCTGCGTAGCAAAGGTGTAGGTGAGGCGCTTCTGGCCGATACCCTAGGCTTGGGGGCGAGGCCCGGCGCCCATCCAACTTGCGGGCTTACCTTGTTGCGCCCGAGCGTTATTTTCGGCGCGAACGACAAGTTTTTGAATGTGTTCGCCCGACTGCAATCGGTTTTTCCCGTGATGCCGCTGGCCTGTGCGGATGCGCGTTTTCAACCGGTCTGGGTGGAGGATGTGGCGAGCGCTGTGCTCAAGAGTCTGGCGCAGGGATTAGCCCAGGCGCCTTCACTGCGGGTCTATGAACTGGCCGGACCACAGGTTTATACGCTGCGCCAACTGGTGCAATTTGCAGCCCGTTGCAGCGGCATCAACCAAGGCAAAGGCAGACCGGTGTTGGGTCTTCCCCTTTGGGCCGGGCGCTTGCAAGTGATAGCCCTTGAATTGATGCCCGGTGAGCCGCTGATGAGTGCGGACAATCTGGCCTCCATGCAGGTGGACAACGTAGTGCATGGTGACCATCCAGGCCTATCGGCTTTGGGCATACAAGCCAGCGCGCTAGAAGCGATCGGTCCGCAGTATTTGGTTGGCCAAGCCGGGGCAAAAGGGTTGCTTGGTTTGCGCCATCGACATCGCTAGTGGGCTTTATGCCTGCGGAGCGCTTTTTTGCGCTTGTACGGGTTCTAATTGTTGCCGTATTGCCTCTTGCAGGCGCGCCAGATGTACGGGTTTGGTCACAAAGTCGCTGACCCCGGCGGCCATAGCTTCATCGTGGGTATCGTTCATCACGTCGGCAGTCAGCGCGATGATGGGTAACTTGGCGGCAGGGTGCTCGAGTGCGCGGATGGCACGCGTCGCATCCACTCCGTTCATTACCGGCATGTGCAGGTCCATCAGCACCAGGTCAAAGGTCTCTTTTTGCACGCGATCCAGGGCAACTTGGCCGTTCTCCGCGAAATAGGTCAGATAGCCCATTCGTTTGAGCAAAATATCGACAAACTTTCGATTGATCTGGTTGTCTTCCACCACCAATACGCGGTAAACATGCTCGGATTTGGTGGGGGGATCAGCTAAAAATACTTTTCGCTCGGCAGGTGCTTGCGGCGCTTTGCAGATGCTTGCGTTAAAAGTCAGCGTAAAGGTGGAGCCCACGCCAAGAGTGCTTCTGACCGCAATCTCTCCACCCATGAGGCGCGCGAGTGATTGGGAAATTTCCAGACCCAGACCCGTGCCGCCATAGTCATTTTTTAAGCCGTTATGCACTTGGTTAAATCGCTGGAACAGGTTTTCCGTCGCGCTGCTGTTGATCCCGATGCCGGTATCCTGGACTTCAAAACAAAGCGCTACCTCATTGATGTCAAGCTTGGCAACTGCCATTGACTTGCGCACTTTGACCTGGATCCCGCCCTCGCTGGTAAATTTCACAGCGTTGTTAATAAGGTTGAACAAAATTTGCCTTAAACGCTTAGCGTCTAGCAGAAGCCAGGGGGGCACCTCCGGGCTAATCTCCACCACATAACGCAGCTGTTTTTGCGCGGCTTGCGGACGCATCACTTCGCTCACTTCGCGCAGGAGGGGTGCTATCTCCACCGGGGAGGTGTGCAGACTGATTTTTCCATCTTCCAGCGCTGAGAGATCCAAAATGTCATTGAGCACATTAAGCAAATGATTGGCCGATGCATTTGCCGTGCGCAGGTAGTCGGCCTGCTGATCGTTCAGGCTCGTCGTGCCTAGCAGGCTGAGCATTCCGAATACTCCATTAAAAGGGGTGCGCAACTCATGGCTCATATTGGCCAAAAAACGGCTTTTCCCACGGCTCGCCGTTTCCGCCTTGATTTGCGTTTCACGGAAATACTCAGTTAGTTTGCGTGATTGCTCCTGTTCGCGGCCGCGCTGGCGGTTTTGCAGGAGCAGGGCGCCAATCGTCAGGGCGAGCAGCACACTTGCAGCAATGGAAGTCAGCAAAATCCATGTATTGTTGGTAGCCAACTGTTGATGGTGATCCTCCCACTGGCGATTTTGAGCTTTGGTGACATTGCGCGAAATAGTAAAAATATCCGGCAGGAGGCTATCGGCAATAGACAGCAGGCCGTACAAATCGTTGTGGTTACGCGAGCCGTTGGCAATCCATTCCTCCAAGTGCAGCTGTAGGCTTTGGATACGCTGCACGCTCATTTCCAAAGACGGAGTCCTGAGTACTTCCGCGGTTCCCGGTGCGGTACGCAAACCGCCGATGATTTGACTGAGTGACTTGTTATGTTCTTGGAGGGATACGAGCAGAGGTGCCTCTTTATCGCGCAACTGCTGATACATCTCCTGCCTTAAGCGGATGAATTGGCGGTCTATTTTTTGCGTGTCGCCTGACAACAAGCTTTCCCGCGCTGCCTCGTCCACCTTCATGATCTGGCGCTGATCGATGACCAAGTAGAAAAGCAGTGCCAGCACCACTATCAAGCAAACTCCCCACACCGTGAGCCAGCGGTTTAACCGAGGGGGGCTAGGGTCGAGTGTTGCTGACAGACTGCTCTGGCTGGCTTGCCACTCAGAAACTGAGCTGCTGGCCATCGCCCGTGCCGGTTAGTTTGCTTGATATCAACGCATTCTCCCTGATGGTGAAGTCAGATTGCCACATCGTTTCTTATTTCTAATTGATGTGAATTTTGCGTTTTAATAGCTTATTCGTTTTTGGTCAAGCCCATCATGCGGGCGCCCGGGTCCTGGGCCAGTAAGCCCGCCTGGGTGTAAATCCCCAGTTTTTCTCGTGTGTCGGCAATATCCAGGTTGCGCATGGTTAACTGTCCAATACGGTCCGCGGGGGAGAACATGGAGGCACCTTTTTCCATGGTCAGACGCTCGGGGTGGTAGGTCAGATTGGGCGATTCGGTGTTGAGAATTGAGTAATCATTGCCCCTGCGCAATTGCAGCGTCACTTCACCGGTAACGGCGCGTGCCACCCAGCGCTGCGCCGCCTCGCGCAGCATGATGGCTTGCGGGTCAAACCAGCGGCCCTGGTACAAGAGGCGGCCCAATTTGCGTCCGTTCTCCCGGTATTGTTCAATCGTATCTTCGTTGTGGATACCGGTGACCAGCCGCTCGTAAGCGGTGAATAAGAGGGCCAGTCCAGGGGCTTCGTATATGCCGCGGCTTTTCGCCTCAATGATGCGGTTCTCAATCTGATCGCTCATGCCCAGCCCGTGGCGCCCGCCAATGCGGTTAGCTTCCATGATCAGGCTTACCAAATCCGTGTATTCCACACCATTGAGCGCGACCGGGCGGCCTTCTTCAAACCGCACCCGCACGTCTTCGCGGGTTATGCTGACCTCGTCCTTCCAAAAGGCCACGCCCATGATCGGGTTGACGATGGTCATACCGCTGCTAAGGTGCTCCAGATCCTTGGCCTCGTGGGTGGCGCCCAGCATATTGGAGTCGGTGGAATATGCTTTTTCTGCTGACATTTTGTAACCGAACCCGGCCTTGGTCATGAAAGCGGACATTTCGGCGCGGCCACCGAGCTCGTCGATAAAGGTCTGGTCCAGCCAAGGCTTGTAGATTTTGAGTGCGGGGTTGGTGAGCAGGCCATAGCGGTAAAAGCGCTCGATGTCATTGCCTTTGTAGGTGCTGCCATCGCCCCAGATATGCACATCGTCTTCCTTCATGGCTGCCACCAGCATGGTGCCAGTTACGGCGCGGCCTATGGGCGTGGTGTTGAAGTAAGTCAGGCCACCGGTCGAGATATGAAAGGCACCGCTTTGCAAAGCGGCAATGCCTTCGGCGGCCAGCTGGCTACGGCAGTCAATCAGGCGGGCGTGCTCGGCACCGTATTCCATGGCTTTGCGCGGAATTTCGTCGTAGTCGGCCTCATCGGGCTGGCCCAGGTTGGCGGTGTAGGCGTAGGGAATCGCGCCTTTGTTACGCATCCAATGCAGCGCGGCGCTGGTGTCCAGACCTCCGGAAAACGCGATGCCTACTTTTTGGCCAGCGGGGATATTTTGAAGAATAGTGGACATAGTGCGTGGGCTGAAGGTGTCGGTGGGCTGGAGCTGAAGCGTTGGGGTTGGCAGGTCTGGCCAAGGGGCCCCGGTACGGTTTAGCCGTAATGGCAGATGTAATGAAAGGCTTCGGCTACGCGTATCTGAAAACTGCTTTGGCCTGGTACGCTGAAACTCTCGCCCGGCTGGCAGCTGGCCCAGTCACTGGCGCCTTTTAGCAGGTAGTCGCAGCCACCGGCTACGCATTCCATGACCTCAGGCGCAGCGGTGCCGAAAGTGAGCTCGGCGGCCAGCACCACGCCGACGGATTTTTTGGTGCCGTCGGCCATGGTGAGGCTGTGGCTTACGCATTTACCGTCGAAATAGACACTGGCTTGGGTGGCGATACTGGCGCTTTGAATGTGGGTGGTGCTCATGGCTTTGGCTGGGTAGGGGTCGGCAGGGGCCGACGCGGCTGGAAAATGGGCGGCTCATTTGGGATAAGCGGGCCACCCGCAAAGCCTTCTATTTTAGGGCAGCCACTGCGCAAAGCTCTGGGGGGCAAAGCCCGCAGTGATGCGCCCATCAGGCCACTGCACCACCGGGCGCTTGATGACGCTGGCATGGGCCTGCATCAGGACTGCGGCGCTGGCTGCGTCAACCACGCCGTTTTGCAAGGCAGTGTCCAGCTTGCGCCAGGTCGTGCCCTTGCGGTTAAGCAGCACTTCCCAGCCTACTGCCTGCATCCATCGGGCAAGGGCATCCGGCGGCACGCCCTCTTTTTTGAAATCATGAAAGTGGTATGCCAGACCCCGGTCTTGCAACCAGAGGCGCGCTTTTTTCACGGTTTCGCAGTTGGGGATGCCAAATACCGTAATGGCTGGGAAGGACGTATCTTTCATGGCCGAGATGATGCCATGGCCCCGAAAAAGCCCTAGCCAGCAGCCTGCGCGACAATTCGCAACTTATGAAAAATCTATCGGACTGGCTGGCCTATTGCGAGCAATTGCATCCCAAAAACATCGACATGGGCCTAGAGCGGGTGCGCGAGGTGGCGCAGCGCATGGATTTAGCGCTGCCTTGCACCGTGATAACCGTGGCCGGCACCAACGGCAAGGGCTCCACCTGCGCCATGCTCGAATCCATCCTTATGCAGGCAGGCTACCGCACGGCGGTCTATTCCTCGCCGCATTTGGTTGATTTTGAAGAGCGCCTGCGCTTGCAAGGGCAAAACGTTACGGCGGACGCATTGGTGCAGGGTTTTGCCCGTGTCGAGGCTGCTCGCACGGCAGGCCCGGAGCCGGTGTCCCTGACCTATTTCGAGTTTTCCACCCTGGCCATCATGGATGTGATGCGCGCGCAGCCCCTGGATGTGGCGATTTTGGAAGTGGGTATGGGTGGGCGGCTGGACGCAGTCAACATCATCGACGCCGATTGCGCTGTGATCACCAGCATCGACTTGGACCACATGGAGTTTTTGGGCACCGACCGCGAAACCATCGGCTTTGAGAAGGCCGGCATCATGCGCACGGGTCGCCCAGTGGTTGTGAGCGACCCGGTGCCGCCGCAAAGCGTGCTGGACCAAGCTACGGAAATTGGCGCTGACCTGTGGCGCGTGGGCCGGGACTTCAACACCCGAGGCGATCCCCAGCAATGGGAGTGGGCGGGTCGGGGGCGGCGTTACAGCGGCCTGGCCTATCCCGCTTTGCGTGGCGCCAACCAGCTGGTCAACGCCGCAGGCGTTCTAGCGGCTTTGACGGCTTTGCGTGACCAGCTCCCGGTTACCGCGCAGGCCATCCGCAATGGTCTGGCCATGGTGGAATTTACCGGACGCTTTCAAATTATTCCGGGCAAGCCGACCCTGGTGCTAGATGTGGCCCACAACCCGCATTCGGTGGCGGCGCTGGCGGCCAATTTGGATGCCATGGGCTTTTTCCCGCGCACCCATGCGGTTTTCGGAGCCATGGGGGACAAAGACCTGACGCCGATGCTGGCGCGCATGAACCCGCTGGTTGAGTGCTGGTATTTCACTGATTTGCCGACCGCGCGCGCTGCATCGGGCGTTGATTTGATGGGCCGCTGGACGGCGCAAAACTTACGCAAAGATGTGTCTGCCCAGTCTTTTTCGAGCCCCCATGCAGCACTGCAAGAGGCCCTTCGCTGCGCAGACCCCGCTGATAGAATCCTTGTGTTTGGTTCGTTTTACACCGTTGGCGGTGTCCTGCAGCAAGGGCTTCCCCGGCTGTACGGAGCACACCTCGCTTCTTCCTAAAAAATCACGCTATGGCATTTTTCAAGTTTCGCAAAGACGGTGCCGAGCCCGCAGCCCCCGCACCGGCCGCCGAAAGCTTGGAATCTATGCGAAAGCGTGCACGCCATCGCCTGATTGGCGCAGCGGCATTGGTATTGCTGGGCGTGGTAGGTTTTCCGTTGCTGTTCGACAGTCAGCCCCGCCCCATTGACGTCAATATCGCTATCGATATTCCTGACAAAGCCAAAGTCGCCCCGCTGGCGTCAAGCCCTGCGGCGGTCAGTGCACCCCAGACCGAACCTGAAGTGGTGAAAGCGCCCGCTGCTGAACGTGAAACCGTTGTTGCCCCAGCTGTGGAAAAAGTGATCGTTGCTGCCGACCCGGTAGCCGCACCACCTGAAAAGCCCAGCTCCGCCCCGTCTAAAAACACTGCGCTAAGTGCGCCCAAAGTGCAGGCAATCGCGCCCGCGCCTACCGAACGCAAACCGGACTCTGTCGAAGCCGCTAAGGCACAAACCTTGCTGGATGGCAAAGAGCCGGCTGTGCAGGCGGGCTCGGCGAGGTACACCGTGCAAGTTGGTGCATTTGCGGAAGCTCAAAAAGCACAAGAGGCGCGTATGACCTTGGAAAAAGCCGGGTTCAAGACCTATACCCAGGTGATAAACAATGCCGAGGGTAAACGCACGCGCGTGCGGGTTGGTCCCTTTACGGATAAAGCCGAGGCTGACAAAACAGCCGAAAAGATCAAAGCACTCAATCTTGCCGCTGCGGTCTTAACGCTGTAGTGCCCGCCTAGGCATGGCCGATTTGGACTGGATTAGTTGTGGGGTGTTAGTGCTGTCCGTGCTGATAGGCGCGTGGCGCGGACTAGTGTTTGAAGTACTTTCGCTCGCTAATTGGATGCTGGCATTTGTCCTAGCGCAATGGTTGACGCCTTTGGTGTCAAATTGGTTGCCGATGCAAGGTTCAGGCCCCATGATGCGTTTTGCTGCCGGGTTTGTCACGGCTTTTGTGTTGAGCCTTATGGCGGGAAGTTTGGCGATATTCCTGATAAAAAAAGTGGTGTACATCAGCGGTATGGGGCCAGTCGACCATGCGCTGGGTGGTGCTTTTGGTGCTTTACGGGGCATAGTTGTCTTGCTGGCGGTTGCGCTGGTACTGCGTATGACGCCGCTGCACGATACTGCGATGTGGCAAGAGGCCAAGAGCCCGGCCATTGCACAATGGGTCATGACCGGACTCAAGCCCTGGTTGCCCCAGACCTTTGGAAAATTCTTACCTTGAGCGAGCGAACTTAGCATGTGTGGAATCGTCGGCGTTGTCAGCAGCGCACCCGTGAACCAGCTCATTTATGACGCCTTGCTGTTGTTGCAGCACCGCGGTCAGGATGCGGCGGGCATTGTGACGCAGCAGGAAAATAAGTTTTTCATGCACAAGGCCAAGGGCATGGTTAAAGACGTATTCCGAACTCGCAATATGCGCGCGCTCCCGGGCAACTGCGGGCTGGGCCAGGTGCGTTATCCGACCGCCGGCAATGCCTTCAGTGAAGAAGAGGCTCAGCCCTTTTATGTGAATGCACCCTTTGGTATCGTACTGGTACACAACGGCAACTTGACCAACGCGCAAGCCCTCAAGCACGAGTTGTTTACCGTGGATCACCGGCATATCAACACCGAGAGCGACTCCGAAGTGTTGCTTAATGTGCTGGCACATGAAATCGAGCGCACCACGCGCGGCATGCCTTTGCAACCAGCGCATTTGTTTGCAGCGGTTCGCAATGTGCACCGCCGTATCAAAGGTTCGTATGCGGTGATAGCTTTGATTGCTGGCCACGGTGTTTTGGCATTTCGCGACCCCTTTGGTATTCGCCCTCTGTGCATAGGGCGCGGTCCGGAGCAAATTGTGTTGGCCAGCGAATCGGTGGCATTGGAAGGAACCATGCACCAGTTTGAGCGTGATGTGGCGCCAGGGGAGGCAGTGTTTATCGATTTACAGGGCAATATGCAGGCGCAGCAATGTGCGGATGCGACCGTACTCAACCCCTGTATTTTTGAGTTTGTATACCTGGCCCGACCCGACTCGGTGATGGATGGAATTTCGGTTTACCAAGCACGCCTTAATTTGGGACAAACATTGGCCAAGCGCGTGGTCTCCACGGTGCCGCCCAATGAAATTGATGTGGTGATTCCCATTCCCGAATCGAGCCGCCCCAGCGCAGCGCAATTGGCGCAATTACTGGGCTTGCCGTATCGCGAAGGTTTCGTCAAAAATCGCTATGTGGGGCGTACCTTCATCATGCCCGGACAGGCAGTACGCAAAAAATCAGTGCGGCAAAAGCTCAACGCAATTGCCAGCGAATTTAAAGGGCGCAATGTGCTGCTGGTGGATGACTCCATCGTGCGCGGCACCACCAGCCAGGAAATTGTGCAAATGGCGCGCGATGCCGGTGCGCGTAAGGTTTATCTGGCCAGCGCTGCACCGCCGGTGCGCTTTCCCAATGTGTATGGCATCGATATGCCTACGAGTTCGGAGCTGGTCGCCTACAACCGCTCTGTGGAAGAAGTGCGCGCCATCATCGGCTGCGACGCTCTCATTTACCAGGACGTCGATGCCATGAAAAAAGCGATCGGCTCGCTCAACCCCGCGATCAAAGACTTTGATGCCTCGTGTTTTGATGGCGTGTATGTCACTGGCGATGTGGGCGTGGCAGATATTGCGCGGTTGAGTGCGGCGCGCGTTAGCAGTCAGGAAGACGAGCAAGACAGTTCGCGCCTAGCATTGCCCAACCCCGCTTGAACACGTGAACCGCTTTAACTGAGCCATACGCCATGTCAACCCACAATCTGCCCCCCGGACTACATCCTGATACCCTGGCCCAGCGCGTGGCCATGGAGCCTAGTCAGTATGGCGAAAATTCCGAAGCCTTGTACCTGACTAGCGGCTATGTGCAGCCTTCGGCCGAAGTGTCTGCGCGCCGTTTTAGCGGTGAAGACGAGGGCTACACCTATGGTCGTTCGGGCAATCCCACGGTCAGTAGTTTTGAAATGCGCCTGGCGGCCATGGAAGGAACCGAGGCAGCGTTAGCCACCTCCTCGGGCATGTCGGCCATCATGTTGATGCTCTTTAGCCTGCTCAAAGCGGGCGACCATGTGCTGTATTCCCAGTCCATGTTTGGTTCCACCCTCAAGTTGATCGGCTCGGAGTTTGCCCGCTTTGGCGTGGAGTCCACCGTGGTGTCGCAAACCGATTTGGGCGCGTGGAAAGCCGCAATACGCCCCAATACCAAACTGCTGTTCGCCGAGACGCCGACCAACCCCTTGACCGAGGTCTGCGATATCCAAGCGCTGGCGGATCTGGCCCACAACGCCGGTGCTTTGCTGGCCGTGGACAACTGCTTTGCCACGCCGGCCTTACAACGCCCCATGGATATGGGCGCCGATATCGTGACGCACTCCGGCACCAAGTATTTGGACGGACAGGGCCGCGTCATGGCTGGTGCGCTATGCGCCAGCGACGCCTTGATTAACGGGAAATGCCTGCCGGTCATGAAAAACAGTGGCATGGTGTTGTCGCCCTTCAATGCTTGGGTAGTGCTCAAAGGGCTGGAAACCTTGGACATCCGTATGCGCGCCCAAAGCGCCCGCGCCCACGCATTGGCGCAGTGGTTGGAGCAGCATCCTTTGGTGGAACGTGTCTTTTATCCAGGCCTTCCCAGCCATCCGCAACATGATTTGTCCATGAAACAGATGTCTAATCTGGGCGGCGCGGTAGTGTCTTTTGACTTGAAGGCCAGCAGCCCGGAGCTAGCGCGCAGCCGCGCTTTTCATGTGCTGGACAGTTTGCGTGTACTTTCTCTGTGTACCAACTTGGGCGATACCAAAACCTTGCTGACCCATCCGGCTAGCACCTCTCACGGTAAATTGTCCGAAGACCAGCGCCAGGCCGCGGGGATTGGCCAGGGTTTGATCCGGGTAGCAGTTGGTTTAGAACATGTGGGTGATATGCAGGACGACTTGCTGCGCGGCCTGGACACACTTTGAATCTCAATTGGCATGACTAAAACACGCACCCGCTTTGCGCCTTCGCCTACCGGTTTCATACACCTGGGCAATATTCGCTCGGCTCTGTACCCATGGGCCTTTGCGCGCTCTACCAGTGGTGACTTTATTTTGCGCATCGAAGACACCGACGAAGACCGCAGCACGCAGGCCGCTGTCGATGTTATTTTGGAAGGTATGCGCTGGCTGGGGCTGGAGCCTGATGAAGGGCCGTTTTACCAAATGCAGCGCATGGCGCGCTACAAAGAAGTATTGCTACAACTACAAGCAGAAGGTTGGGTTTATCCCTGTTACACGAGCGTGGCCGAGCTCGATGCCCTGCGCGAGCGCCAGATGGCGGCCAAAGAAAAGCCCCGCTACGACGGCACATGGCGCCCCGAGCCAGGAAAAGTGCTGCCTCCGGTACCCGTAGGAGTTGTACCGGTTTTGCGCTTTAAAAATCCGCAAAGCGGTAGCGTGGTGTGGGAGGACAAAGTCAAGGGTCGTATCGAAATCAGCAACACCGAGTTAGACGATTTGGTCATTGCCCGCCCTGCGCCAGCGGGCGAGGCCGTGGGTACGCCTACCTACAATTTTTGCGTAGTGGTGGACGACATCGATATGGCTATCAGCCACGTTATTCGCGGTGATGACCATGTGAACAATACGCCGCGTCAGATCAATATTTTTAAAGCTTTGGGCAAAGAGCCGCCGGTGTATGCGCACTTGCCTACGGTGCTCAATGAGCAGGGCGAAAAAATGAGCAAGCGTAACGGCGCCAAGGCTGTCACCCAATACGCCGCCGAAGGCTATTTGCCTGATGCCATGGTCAATTATTTGGCGCGCCTAGGCTGGAGCCATGGCGATGAAGAAATTTTCAGTCGCGAACAATTTGTCGCCTGGTTCAATTTGGATCACCTGGGCCGCAGCGCAGCGCAGTTTGATGAAGCCAAACTGCGCTGGGTGAACGCCCAGCATATCAAAGCTATGGCCGGCGAAGCCTTGGCCCCTTTGGTCTATAAGCATTTGCAGGATCGTGGCATAACCGCTGATGAACGCCTCGCGCGCTTGTGTGACTTGTTAAAAGACCGCTGCGATACCACTCTGGTTCTTGCCGATTGGGTAGAGCGTTTTTACGCTGATGTGCAGGCCAGCGTCGAGGATCTTGCCCAGTATGTGACGGATGCGGTACGCCCGGCTTTAGGCCTGTTGCGCGCGCACTTGGCCCACTGCGCCTGGGACAAAGCGAGCATCAGCGCCACGATCAAAGATGTCTTGACGCAAGCGGGCTTAAAGATGCCGCAATTGGCTATGCCAGTGCGTGTGCTGGTGATGGGCACACCGCAAACACCGGCGCTCGATGCCATGCTTGCTTTGTGCGACCGGCAAAAAGTTCTTGACAGGCTTTTAGCGGCCTAAATTTGTTGGCTATAATCGAGGGCTTGGAAATTGAAGGCCCTGCTTGCAGAGTCTTGCGGTTTGGGGGTATAGCTCAGCTGGGAGAGCGCTTGCATGGCATGCAAGAGGTCAGCGGTTCGATCCCGCTTACCTCCACCAAAAACTTCCAAGCAAAACGGATTAGTCCAAGGTTTTGACCCCATCGTCTAGAGGCCTAGGACATCACCCTTTCACGGTGAGTACCGGGGTTCGAATCCCCGTGGGGTCGCCAGATTCATCGCAAGATGATG
>Ga0214919_10003326_pt1 | contig 24389 bp, 20 predicted proteins | sample LL1503_MetaG_FD_177994 | JGI IMG/M metagenome (GOLD analysis project Ga0214919, IMG submission 177994) | Freshwater microbial communities from Lake Lanier, Atlanta, Georgia, United States - LL-1503 | ecosystem: Environmental > Aquatic > Freshwater > Lake | place: USA: Georgia | collected... | reverse complement strand
ATAATATTTCACTTTCAAATACTAGATCATATAGATTTTTACCATTAGTAGACAAAGATACAAATATTGTTGTTTCAAGAGAAGCAGATGGTATTGTAACATATAATGATTGTGATAATATTCAAAAATTTTCAAACTCAACTAAAATATTATATACAACATATGAAGTTAATGAGTCTGATTATAAAAATAAAATTTGTAGAAATAGTAAAACATTAGAAGAATTTATTAATGTTCCTGAACAAAATATAAATAAAGGATATTCACATTGGTTAAAACATTATATAAAAGAAATAAATAAAGATTTTTTTACAAAATCTGGTTCTACATCTATAAGTAAAAATTTTTTGTGTACACTTCTTGCTGGAGCAGTTGCTTTTAAAATAAAAATAAATAGTGAATATTTTTTAGAAAGAAAAATAGAATTAAAAAAATATATTAATTCTATTGAAAATGAACGTCTAAAAGATATATGCAATGTAGGATTTGATGAAATATTATTATTAGACATTTTCAAAGAATTTACTACATATGATGTAGTAAATTCTCCTGATGATAGTAAAATGTATAGAGGAAATATAAATGAAATTTCTTTTAAATTAAATTTAATTTCTATTTCATCTATGTTTCCAATATATAAATTTACACTATCTAATTTAGAAAGTGAATTATTTAAACATTTCAATTTAAATTTATTTAATGATGATGAAAATGATGATAATATTAGTTTTCTTATTTCTACTATAGAAAAATTTAAATCCACACTTCTAAAATTAACAAATAAATATGAAGAATCTGAAAAAGCTGATATGTTTGATGATTTAAAAATTCCTAATATCAAAGAAGTTATGGGTATGACATGTATGTATCATGATGATGATATGCAGGAATTTTTTGTTATAATTTTAGTGGAATATATTTTTATTGAGTTTAGTAAAATTGATAGATATAGTAAATATAATGAAGAAATGTATAATATATGTATAAGTGAAGTTGATAGTTTTAATAATAATTATTTTCATAATATACAATCAATTTTTATGATAAATACAACAATTGATTATCGGTACAAAGATATATTTAATTTTTATAAATTAAGTCCTGTAAATTAAATCTTAAATTAATCAAAGTTTAATATAAAGTTCTTTTTCACCTTTTAAAAGTTGAAAAGTAAATGAATTGTTTATTAAAATAATATAAATATTCAAAAAATTCTACAGATAAATTTCATATATGGTGTTGATTAAATACATTATTAATATTACCTTTGTCTATAAATTTTTATACATATTGTATTTTCTAATATATGTGTATATAAGTGGTTTATAAATATTGTAAATTTTAGAAATTTAAAATTAAAATTTAATTAAATAAATATTATGAAAATATGTATTTAAATTATACAATAAAAAAATTAAAATTAAACTAATAGAAAATATGATGTTAATATTTAGAAAAATAATATATTAAATTAATTAATTAATTAATTATTTTTATAAAAATAATTTAAAATTATCATAATATATTGATTTTAATATAATTTATATTTATATATGTTTTTTGATATAGGAGCAAATATAGGAAATTGGGCTTTAGAAAATATAAATTTATGTAATAAAATAATTTCAATTGAAGCATCTCCTATAACATTTAATAAATTAATAAATAATTGTAAAAATGATAAAATAATTTTACTTAATTATGCTGTTTGTAATAATAATTTAGATAATATAATATTTTATCAAGCAGAATGTGATGTTTTATCAACTATAAATAAAGAATGGTTAACAAGTCCTTCATCAAGATTTTATAATTATCCTTATACAGAAATAATTTGTAAAACAATAACAATAGATAAATTAATAGAACAATATGGAATTCCAGATTTAATAAAAATTGATGTTGAAGGAGGTGAGTATGAATGTATTAGTTCATTAACTCAAAAAATTAAATTAATATGTTTTGAATGGGCAAGTGAAACTAATATAATTACTTTTAATTGTATAGATTATTTATATAATTTAGGTTATTCACAATTTTATATTCAAAATGGTGATAATTATAGATTTAGACCTATAGATACTGATTTTTATAATATATCTATTATAAAAATAAAATTATCAAACATGGTTCCAAAGAAAGATTGGGGTATGATATGGTGTAAATAATTATTTTTAAAATATATTATAATTTTTAATAACTTTATTAATAACTTTATTAATAACATCATTAAATATTTTTTAAAAAATATTTATATTATTATTAAAACATACAATATTACAATATTGATAATGATCATTATAATCTGTTAGTAAACTTAATCCTTCTGATGTTAAATATGAAAAATTATTAAAATTATATTGTTTTAAATAATTAAATACATCAATTAATTTTGTATTATTGTCTAAAAATGTACCTCCATATTCAAATTGAATTATATCAATATATGATATATATTCTTCAAATCCTTTTAATACATTTAATTCATATCCTTCTGTATCAATTTTTAAAAAATCAATATGATTTATATTATTATTTATCATATAATCTTTTCCTTTTTTCACTAATAAACTAATTTTATTTGAACTATCATCTATATGACAACTATTAATTCTATTATAAAACGATTCATAACGTGGATAATAATATAAAATCATATTATTATCTGATAGTCCAAATTTATTAAATATACTTTTAATATTATTTGATTTTAATTTTGATAATTTATTTATATATTCTTCAACTGGATCAAAATAATGAACTTCTCCTATAAAATTTATATATTCTGAATCTGATCTTGATCCTACATCAAATATAATATTTATTTTATCTTTGATTGAATTATAAAAATCTAATTCACCATTTGTTTTCGGATCACAGTTATTAAATGCCATATATTTATATTAATTAAATATTTTATCTAAAATTAATTAATAAATATATATTTATAATGTTAATTAATGGAAATATTATTATTAATATATTAAAAAGTTCTAATATTTTAATCACAGGATCCTTTCATATAGGAGCTCATGAATGTGAAGAAATATCATTTTATAATAGTTTAGGGTTAGAACTAAAAGATATGATATGGATTGAAGCATTAAATAATAAAGTTATTGAATTAAATAATAGAAATATTCCTAATGTATATAATGCAGTTATTTCTGATAAAGATAATGAAGAAATAATATTTAATATTGCAAATAATGGTCAATCATCAAGTATATTAGAATTTGGTACACATTCTATTGAACATCCATGGGTTACTTATATAGATAAAATTAAAATGAATACTATAACAATTGATACATTTATTAAAAATAATAATATAGATATTTCTAAATATAATTTTTGGAATTTTGATATTCAAGGAGCTGAATTATTAGCTTTAAAAGGGGCACATAATGTATTAAATACCGCAAAAGTATTATATCTTGAAGTAAATAAAAATGAATTATATAAAGGTTGTGGATTAATAAATGAAATAGATGAATTTTTATCTCATTTTAATTTTAAAAGAGTCTATACTGAAATGACATCTCATGGATGGGGAGATGCATTATATATTAAATAATTTCTATCCAATTAGGAATTGAAAATATATCTCCATGCCATATTATATTATATTTTGGATATCTAACTTCTGAAAAGAATGATAAATATCCAATAACTGCAGAAAAACTACCATTTGATAATATTATATATTTATTAGTACTTGCAAATTTTATTATATCTATTATATCTAAATACAATAATATACAATTATATTCTCTTTGTAAATTTTTTATTATATCATGATTTATATTATCGCTTGAAATATATAAATTATCAAACTTTATATTATTTAATGCTTTTTTATAATATTCATATCCATGATTAAATTTTTCTGCATCATCTAATCTAATATGAATATAACAATCATTATTATTATTATAACGATCATTAAATTTATTATTTTTAATTATTTCATTCTTATTTTCATTTATATAAGAATATAATAAATTTGTTATTTCTTTAGTTTGAAAATAATTATTATTTGGATCTAGATTTGATTCTAATTTTTCACTATTTAATATATCAAAATAATTTTCATCAGTTAATTTTATTAAATTATTATATTTATTTTCACCTATAAATAAATTTAACCCTAAATTTTTAAATAAATCATATGAACTATAATTAACATATAAATTAAATTTTTTTGCTATTATACTTACTGATAAATTTCTTATTAATTGATTTCCAAATCTTCCATTATTTGGTGTTGTTTCTGTCATTATATAAAATAATTATTTAATTAAATTAATTTAATATTAATATTTTAATTAATTTAAAATTATTATAATAATTAAAATAATTTTATTATAAATCAGGAAATCAATATTATCCATTATATTTATTACATTAAATAATTAATATTTTAAATTAAAATTTAAATTTAAATAATGAACCTATATCAAAAGAGATAGGTGATTATTTTATTGTACCAATACTGAAAATACAATATGTAAATCAATTAATAATAATCAAGTTAAAATAATTAATATGTTATCTAGACATACAATAATGTATATATCAAAAAAATATAAAAATGATATAATTAATGAATTTAATAAATATTATATATAATACAGATATTATATATAATACAAATATTATTATGTCTAGAATTTAACAATATTATAACATAATATCAAAGTAATAATTCCTAATGATATATGAGAGAGAACAAAATTTATTAGATGATATATAAAAAATTTATTTAAATTATAAAAATATATATTTAAATTTTAAATTTAAATATTTTATTTAATATATTTAAATTATACAATAAAAAATCAAATATAAATTAAAATAATAGAAAATATATATTAAATTAATTTTAATTAAAATATGATACGTTTGAATATTTTAATTTTTTTATTTGGATTTGTAGGATAATATTTTGACCATGTTAAATCATGTGACATATTATCTCGTGAAACATAATAGCATTTATCTGTTTTTATATCTAAATTTGTTGCTAAACATAACATTGAACTATTTGATAAATATATTTCTTTTGCATTAATAATTAATTCTACATAATGTATCATATTATGTCCGATAAATTTTTGTGCAATATCATAATATTTGTCTGAAACATTATATATATTAATTAATGGATTAATAATTAATATATCATTATTTAATTTTAATTGTTGTATTGTAAATACATCTCCGGATGATGACTTATTATTTATAAATATATATGGAATATCACATTTTAATTGATTAAATGATTCATATGGAATTTTAAAATAATCCCAAAATACATTATAATCTAATCCAAAATCGAAATAAAAAGAAAATGGAATTATAAATTCATTTCCAATATTGCAACTATTGCAATTTTTTATATGTGACCCACACATATATATATCAAATCCATTTGTAACTTCATTAAATTTTTGATGACTACAACCATATATTGGAGAAATTTCATAATCACTAATAACTGGATATAATTCTATTTTATCACAATCTGAATAAAATTTTTTCATTTCTTCTAATTGATGATTTTTGCATACTACAACTATTTTTTTATAAATATTAAAATTATTTAATAAATATCGTGTAAAACTTATCATATTAATTAAATCTCCTAATCCTAAATGTGTTAATATAAATGCTTTTTCACATGGCATTTTTTTTGGATAATAAATTGCATTCATAATAATTAATAAATATATTTACTAAATAAATTATAAATGAATTTTAAATATATCACTATTGGAATTGTCGTTGAATATGTATATTTATAATTGCAATTATAAATAATTATTATATCAAAGTAATAATCTTAATTATATATATATCAATGACTGTTAATTATGTTGAATTAAATAGAATTGGTTATGGATCAAATTTTAATAAAATATATATAGATTCGAATAATAATATAATTAAAAAGCAATGTATTAATAGTTATGGATTAAACAAAATTTCGAATGAAATAATGTTTTATAAACATTTATTAAATAATAATATTAATTTTCCAATTCCAAAAATATTATCATTTTCAAATGATAGTTATGAAATGGAATATTTGTATAATTATGAATGTTTATATAAACTATACAAATATTTAGACTATACTAATAAACAAAATATTTTAAATAAAATTTATAAAAGTTTAAAAATATTACATTCTTTTACAGAAAAAGAAGTATCAAAAGATAAATATTTAAAAGATTTATATAATGAGATAGATATTAAAATATTAGATAGATATAAAATTGTAAAACCAATTTTAGAAAAATATAACTTTATAAAAACAGTTAATAATGTAAAAATTATTCCGTTTTTTGAAACTATTAAATTAATTAAAAATGAAATAGATGAAATTATTGATAAAAAAAATAATTTTTATTATTGTATAATACACGGAGATTGCCAATTTAATAATATTTTATATAATAATAAAACAGAAAACATAGTTTTTATAGATCCAAGAGGGTATTATGGAGAAGATAAAATATATGGAATACCTGAGTATGATAAAGCAAAGGTGTTATTTGCCCTTACAGGTTATGATGAATTTGATAATAGAAATATAGATAATTTAGATATAAATAATGATAATATAACAATTAATATAGATATACTTCATGAAAATTTTTTGAAAGAAGACAAGTTTGTTATATTGCTAATGTTGAGTATATGGTTTGGTAATTCACATTGTTTTATTAAAAATGAAAATAAAACAGTATATAGTTTTTTTATAGCAAGTTATTTATCTTCTTTATATTTTGAAAAATAATTTTTATTTAATTTTATCTGCCATTTAGACATGGCAGATAAATTCTTTAAGTTTATTTACCCAATAATTCAGTAAATCCGTTAAAGTATCTTCAATTGTATATTCAGGTTTCCAACCTAATTCTTTTTCTATTTTAGTAGAGTCTCCATCTTGATATTGAATATCAATTGGTCTCCAAAATTTTGGTTCAATAACTTCTTCAACATTCTCTAAACCACTTAATTTAATTAATATTTCTTTATAATAACGAATTTTATGAGGATTACCGGCACAAACATTATAAATTTGACCTGTTGATTTTTCATTTATCATTACAAGATAAAAAGCATTTGCTATATCACGAACATCAGCAACAATTCTCACTGTATCTAAATTTCCTATTTTTAATACTTTTTCTTGTTTTCCTAACATCATTCTTGCGATTTGTATTGCGTCTGATGAAATAGAAAATTTTGAACCTCTACGTGGACCTGTAAAACAAAATGGTCGAACAATAACACAATTCATTTGATTATTTTTCATTCTTTCTTGTAAAAATAAATCAATTGCAGCTTTCGACGCACCATAAGGATTTGCTGGTAGTAAAGTATTTGTTTCATTAATTTTTCTCCCATCAATACCTTCATTACCATAAACTTCAACAGTTGAACAAAAAACAAACTTACATGTTGGTTGACGATCTGATAGTGCTGTCATTAAATTTATAGTTCCCATAACATTCCATTCCCATGTTTTTATTGGATCAATAAAACTAGTTGGAGGATGTGACTGAGCAGCAAGATGAAAAACACCATCAAATTTATAATCTGAAAAAATTTTATCCATCATTCTATAATCAGTTAAATCTCCATAAACAAATATAATTTGATTGTATAATTCATCTGGTACAATATCTCTAATATCATTTTCTCTTCCATTATTAATTCTCACTAATCCATAAACTTCATGTTTTTCTTTTAATAATTTATTAGCTAAATGTGGTCCTAAAAATCCAGTTATACCTGTTATTAAGTATTTCATTTATATTTTATTTAATAAAGTATTTTTTAAATAATTAAATAATTAATTAATTAATTATTTAAAATATTTTTTTATAATCATTTATAAGATAAACATCTTTATTTTTTAATTTATTATAACTTGGATGGTTTATTTCAGTTATAATATAAATACATTCTGTAACATTTTTTATAGACAAATATCCTGAAATGGTATTTTCAAAACCTATTATATATTTTTCATTTTTATAAAAATTTCTTTTACCAAGAATGTAACATTCTGAATTTGGTTTTGGATTTTTATAATCTTCTCGTAAAATCCAATTTTTAAGTTTGTTTAAAATTGGTAATTTTTTTTTTAAAGATTCAACTATTTTTAAAGAAGTATTTGTTACTACTACATGATTTACATTATATAAATTAATATAATTAATAAATAAATCTGCATTTTTCATTAATTGAATATTTTCAAAACTTTCAAATAAAATAAATTTTTTATTTTTAATTTTTATTTTTTCTTCAATTCCAAATTTATTTTCTAAATAATTATCTATTCCTTGAGTTTCTATAATTTCATAATAATCTGAATAATCTAATACAATATTATATTCTAATAATATATTTTTATAAGCAGTATAATGTAACTTATCACTATCAATTAATGTACCATCTAAATCAATCATAAGAAATATATCTTTTGAATTTATATTTGAATTTAAATCTAACTTAGGATGCCACATTTTTTTAAAACATTTTTCTAGACCAATAATTAATGGAGTAAAACTATACTGATAAATGTCATATTTATTATCTTTTAAATATGTATCTTTTGGTCTTTCTATACCATCTTTTGGAAATTCATCAATAGATTTAATATTTGGAGTTTTATTTAAAAAAGAACTAATAATATTTGCTATTTGAAATTTTGTAACTTTATCATATGGGTTACAAAAATGATAAATACCTATTTTAGGATTTTGAATAGTATCTATAATAAAATTACAAAAATCAGGAATATAATTTGGTCTCCTTATAGAAAAATTATCTTCATAAGTATTTTCAATCATATTTAATACTTTTTTTCCTATTAAAGTTACTGCATTATCTTGATAATTTGTAATATTTTCTGTATATAATACTGGAACTCTTATTATCGTATATTTTTTTGTATTATTTAATATTTTACATTCTGAAATTAATTTAGAAATACCATAATTTTGCAAAGGGTTTGTTTTATCTTCTGGAAAATATGGAGCATTCATTCCATCAAAAACATAATCAGTTGAAATATGAATAATATGAATATTTAATTTATTACATACTTTTGATAAATTATTTGTTATATTAATATTTGTTTTTTTTATTTCTTCCCAATTATTTTCACAAATATCAACTTGTCTTTCAACTATACAATTAATACAAATACTAATATTATATTGTTGAATTATCTTTTCTAATGATAATAAATCAAAAAAATTTACTTTTATATAATTTTCTATAAAATTTTTATTATAAGTCCCAATAAATGAAATTTTTTTTTCATTTAATAGATTAGCTAAATCTTTACCTAATAGTCCTGAAGCCCCACATACTAAAACAACCATATATAACTTAATATTATTTAATTACTTTTAATATTATTTTTTGAATAAATTAAATTAAATATTAATTTATTCTATTTATAAATACTCAAATCTAAATATTCATTGATATTTTGTTATTTATAATTGTACTTTTTATTTTTGTAATAATATTAGTTGTACTTTTATTTTCTATATTATCAATTAATTTTATTTTTTTTAAATGAGGATGTTTTATTAATATATTATTTATATCATAATCAGAACCTTTTACCCATATATATGGATCTACAACTTTCATTATTTCATCTAATGTTTCTTCTTGTTCTATATTTAGTTCATTATATAAAATAATATAATCTACATATGGCAATGTTTTAAATAAATTAATTCTATCTTTATAATTATTTATAGGTCTATCTGAACCTTTTAACTGTTGAATTTGTTCGTCACTACTTAAACAAATCATTAAAATATCACCCATTTGTTTTGCTTCAATTAAGTTATGAATATGACCAATATGTATAATATCAAAACAACCTGAAGACAAAATAATTCTTTTATTTTTATTTTTTAAATCTTTTACAATATAATTTAAGTGTTCATTATTATAAATTATTTTAGAATCATCTTTAAAATCATATTTTTTTAATGATAATAATGTAATTTTATCATCTAAAAATTGTATATTTTCAAAATTATCTATAATACTCCCTTCCTTATAATATTTAAAATTTTGGAAAATAGAACCTTGAATTAAAATATTAAAGTTATATTTTTGTAGTTTTTCAAAAATATTAATATCATCTATTTTTTTTATTTCAGTAAGTTTAAAATCAACATCATTTATTTTTTTTTCAAAATCATTTTCTAAATAAAAATGATTAAATTCTTCTAAATTTTCTTTTATTTCATTTATAGAAGTTTCATAAACATTATCTTTTCTTTTATATGTATCATCAATTCTCAACAAATCATTTTTGTCACTAAAATTAGTATTATTATTAAAAATTTCTATTTCTAAAATATACGATTCATCACTATATGAACCTAATGAATGAAAATTATAATGTGGTAAAAATAAACATTTCATAACATCTAAGTTTACAACATTATTATTTATTAATTCAATCCTTGAAGAACCTTTTATACCAACAATAATTGTATCTTTATTAAAGTGACAATGTAATGATGTTTTATGTCCTTTTTTTATTTTTAAAAACCATATACCTATTTTATTATTTTTAAATACTAAAAATTCATATCCCCATGGTTTTTTACAAACAATATTTTTATAATCTTTTTCAATATGAGTTTCATATTTTATATTAATATGATTATCAATAATTAATTGTTCACTGTTTTTTAAACAAAAAATATTATCTGACATTTTATATATTATTTTTAATAAAATAATTTTGAAATGTATTATTTATTAAATTAATCCAATAATTCATTTTTAATTTGTCTAAATTAAATTTTTTATTTTCAAATAATAATTGAATATTTTTTAGTAAGTCTTCATTAATATCATTCCATTCTTCAACAAAATATACAGGCAAATCATAATATATTATTTCTAAACAATAACATTTTTTCATAATGACAATACATCCTAAACATAAAGCTTCAAATGTTCTAATACAATCTAATCCATTACCATATGGAGATATAACAAACATATAATCACTACTTTTTTTCCAAGATTCGTTTCTTCTTAAAAAACTATTTTCATAATAAATAATATCTTTGGGAATAATATCAACTAATTTTTTTCTCCATCTACCATGTCTAGTATCTGTAAGATTTAAATGAAAATTTGCATATATTTTATTTATTCTTTTATTTAATGGTAACGCATTTTTAATAATACTTTGTAAAGTATTATCTTGATTTAAAGATGTAGTAGATTCTTCACCAAAATAATTTTTATTTGTTAATGTCCAATAATCAAGTCCATATGGTATACTTGTATAATATTTATCATCTTTAAAAGTTTTATTTATAGCAAACCAATGAAGAAAATATTTATTATTTAACATATCTATTGTTAAAATATGTTTATTAACTATATCGTCTGGAAATGTAGTATCTTCCATACCAGTAATTACTACAAAAGGTTTATTTATAATTGGAACTATTTCATATGCAATAAAATTAAAAACTTCATTTGTATGTAAACCAAAAATAATAATTTTGTTTTCTGTTTTAATTACATTTTTTATATGATCTATACTATGAAAAACTAATCCAGGTACTAAAATAATATTACTTATTTTATAAAATTCATTTGCAGAATAATATTCTGTCAATTCCGTTAAATTATTTTTAAATTTAAATTTAAATTTAATTTTTTCATTATATTTTATTATAAATTTTTGTTTTTTAAATTTTTTTGTTTTAATAAGTTTTATTAACATATGTTTTTTATATATTTTTTTAGATGATTGATTAATTAAATTTAGAAAATCATTATTAAATCTAATTTTTATTGATTTATTTTTCTTTATTAGTTTTAAAATTAACGGTAATATATCTTTATTATCATATTTAATATATTTTATATATTTAATATCAAATTTTTTCATTTTTAACTTAAAAAGTAATTTAATTTTAAATTGATTTTTAAATTAAATTTATTGAATTTTCAATAAAATAAAAATATAATCACATATTTCTTTCTAAAATATTTAATATTCAAAAATAATTCGTATTATTGCTCTTTTAAACTAACATTGTATTAATTAACCATATTAGATTTAATTTATTGAATATTCAATAAAAGTAAAAATATAATCACATATTTTTTTGTAAAATATCTAATATTCAAAAATGATTTATATCAATGGTCTTTTAAACTAATATACTATTAATTAACCACATTATCTTTTATTTAAAGAAAAAATTTAATGAGTAAATTTAATATATTTATATAGGTTATAGTAATGAATAAAATTAAAATTGTATTTTATAATAATTTTCATGTTGGAGATACATTTTTAAGTCAACCTTTTATTAAAAATATTATAGATAATAACAAAGATAATTTTGAATATTATTATTATTGTCACTACAATTATTTTATTTATTCTAGTATATTAGATAATATTCAAAATGTTAATTTATTAGATAAAAATAATATAATTAAAGTAAAATGTAATTTTATAGATAATGAACATAATTCTAATAATCCTTTTTATTTTGATAATAATATATTAATTATTAATACATGGATTGGTAAAATGTTTTGTAATGGTTGTCAAGAGTGTAATCTTCTAACCTATATACAATGCTATAAAATATTATTAAATAATATTTATAATTTATATAACATAAAAATATTATTTGACGATAATATTGAACAAGTAATTCCAATATTCCCAAAAAATTTAAATATTGAGAATTTTATAAAATTTAAAGAAAATAATAGTAAAAAAAAAATAATATTTTTACGAAATTATTTTCCACAATCAGGACAACAATTTATTTTAAACTCTAATTCTGAATATATAAAAATAATAAAATTTTTATTAAGTAATAATATTGTTATTTTAAGTGAATTTAATAATGATTTGTTAAATTACAAATTAGAAAATAATATTAATGATTTATATTTTGTTAATGAGTACTTTAATTTACCTATAACAGAAACATGTGAAAATTTATATTATATGGAAAAAATATCACATTATTGTGATATATCTATTCATTTTGACTCAGGAAGAAGTTTTTTATATTTAAATGACGAATTTATTAATGATTATAAACTAGGATTAAAAAGAAGTTTAAAAGTACATTTTTCACATACGGATTATTATTATAAAGCATTAAACCAAAATAAATTAGTTCCTCCAAATTATGTAATGTTTTGTTTTGCAAATAATTATAATGATATTATAAATTGTTTATCTTCAAATTGTTTATCTAAAATTTAATTAAATATTATCAAAAAATAATTTTATAGGTTTATTTTTTAAAATATAAAATAATATATAATTTTAATTTAGTAATTTAATTAATAAAATAAAACTTAAGGTAAAAATATATTAATTTTTATACAAAAAATGATTTAAATAAAATTTTATTTTATGTAATAAAATGAATTTATAAAAAATAATTAAAGAGTATATAATGAATTTATAAAAAATAATTAAAGAGTATATAATGAATTTATAAAAAATAATTAAAGAGTATATAATATTGAAATTATGTTAAAAATATTAATTAATATCTATTTCTTTCCAAGAATTTGGATACATATCAATTGTTGATATATGTGATAAATTACCACAATAATATTTAGAAGGATAACATACTATTTTATTTTCATTATCATTTAAATATGCACTCCACCAACTAAAACTACTATTTGCAATTATATTGTGTTTATGTTTTGACATAATAAATAAATCATTAACTGCTGAACCTCCATTAATATATGTAAATATTATATTAGGAAATATTAATATTAATTCATTTAATATATCATTTATTTCATGTTTAGATTCACTAAAAATATTTATTATTAAATTATCTGTTTTTAATTCATTGATTAAATAATTAATACAATTTTTATAATAATTTATATCCAATAAAATAAAATAATGACTTAAACTTTGATAATCTCCTTTTCTAATATGTAATGCTATAGCATCATAACTTTGATATTTATTTCTCATTTCATTTATTTTTAAGTATTTAATTATTTTATCTTTATTATGCTCAAAATATTTATATGACTGAAAATATCCGTTAAATATAGTATTTGTATTAAGTTTTATCTCATTATAAGTTGTATTATAATTTTCATAATAATTAAAATAATTTGATATATCATAATAATATATAAAATGATTTAATTCATTTAATATATTATTAAAATATTCTGTTGATGAATTAAAAAATAATTTGTATCCTTTATCAAAATGTAAATTTAATAACATAAATGACATAAATAATTGATTACCCATTCTACCAATTAAATTCATTGTTATTTTTATATTATCAGTTGATGTAAGTTTAAGTAATTTATTTTCACTTTCTAAATATATATTTGAATAATCAACAATTGTATTTTCTATATTTGAAAATTGTGGTCGTTGTTTACATATAAATTCATTATTGTATAATATTGTAGCTTGTATAAATTTTTTTGATATATATACATCAATTGGTTTATTTAATTTATAATATGATTTATCTAATATTTTTTTATATGATGATTTTCTATAAATCATAAAATTAAATGAATACGCCCCTTTAATAAGATATATATTATTATTAAATTTAATATTATCAGATATTATATTAGGAGATCCATTAAATATTTCCCAATCTTTATTAGATAATATATCAGATAATATACTTATGATATTAATATTTTCTTTAAATATATTATCATCTTCAACTATAATTATATAAGGTAATTTATGTTGTTTAGCATATCTTATTAATGATAAATGAGATATGCTACATCCAATATATCCTATGTCATTTTGTATAGCATTAAAAAATTTTAAATTAAAATTATTATATTGAAGATCATTTATTATTAAATCTTTATTGTCTATTCTATTCTTTAAATTTATTATATATAAATCATATTTTGAATTTCTATTGATATTATCAAAATTATATATAATTTTATTATAATAATTATTTAATTTTTTTGATTTATTTAAAATAATGTTATATTTATTATTAATAATAATAATTTTATTATTTAAAATAAAATATTTATAAAATTTATTTTTGTAAATTATATTATCATTAAAATATAAATTTTGTTTGTAATAAAAATATGGATATTTAATTTCAATATTTTTATATATAAATTTTTTTTTTAATTTTATATATTTAAGATATTTTTTTAATTTTATATATTTAAGATATTTTTTTAAATTTTTTTTAGTCATTATATTATATATATATTCGTTAAATATATATAAATATTTAATATATATATGTTAAATATATATATATGATTATTCATCAAATATGGTTAGGACCTAATCCACAACCTAATATATGGTTAGATACTGTGAAAAAATTTTGTAATGAATATAAATATGAATATAAATTATGGACAGAAAATAATATAAATTTTAATTTAAAAAATAAAGTTTTATTTGATAATGAAAAATCATATGCAGGAAAATCAGACATTTTAAGATATGAAATATTATACAATTTTGGTGGTATATATATAGATGCAGATAGTGTTATTATTAATTATAATAGATTTAATAAATTAATATTACATTATGTTAAACATTATAATAATAAATTATTATTAGGAAAAGAAATTAATAATTCTTTATTAGCAAATGGTGTATTATTTGCATCAAAAAGAAATTATATATTAAAAAAAGCTATTAATTTATTACCAAAAAGGGATAATAAATTAGAAAATTGGAAATGGTGTGGTCCATTATTATTAACAGATATTTACAATAAATACAAAAATAAAAAAAAATTATTTAAAATATTATCTTCTAAAATATTTTATCCATTTGGATGGCATGGTAATTCATCGATTGATTGTCATTTAACATTAACATTTCCAAAAAAATCTGTAATGTTTCAATATGGTTATTCAACAAATAATTTAAGTAAATTCTTTAATGAAAAATAATTAATTTGAATTTATTAATAAATTGAATTTATTATATATATGTCTATAATATTATCAGATAATGCAAATAATTCATCTTATTTAGATAAATATATTGTTAATTTATTAGATATTAATAAAAATGATTTGATAGGAGATTTATATTTATCATTAGAACTTACTGAACTTCCTAAAAATAAAATAATAACACCTTATACTATCTATACTAAAGATATTAATACATATGAACTATTAAAAAATAATAAATATGATGTATTCTTTTTAGGATCATTGTCACAGTTTATTAAACTAGATACAAAATTAAATTCAAATAAACAAGTATATAATTTAAATAGATGTTTATCTGATGTTAACTTAGATGATAGATTATTTCCAGATGATTTTACTAGTGTTATTAATTATGATAGCGATAATATTATTAATAATATTGATAATATATTAAAATGTAATTGTAAATCGTTTATTAATAATGTTGATTACTATATATTAGCTAGAACATTAAACAAAGATGTTGTTTATATCGGTAATAAAAAAATCCAAAATTATATAAATTATTCATTATATAAATTAGATAATTTATTAACATTCAAAACTAATTTATTGAATCAAATTAAATCAAATTTGAAATCAAATTTGAAATCAAATTAAATTTGATTTGAAAATATTTTAAATTAAATTAATATTATTAATCGAGAAATGTCTCTTTCTAATTTTAAAAAAGTTATTGAATTTATGAAATATTCTGGTCAAGAAGTTAATGATACTGAAAGACCTGAATTGATGAACAATAACGATTTAGTTAATTTACGAATTAAATTAATTGAGGAAGAAGTTAATGAATATATTGATGCATATAAAGTACATGATAGAATTGAAATGTTAGATGCTATTATAGATACATTATATGTTGTATATGGTACAGGAATATCATTTGGTATAAACTTAGATAAATTGTATAATACACATATATTAAAAATGGTAAAAAATAATAGTCTTATATTAGATAAGACTAATTATCAAAAAACGAGATTTGTTTCTTCAAATGATTATAAATTCTCTAATACTAATGATATTGCAAATTTCTTACCAGATAGATTGAATCAAATTAAATTATCATTTGAACAAAAATCATTTGATTTATTAAAAACATCATTAATTAATATGTTATTTACTTTATATAGTTTTCAGTTACATAATTATATACATAATGAATTATTAAATAAGTCTTTAATTTTAATTGATTTAGATACTGCATTTGACTTAGTACATGTATCAAATATGACAAAGTTTTGTAATTCTGAAAAAGAAGCTATTGACACAGTTAATACATATGAATCAAATTATAAATATAAAAATATAAATTATAAACGTGTTGGTAATTTATTTATTGTATATGATAGTGATACAGGTAAAACATTAAAATCTATTAATTATGTTCCTGTTAATTTAACTAATTTATTTAGCTAGATGTCTAGATGTCTAGATGTCTAGATGTCTAGATATCTAGATATGAAAGTAACAATACCAAATAATAATCCGCCCCACAATGAATCTAATATAGCTATCTTTGTATTATATAAATTAATAGTTGCTAAATTAGTTCCGTTATAAATACCATAAACTAAAAATCCAAGTATAATAGCATATGTTATATTTAATTTTTGCTTAATAATAAAGAAATAAATTATTAATGCAAGTAATAAATATGTTATTGATCCTGCAATCCATGTTCTGTTATTTATTATTATTGGACCATTGTTAATAACTGAAAATGCATCTAAATACATTTTCTTATTTATTAACATTAACATTACATAATCAAGTAATAGTATTAGTACTAATATACACAATATATATTTCATGTCAAATAAATACATATATCTACTTAAATTAAAAATTGAAATTAAATAAATATTTAATTTAAATTAAATAAATATTTAAATTAAATATTTATTTAATTTAATTGAAGCATACCGAAAGATATCATAAAACAAATACAAATGTTAGATATTCAAATGCAAATATTAGAATATTATAGATGTTTAAATAATGAAGGTTATATAGACGATGGAAATGGAAATGGAGATTCTGAAGAAGAAAATACTGAAGATTTATTCTCAGAGGCATATCAAATGAAATTAGTTAAAACACAACCAATGTTAATAAAATTATTTGGTATTACAACTGACGGTAAATCATGTACAATTAATTTGTCTGGGTTTGAACCGTTCTTTTTTGTAAAGATACCTGAAGATTGGACAACTAAAGAATGTGCTGTATTTTTTAAATTCTTAAAAACTAAAGTATGGAAAAAATTTAGTGATAATTTATTAAAGATTAAATTAATCAAAAGAAAACCTTTTACTGAATTCACAGCAGATGATTTATTTAAATTTGTTCAATTATCATTTCTTAACAAAGAATCATATGATGCATATGCAAGAACTCTTATTAAACCTCTATTAATTCCTAATATTAATATGAAAGAACCATATCAGTTTAAATTATTTGAATCTAATATTGATCCCATTATTAAATTTATTCACATGAAAGAATTAAATTCAACTGGATGGATTAATATTCCTGCAGGAAAATATAAAACTGTTAGTAAGTGGAGCAAAACATGTTCTACATTTTATGAATTCAATATGAATTGGAATGATATTGAACCTATTGAAAAGTTCGAAACTAGTCCTATTAAATTAGTATCTTTTGATATTGAAGCTAGTAGTAGTCACGGAGATTTCCCTATTGCTAAGAAAGACTATAGAAAATTATCACAAGATCTTATCACGTTTTACAATACATATAATGATATTAATATAATAAAAGATTATCCAGAAAAAGTAATATTAAATATATTACAAATTGCATTTGATGATAATTTTAATAATAATGTTATTAGTAGACTCTCTGGATTAGAATTTGATACCTTATGTAGAGATCTGAAAGATGACGATATAATTAATAATTATATAGATGAAATAATTAATTCAGTAAATGGAACATTTCAAATTAAATATAATAATTTATTTGAACAAATAAAAGCAGAAATAATTAAATTGACACTAATTAAAAATAGTCGTTATTTAAAACATCCCAGAGAAGTAATTAAATTCTTAATTAAATTATCAATTAATCCATATTATGATAGTACTAAATTTAATATTAATAAAGTTTATACTAAGCATGGTATCAAACCAAATAGTAAGAATATTGATAGTTCAGTACCATTAATATTACAAATACTTCGTGGTTGTTTCCAATTTCGTATTAATAAAATTATATCAGATAATGAAATAAGAGAGTTAATGTATTATTATAAAAAAGCTAGATTAGAACGTGGTATAAAAGAACCAGATATGGAAAATATTAATCAAGATGATTTCGTAGATATATTAACTGATTATTTTAATTCTAATTTCCCTCCAGTTGAAGGAGATCAAATTATTCAGATTGGTAGTACATTTCAAATTATAGGACAATCTGATTGTTATCTAAAACATATCATATGTTTAGATACATGCAATAATATTACTAATGATGAACTAATTGAAGCCGAAAATGGTAATGTATATTTACCAGCCGAAGATTTATCGAAGGTTACTGGAATATCAGTTAATGAAATAAAAGATATGACTATAGATCAACGTAGAGAATTATGTAAACAATCATCTGAAATTAAAAGGAAAAAACAGATGGAAACTGATAAATCACGAGTTATTGTTGAGTTTTATAAAACAGAAGAAGAAGTATTATTTGCATGGCAACGACTAATAATATCAGAAGATCCTGACATTATTACTGGATATAATATATTTGGATTCGATTTTAGATTTATGTATGGTAGAGCAGTTGAATTAGATATTACTAATGATTTTTGCAAATTGTCTAGATTAAAAGATCATGTATCTAAACTAACTGAAATGAAAGTAGCATCAGCCGCATTAGGAGATAACAAATTAGAATATATTGAAATGAAAGGTAGAGTATTAATTGACTTATATAAAGTTATACAAACAAGTCAAAGTTTAGATAATTATAAATTAGATTTCGTATGCAATAAATTTTTATATAAAGAAAAGGTAGATTTATCTCCACAAGATATTTTTATTAAACAACGTGGTGATGCAGATGATCGTAAAGAGATTGCGAAATATTGTATTATTGATTGTATTCTATGTAATAGATTAATAGCAAAATTAGAAATTTTAGGTAATAGTGTTGCAATGGCTAGTGTTTGTAAAGTACCTTTATCTTATATTTTCTTAAGAGGACAAGGAGTTAAAATTGCCAGTTCTGTATCTTATGTATGCAATCAGAACGGATATCTAATTCCAGTTTTACCTAAGGCAGATGGTGATAATCAAGGTTATGAAGGTGCTATTGTATTGCAACCTGAAATTGGTATTCATTTTGAAACAACGGTTACATTAGATTTCAATTCATTATATCCATCATCTATGATTAGTGAAAATTTATCTACTGATACATTTGTTGAAATAAATGGGAAATATGATAATTTAGAAGGGTACGAATATGTTAATATTGAATATGACCAATATGAATGGAAACCATCCTTTAAAAATGGAAAATTACAAAAGAAAATGGAAAAAATTAAATTGCCTGATAAGAAAGTTTGTAGATTTGTTCAACCTAAAATATTATATGATAGTTCTGGAAAACAGTTACAACCTAAGAAAGGTATTATTCCTATGATTTTAGAATCATTATTAGCAGCACGTAAATCTGCTAAAAAGAAAATGGAAGCTGAATCTGATCCTTTTAAAGCTAAAATTTGGAATGGTTTACAATTAGCTTATAAAACAGTAAGTAATTCAGTATATGGACAACTAGGTGCACCTACAGGATTATTATATAAACCTGAAATTGCTGCATCTACTACTGCAGTAGGTAGACGTATGATTACATTTAGTAGAGATTATGTTATGAAAGAATATAAATATAAAAAAGTAATATTATCGAGAGAAGATACATTAGATGATTATGGTAATCCTACTCAATATGAAGGTAGAGAAATAATTGTTAGAGATAGTTATTGTGTTTATGGAGATACAGATTCTATATTTATCAGATTTAATATGTTTAAATTAGAACCATCTGAATTAACTTCAGTTAATGAAGTAACACCAGTTAATTCATTAACTTCAGTTAATTCATTAACTGAAGTTAAAATAGAAGGCAGAGACGCTATATTTATTTCTATGGCATTAGGAAAACAAGTTGCAAAAGAAATATCTAGACAATTGAAACGACCTCAAAATTTAGATTTTGAGAAAGTTATATGTCCATTTATTTTATTCAGTAAAAAAAGATATTGTGGACATTATTATACTAAAATGAATAAAGATTCATTCTATTTAAATAGTATGGGTATTGTATTGAAAAGAAGAGATAATGCTCCTATAGTAAAACATATTTATGGAGGAGTAATTAAAATTATTATGAATGAGAAAAATATTAAAAAAGCATATGAATTTTTAATAGATGAATGTAAAAAATTATTAAATGGTGATTTTCCTATGGATCAATTTACAGTTAGTAAAACATTAAAATCTTATTATAAATTTCCAACTCGAATTGCTCATAATGTTTTAGCAATGAGACAAGCTCAAAGAGACCCCGGAAATAAATTTTCATCTAATGATCGTATTCCATATGTATATATAGAAGTTCCTAAATTAAAAAAAGGTGCTAAGAAACAATTGCAAGGTGATCTAATTGAAACACCTGCGTTTATTATTAAGAATAATTTGAAAATAAATTATTCTCTATATTTAACAAATCAAATTCAAGTTCCTGTTAGTCAAATATTTTCTTTAGTAAAAGGATATGAAAATATTGATAGAATGTTTGAATTATTAATTATTGAAAAAGAAAATGAAAAATTAGGAATTCAAAAATTAAAAATGAAAATTAAAGTTAAGAATGAAAATGAAAAGTCAAATGTTATTTTAATGTCTGATATTATGAAACTTAAAAAACATGTTCCTGAAATTATAGAAGACGGAGACGGAGAAGAAGATAAAGGAAAAGAATTAATTGAATCTGATGATGATAATTTCGAAGAAGGTGAACCTATATTTACTATTTATGATATGTAAATATAGATATATATCTATCAAATTTGATATATATATCAGTAAATTTATATCTTTGATATATATATATGAATAGGTGTCGTAAACAATTAAGTAATGGAAAAAGATGTAATAGACAAGCCAATAAAAAATATTGTTGGCAACATTCAAAATCAGTAAATCAAAGAGGAGGAACATTAAAGTTAGAAATGTTATTTGATAAAGTTAAAGAAAAAGCTAAAGAATTAAGAGAAAAAAATATTAAAGCAGATGGTTTAGGATTCTGGACAGCTATTAAAGAGCCAGTATTAAAAAAATATGTTGATATTAAAGCTAATACAGGTTTTAAAAAATTAAATAGTGCGATGACAGATATTATTATGGATTTACCTGAATATATCATTGATGGACATGAAAAGAAAATTATGATTGTAGTAAATCATTTTATTATTCAATGTGTTAGAATACCTCTTAAGGAAGAACCTAATATAATAAGAATATTGCAACTTGCTTTAAATATAGGTCAATATTTAGGACATGTATCTAAACATGATCATGGAGTTAAGCCTGACATAAATAATTTTATAACCAACTTAAAATTAAGTGATTATATAAGTGATGAAGACATGGCAAAAATAAATGAAAGATTATCTGAAGATATTATGAGAGAAATTTTAAATATTCCTGAACTTAAAAATTGATTAATTTAATTAATTTAAAGTTAAATTAATAAATTTTAACATTTAATTAAAGTAAATGTGGTTTCCAGATATAGTTGATCGTGCATTAAAAACACATCATACTTTTAATATACTTGAATCACAACATTATGCATATGCAATATCACCAAATAAACATATAATATGTAATGGGATTAATATGATTATCGATAATAATATATCAAAACATGCAGAATATGATCTAATTAATAAGTTGAACCGTATACCGAATGTTAAAACAAATAGAATTGATATTTTGGTAATTAAATTATCTAAAAATGGATATCTAGGAAGTTCTAAACCGTGTATGCATTGTTTAAATATAATGTATAAATCTAAATGTAAAATTCGTTATATTTATTATTCAAATAATAATCGTGAAATAGTTCGTGAAAAATTTACACAAATGGATACAAATCATATTTCTATGGGAAATAAATGGAAACTGGGATTACTTGTTAGAAATTAAATACAAAAGGAAATCACATACAAAGGAAATACAAAGAATTAAATGAGTTTAAACTCTTTAATTGTTAATATCTACCGTTTCATTGCAAATAAAGAATGAATGGAAAGGTTCATTATAAAATATATGTTTGAAATCTTCATCTAAAGATAACATATTCTTTGCATATTCACTCTCAATAGAGTTTTTCTTTGCCAAATACTCCATATGAATTTTATTCATTGCTTCAGTTGCCTCTTGTGGAGACATTGCAGCGAATTCATCTCGATGATAATGACAACAACCAAATGCTTTAATATCATATTCTAAATCGTTATACTTCTGTGACAGTTCAGGTTGTTGTTTGTTAACAACAACAATTGCATCATAGTAAGCTTTCTCACGTGCATCAACAGATGCGTTAACACTTTCTGAAGAATTTAGCCATTTCTGGAACTCTTCTGAAACAAATGTTCTGTACTTGTATAAAATACAGTCGTTATGAGGATGCTCAATCGAAGCCATGTCAATAAATAATAAGTGATGTTATACTAATTATTAATAATCAATTTTATTGTAGATTTCATATTTGCATTTACATTTACATTTGAATTTACCTTTGCATTTGCATTTGAATTTACCTTTGCATCGATATTAAATAAGACTTTGATATCAAATTATCAATAAAAATGATTATTGTATTGCCTTATCACCGCGAAATTTAATATAAAGCGTCTTAGTTTAAATAGACATATAACTTGTTATATATTTAGTTAAATTAAGACATTTTTGGATATTTTTTAATAAAATGTTCCGTCTAGACCATGGATGAATCATTGGCTAACTCTCGGATAGTAGGGTGAAATAACATACTATTTAAAAGTCCTAAGCATGACTAGAAAAGGCTTTGTATTTGTAATTTCAACATGATATCAAATTAGGCTTTGATATCAATGTAGGCTTTGATATCAAATTATTAATAAAAATGATTATTACCATGCTTTACTAATGTGAAGTTTAATATAAAGTGTCTTAGTTTAAATAGACATATAACTTGTTATATATTTAGTTAAATTAAGACATTTTTGGATATTTTTTAATAAAATG
>Ga0214919_10003325_pt1 | contig 24391 bp, 20 predicted proteins | sample LL1503_MetaG_FD_177994 | JGI IMG/M metagenome (GOLD analysis project Ga0214919, IMG submission 177994) | Freshwater microbial communities from Lake Lanier, Atlanta, Georgia, United States - LL-1503 | ecosystem: Environmental > Aquatic > Freshwater > Lake | place: USA: Georgia | collected... | reverse complement strand
GTAATTTAATAGCTTCTAAAAGTGCTTTTATTTCTTCATCTAATTTTAAATATTGTTGCAATGCAATATTAAATACTTCTATATTTTGACTATCTATACCTAAAGTAGTATCGTCATTTGTAGTAGTAGAATCATTAGTAGTAGTATCATTATCATTATCATTATAAGAATTTACATTTTCATTTTCATTATTATTTATTGTTGCAGTTGTTATTGCAATAATATTATCTATTTCTGATTCAATATTACTCATTTTTTATTATTTTATATATTATAAACTATTTATAGAATATTAATACTTTTTTTATATTAAAAATATATAATATAATTTATTTTATAAACTAACTTAGTAAAATTGTTTTATTTTTTTTTATTTATAAAAATTGATTTATATTTATTATATTGTTTAAATTACAATTAAATTGTTATACAATAAAATATTAATATTTTATAAAATGTCTAGTATAGAAAAAAAATATAATAAATTAAATGAAAAATCATTAAAAGGCTATATATTAATTAATGATAGAGACACATATATTAAATCTATTGTAAAAACATTATTAAAACCAAACTATAATATTATACCATTGGAATATATAGATGAAAAAATAAGAATTGACTGCATTCGCAAAAATATTGAATGTAATATAAATTATGATAATAGATTAGAAATATTAACTAATATATTTTTAAAAGAATGTACCAAAGAAACTTCAAAAATAATTTCAGAATTATGTAAATAATAATTTGTAAATAATAATTTATATATTTTTTATATAAAGATATAATTTATATAAAAACTATATACAGTTTATTTGTAAACATCATATAAATAACAAAAAATGAATAACGAGGACAAGCAAAGATTTTTAAGATATAGAAAGGGTTATAAACCTCAATCAGATGATATAGACATATTATTATATACTAAAAAACAAGAAGAATTAAAAGCTTCTAAACAAAAACAAGTTTTAGGATATATAAATGAGTGTAATGTAAATTCTGATACTTTAATAAAAAATATAACAAATAAATAATTACTTTTACTAATCACTTTTACTAATCACTGGTATTATTTGAACAACAACATAATTTTTTAAAAAAAGAGTTATTATTTTCAATATTATTAAGTAATTTTCTATTTATTTTATATTTTCCATTTTTTATTGCTACTATAATATCTATTATAGTAGGTATAGAGTCTAACGCCAATAGTAAATTTTGCTTTTTTTCTTTTGATAAATCAATAATATATTCTAATTTTTTATCAATAAATATATAAAATGCTTGTTCTACAATATTTTTTTTTTCAACACTTGTAAGATAATAATATTTATTTATTAAAATCATTAAAATATCAGCTATAGTACATATATTAACAAATAATTTTTCTGAATTATATTTTTTTTTAATTATTATTGTTGTTAATTTATCTATAAGTGAATGAATAATTTGCCCTGAACTTGCATAAATAAAATCATTATTATTATCATTACTATTATAATTATTTTTAATAATTTTACTACAATTAATAATAATTTCTATTATATTACTTATTGATGATAAAAATAATGTTTGGTCGTAATTAGATAAAGTTAAATCAATCATTACTAAACGATTAAATGCTTTTAAAACTGTATTTTTTTTATCAATATTTTCTGCATTATGATTATTTTCAATAATTTCCATTGCTTTTACTATAAGTATTATATAATTCTTACGATCTATATTCATATATCTTATATAATCTTGTAATTTGTTATATAAATGGTCTATTTCATCTAATTCACTATCATTATTTTTTTTATTTTTATTTTTATTTTTATTATTTGATAATCTAATATTTTTAAATACTCTAGAAGTATCTAGTTGTTGTTGATTTTTTGCACGTGTTGTATAACTAAAATCAGAACCTGAATTAAGAGAACTTACATTATCAATACTATTACCTAATAAATTATTGAATGATTTGACTTCATTAAAATCTGAACTAGTGAATGTAATATTAGAATCAAATGCATCAGAATCATTTATTTTAGTTATTAAATTATCATTATTTGGTATTATTTCATCAGGATTCCATGATGTTAATGTATTATTTATATAATTAATAATAGATTCCTTATTTTCAGTTTTATTATTTTCAATTTCAATTTCATTTTCATCAGAATATTCTGAAATATTATCAATATTTAAATTATTATTTACTAATATTAAAACTTCTGAATTAGGTAATATATTTGATTCTGTAGATATAGTTTCTATTGGTGGTATAGTTAGTATTGTTTCTGTTATTTCTATTGGTGGTATAGTTAGTATTGTTTCTGTTGGCGGTATAGTTAGTATTGTTTCGGGTGGTATAGTTAGTGTTGTTTCGGGTGGTATAGTTAGTGTTGTTTCGAGTGGTGTTGTTTCGGATGGTATTGTTTCTGTCGGTATAGTATATAGTGTTTCTAATTCTATAAATCCATTATTAGAATTTAAATTATCTTCCATTTTTGTCTAATATTTTACTATATACTAATAAATAAAAAAAATAAGAAAATGTAATAAAAATAAGAAAAAATGTAATAAAATTGTCTAAATATCTACTAATTATTTTGGGTAAATATTCTCCAAAATATTTTATTTGCAGGTTGTTCAAAAATATATTTTTCAACCATTAATGCTGAAATTGGAACCTTATTTTTTAAATATAATTTATGTAAATCACCACACATGGGTTTCATTGAAAATGGAATCTCGCATTTTTCAAATGTTTTCTTTACAAATGAATAATGATATATTTTAAATAAATGATTTGAATAAATTTTTACAAGATATAGAAACCAATTAAATAACTTATTATACATATATTCATTATTTCCACTACCTTGATTAATATCAAATTCTTTTATAAATTCTTCAACCTTATTATTTTTTACTAAGTTCCAGTAATGATAAAATAGATTCTTAGTATTTTTTTGTTCGATAATAATTGGTTTATTACCTTTCAAAGCTCTTAATTCCTTATATTTTTTATTTGAAAATTTAGTTCTTTCGCCATTTAAACCATAAATAATATATCCCTGAAAATCTTTTGGTTTATTTTGCACAATTTCATTAATGCTTTCAAAACTAAGTTCATTAAAATTAATAATTGTTTTAGTAATACCATCTTCCTCTAATTTTTCAAAACTTTTAATTATTTCTGGCAAATGCAAATTAACATTATATTCTTGTACTTGTTTATTAAAATTTGCCACTTGAATTTGCGATATCATATTATTTCCTAATTCTCTAAAAGCATCTAGAATAATATTTTGCATTTCTATTGAAAATTCAATTTCCATAATTTTATTGTATTGTACTTTTGCAATTTCTTCATTTTTAAATTGAAATACTGCACAAAGAGTATTAAAATTACGAACTTGTGATGACACAATACGGTTTTCAGGATGTTCAATATTAAATACTAAAACTTTGTCATTCATAATTTCTTCTGGAATATTATCTAAATTGGTATTTGCAATTTTATTATTTTCATCAAACATTTCAAAAAATGTCTTTGCACTATTAAATTTGCCGGTACCAATAACTTTGCGCGTTGAATACATAAATTGTTTATTAAATTTAACTTCAATATTACTAGATAATAATTCTTTTGTAGATTCATCAATATCAATATCCATTTCATTATCATCGCTATTAATATTAGTATTAATTTCAGTTATACTATATTTTTTTAAACTTGGATTATATGTTAACATAGTACCCTCAGAAAATTTATAGAGGCGATATTTTTCAATAGTTGCAGTTGTATTAGCAGTTGTATCATTAGCATTATTTATAAGAAAATTTGTTCCCGCATTTGTTTTATCAATTTCATAAGTATTGCAAAATTCATCTAAACTAATTGATTTTGGAATACCTAGAGAAACAATTTTCATAATATTAATATCTAATAACATATGTCGACAAAGAATTGTAATAGGTTCAAATGGTTTATAACCCTTACAATTCTTATCATAGAATAAAAGCGCAATTTTTTCATTTACCATACGTCTTTTAATACCATAATTATAAAATAGTTTATATAGAAAATAATCTGTAAAAGTTTGTGTAATAGATGTTTCTGCTAATTTATACTCAATATATATATCACCCATGAATTTATAAAATTCATTTACCAATTTATTAACATATGTAAAAGTTTCTAGAGCCATTTTTTAGTTTTAACTAAGTATTTAGCTAATTTAAATAATAAATAAGTATTTTATATATTAATTAATTAATTGTTTATATTAATTAATTATGTGTTTATATTTCAATTTTTTAATTTGATTTAAGTAATATAAAAAAATGTAATGTAAAAATGTAATGTAAAAATTTCTTACTATAAGTAAAAAAATAATATTGATATAACTAGTGTAATATATATACATTCATTAAATGTTTTCTTGCTAAAATAATCTATAAGAAAATCATAACCTTTTATTTTGCATTTTGAATTATTAGAATCATTAATATTAATTGATAATCTATTAATAATAAATAATTCGCTAAATAATATTAATATAAATAATACTACGTAGCTAGAACCAATAATTGGCAAAGTTGAAAGAAATTTATTAGCAGGGACAAATATATTAACTATTCCAATAATCATTAACAAAGAACCCAACACTTTACCATTTGTAATACGCCATCCTTCAGATAAAGGACATTTTTTCTTAGCTTCGATTGCACTTATAAATTGCGTAAAATATATACAACATAATGTAAATATAAGACTAAATATAATACGTAAAATTGTCCATATTGAAAACATTTTATACTTATTATTTATTATCTAGATATATATTTAGTATATTTTAATTTTTTAATTTTATATTTTGTTTATATTTTTCAAACTTTATTACCTAACTATAAAATAATAACAAACTTTTATTATCTATATTTTATAATTTTTCATAATGCCTTGTAAAACTTTTAAGAGAAAGAATATTAAAGGCAAAAAGACTAAGCGTAATGCTCGTTGTCGTAAATCTCGCTCAAATATCAGGAAAATGAGAGGAGGAGCATCAGCATCAGCATCAGCATCACCACAAGTATTCGAATCCTATGTTTCTAGAACTTTAGATGCAGACCAATTAAGACTACAATCTGTATTAAATAAATTAGAACATTATTTTCCTGATGTAAAAACAGAATATGAACGTGAAAGATTGAAACTTATAGAAAATTGGACTAAGCTTACATATGCTACACAACATGAGTATGGTTATACATTTGTAGATGTCAGAAGAGATAATATTAATACGTTTATTGATGGGTTAATTAACGAAATAAATAAACAAAATAATACACAAAAATTTAAAATAATACTATCTAAAGAAATTAAAAAAATATTAAAATCATCAACATTATCTGAAGAATTAAAAGACTTTAATATTAATTTATTAACCAATAAATTTGACGAAATACTTGCATTTTTAAGTAGTCAAAAAATAATACCTAAACCTGATTTATCAAATGAACAAATTGCAAAAAATTTACAAGCTTCCCGTGAATTACTAAATGCAAGAAAAAGTAAAAAAGAAGCATCTAAAATGGCACAACAAGCACTACAAAATGCAGAAACACAAAAACTTATTAATCATGAAACTAATATGAAAAATAATCACGCATATAGAACAAAATTTGAACGTGAAATTGAAATTTTAAACAACATTCATTCAGAATTAGTTAAATATAAACTCACGGATAGTGCTAAAATACTACATATAATTGCTAATTGGTATAATTACGATGATGAAACGAAAAAACAAAAATTAACAAATTTACTGACAAAATATCCCATTTAACCATTAGAATAACCTAAATTTATAAAACAAATCTAAAACTCAGCCGATAAATCAAACTCTTTATCCCCTGCTCCGCCACCAACACCCGCCTTACTATAATTACTAACTCGGTCTTCAAAACAGGATTTGTAAATCCCGTACGCAAACTTTTCATAAAGTCAAAAGGATTTGACACATTGTATATTTTTTTATATACCAATTGTAATAGTAATCTATCACCCACAAATTTAATATATTGCTTCATCATACCTAGTATAGAACAACTAATATATTTATAATAACTTTATTATAAAGGGGGGCTCATTTGATGAGCCCCCTTTATAATAAATAATTTAATTTTTATTTTTTCTAATAGTATAATAATTAATAATTATAATTAATAAGTATTAATACTACCTAGGTAGTATTAATGATAAGTTAAATTTTAATATTAATACTACCTAGGTAGTATTATTTAATAATGATTTAAATATAAAAATAAATATAAATATTATTTTTATAATTATAAAATATTATTTAATATTATAAAATAATATATCTATTAAAAATAATATATCTATTAAAAATAATATATAATTATAGTCTAAAAATTAACATTAATTAAAATAAATAATTATAAAATGAATAATAATAATATATCTTTACAAGAATATCTTAAAAAATATTCATCTATTAATAATAAATTTATTGATGATTTCTTTAATTTATATAATATTAATACAACAAATAATGATTTTGTTATAAATTTAAATAATGTAACTAAATGGCTAGATACACATAAACGTAATATTAAGAAAACTCTTATTGAATCATATCAACTTGATATTGATTATAAAATTAAAAAATTATCACCAAAAGGTAAAGGTCGTCCAGAAGAAGAAATTATGTTATCGCCTAATTGTTTTAAGCGTCTTAGTATGATGTCTAGAACAGAAAAAGCAGAAGAAGTTAGAAATTATTTTATAGCTATTGAAGAACATTTAGACAAATATAAAGGTTATATTATTTCTGCATTAAATAAGAAAGTTGAAAAATATGAAAAAGAATTAAAACCTACTCCTGAAATTGCAAAAACTAATGTTATTTATGTTCTTAAAACTAATCAAAAAATTGAGGATTTATATAAATTAGGTATAAGTAAAGAGTTTAAAAGCAGATTAGCAACACATCAATCTTCACAACCTGATAAATTAGATATTATATATGTATATGAAACTGAAATGATTCAAAAAGTTGAAAATTGTTTGAAAGGATTATTAAAAGATAAAGGATATAGAAAACGTAAAGAGTTTTATGAAATTGATATTAATATACTAAAGCAACTTATTAAAACTTGTGATTGTATGTCTCTTATAGTTAGAAAAAATCCAAAATTATTAAAAGATAGTGAATGTAAATATATAATACATATGGCTAATAAACCTAGTAAAAAAATTTTATATGATGCTACGTAATTATTATAATTAATTTTATTTTTTAATTTTATTTTGTTAAATATTTATTATACCATGTAAAAAATATAACAAAATTATTATTAAAAAATAAAAAATAAAATATTAATTATAAAACAAATCTAAAACTCAGCCGATAAATCAAACTCTTTATCCCCTGCTCCACCACCAACACCCGCCTTACTATAATTACTAACTCTATCTTCAAAAAAATTCGTTTTATTTTCCACACTTATATTTTCCATAAAGTCAAAAGGATTTGACACATTGTATATTTTTTTATAGCCCAATTGCAATAGCAATCTATCACCCACAAATTTAATATATTGCTTCATCATATCTACATTCATACCTAACATAGAACAACTAATACTATCTGTAATAAAAACTGTTTCAATATTAACGGCTTCTTCAATAATAGTATGAACCATTTTTTCATCCAATCTGTTTTCCGCCTTTAAATCATTATATAAAGCAATACTGGTTTCCGTATGACAACCTTCATCGCGAGCAATAAATTCATTACTAAGTGTTAATCCAGGCATCAAATTGCGTTTCTTTAACCAATAGATTGCGCAAAATGAACCACTGAAATGTATTCCTTCTACACAGGCAAAAGCAACAAGTCTCATAGGTAAAGATGATTCTTCCGATTTAGTCCATTTACAAGCCCAATCGGCTTTTAATTTAATACAAGGTATAGTAGTAATTGCATTGAAAATATGGTCTTTTTCAGTTTCATCAGTAATAAGAGTATCTATAAGGCGACTATACATTTCACTATGAATATCTTCCATCATTGCTTGAAAACGTAGACACGTTCGCACTTCTTTATAAGTAATTTCTTCAATAAAGTTCATATCTAAGTTTTCAGCAACAATACCATCACTCGCAGCAAAAAATGCTAATATATTCTTAACAAAATTTCTCTCAGTTTCGCTTAATTTAGTATTAAATTGCAATCTATCTTTACTAAGGTCTATTTCTTCAACAGTCCAAAATGTAGATAATTGTTTCTTGTAAAATTCATAATATTTATGATTATATATAGGCAAAAATGTATAACGATTAGAGATATTTTTACCTAATTTAAAATAATTATCAATTTGTTGAGATGACATTTTTTTGATGCTTATGAATTATTATAAATGATTGATTATAATATATGAATAAATTATTTTTATATTATTTTTTATTAGTATTATAATATTTTATTTTAATTTTATTTTTATATTTGTAAATATTAGTAAATATTAGTAATATAATTAAACTTTAATTAAATTTTAATTAAAATGATATCTAAACAAAATGATAAAATGATGTGTTTATGTGTAATTCTATTTATAATAGTTGTAATTTTTGGTATTATGTATATGACAAAATATGCAAATTCAATAGAATATTTTGATACTACTACTACAATGGAATCTGGAACTACTACCACTATGGCACCTACTATGGCACCTACTATGGCACCTACTATGGCACCTACTATGGCACCTACTATGGCACCTACTATGGCACCTACTATGGCACCTACCACCACATTGTCATCTGGAACTACTACCACATTGTCATCTGGAACTACCACCACAATGGAATCTGGAACTACCACCACAATGGCATCTGGAACTACCACCACATTGTCATCTGGAACTACTAACCCAAATATAACACTTGCACCCACTACCACAATGGCATCTGGTACTACTACCACAAGAGGCGCTACTACCACAATGGCATCTGGAACTACTACTACAAGAGGTGCTACTACCACAAATCCTTTAGGAACTGTCCCGATAACAACATTTGGATATAAAATAAATCAAGATTCAAAACATGGATTAGATAGTAATCCACAAACAAATATATATCAGAAAAATTTTGATGGTGCTTCTAATGTATATGCTCCATATATTTATCATAAAATGGAACCTTTTGCACCATTAAATTTATATGACGATAAATATTCACCATATTAGAAAAATTTAATTTTTTTAGCAAAAATTGATTTTATTAGTAAAAATTGATTTTATTAGCAAAAATATAAATTATTATAACAATTTCAGAATTAAAAGATGTCTCGCATTAATTCTAGGATGACGTTCGAACAAATGGAGACTGCATTAGCCAATGGTGCAGACCCAAATACACGCTGCGAAAGAGATGGTTCAACTCTTTTGATGGATGCTTCAATATGGGGACAGTTGGACAAAGTGCAGTTGCTTCTGAGGTATGGTGCCAATAAAACTTTAACATTTGACAATAGTCCTTTGTTTGAGTTTCTTCATAATCCTAATTTTAAGATTCATAATCATACTGCAAAAGATAGATTACAAATTGCAAACAAAGCAAACAATATTCCAAATTATGATAAAATATTAGCTCTTTTGTAAAAACAAAACACATTTTATTTTAAATTTTTTTTATATATAAAGAATTTTATAATAGATTCATATGTATTATCATTCATCATTCGTCATTATCTAATTCTGCAAAACCTGCTTTTGTTCCACCATCATATGCCTTAGCATATCCTTTTTCTATCATTTGTTTACTCATTGGTGTTTCATTACCATCAATAAATAATTCACCAAGTAGCCGTCCATATTTATCAAAATCTAGACATTCTACCATAATAATTTTATCTAGTATTTGACTCCTAAGAAAATCTCTTGCAACTATTGCTGCTTTTTTTTCATTAGCATTTTTAGATTTTATTTCTGGAGTATCAATACCAATTATACGAACAATCCATTTATAACATTCATTGCTATTTGGCATTTTGAATACAATATGACAAGTATCACCATCATATACATGAACACATTTAGCAAATGTTCTATAACCATTTAGACTAAATTTACTAGTTTTTGTAGTAAATTCATTAAGAATATCACGGTCAGATTGATTTAATGTAGAAAATATATTTCTAGATAAAGACATTTTTATGTTATGAATCTTATATATATTCTTATGTTTATGCTTATGCTTATGCTTATGCTTATGCTTATGCTTATATTTTATGTTTATTATTTACTCATATTTATTTTATATTTATATCTAAAAAAATATAAATATTATAATATATATATATAAATAAATAATATGGAATTAAATAGTAGTAATAGTTTTTTAGGTTGTACATTAAAATGTTTAAAAAGTGCAAATTCTGTTTATAGTAGTAATATTTCAGAAAATATTATAATAGTATCTACTTGTTTTTTTATTTCTAGTAATTTTAATATTTCTAAAAAAACATTTAAATATATTAATGAATTAATTAGTAATATTGAAAGTTTTCAATATAAAATTAATAGGTTTACATCAAATCCTCAAAGATGGATTTACAGAGTATATATTGATGAAACTATACTAAATTTAATAGATATTATTTCTCGTTTAGAATCTTATAATTTAACAGCGCAAAATAAAAACAATTCTAATATAAATGATATTTATACAAATTTAATAAAAAATAAAAATAATCTTTTGTTTATTCATTCATTAATTACTAAATATATAGAAAAAATAAAAAGTTTAGAACCTATAGAACCTAAATATTTACAAATTGAATTATATACATATAATTATAATACTCTAGACAAACAAAACAATAATGTTAAGGTTAAATTAACTAGTGATCCAACTTTTATAATATCAGGTCATTCTGAAACATTTGGTACTTTATTTAGATTTCATCCATTAACAGATAAACGCATTGGATATGTTATTATGAGAAATTGTTCAACAAATTTAACACCATTAGATATTATGATACAAAATTATTGGATAGAGGTTAATAAACTTGAATATATGGAATATATTTTAGATAAATATAATTTTGTAAGCAAAGATCTATTTGCAAATCCATTATATGAAACTATTTATAAAAATAAAAATGTTTCTAATCAAGTAGTTTATAAAAATGGTAGGTATTTATTAAATCAAGATGAATTTTTATTGCAAAGAGTTGCAGCAGGGTTATGCAGTATTAAATTAGTTAAAAAACAAAATGAATATGAACTATTATTAAATAATTTTAAAACACAATATATAGATAACACAAAACTTGCAAATAAATATAGATATGGTATAGATGAAATTATTATAAGATATTTAGTACCTTATTTTAGAAATGGATATAAAAGGAAAAAACAAAATCACGATTATATAGAAGAATATTATTTATTACTATCAAAATCCCCTAAAACACAATCTAATATTATAAGCAAAAGAAATTCAAATAATAGTAAAATAGATAATCAAAAAACATTTTCTATAATATTATCAGCCACAAAAACTAATACTTGTTTATATAAAACTTGTAATGAAATTTGTAATTATAAACACGATGCAAAAATGGTAAATTGTTCTTTAACTAATTTAATATTTGGAGTAGACAATGCAAAAACTGTTGATAACTTATTAGATATTTTAGGAAACCAATATGTTGAATTATATAATTATATTGGAACTTTATTATTAGATGGAATAAATACATTTCCTCTAGATAATTTACCAGAAATGGCAATACTAAAAGGTTTTGATTATAAAATAAAATATAGTTTTATACTTAGTGATTTTATAAATGATGATAAAATTGATAATATAAATATATCTGAATATGTAAAAAAATTTTTATTTTTTGAACAAGTAATTTTAAATACAACAGTTGCTGATAATTATGTTACAGTTGCTGATAATTATTTAGGTTTACTAGATAAAGCTTATTCTTTGTCTAATTTTAAACCACTTGTTATATACCCAAAAAACTTAGTATTATTTGATAGATCAGAAAACCTTAAATCAATACCAATTTCAGATATTTTTTCTTTATTATCAGACAAACATGGTTTAACTTTTGATATAGAAGAAAGTCAAAAAACTCATGCACAACCTAATTCTATAGCAACTGGTGGAACACGTAAATTATATAAAAATAATAAAAAATCTAAAAATATTCTAAAAAAATTTAAATCTAAAACATTTAAATCTAAAAAACATAATAAAACTAAAAAAATATAAAACTAAAAAACATAATTAAACTAAAACACATAATAAAACTAAAACACATAATAAAACTAAAACACATAATAAAACTAAAAAAATATAAAACTAAAAATATCAAACTAAATACATTATTTACATAAATCCATATTTTTTTGCAAAGTCATCAATACTCATAATTTGAATACCTTTTTCTCTTGCAGTATTTAATTTGCTACTAGATTCATTAATATCTTTTGCAACTACAAGTGTTGTTTTACCTGTGATTCCAGAACCAATTTTTCCGCCACCATTAGTAATAGCATCTTCCATTTCTGCATTTCTAACACCTGTAAAAACAATACTCATATTAGCAAATTTGGTATTAGTGGTAGCGCTAGAACTACTTCCGGAACTACCACTTGCAGATTCCTCCAGATTTATTATTTTAATCATCTTGTGTAATTCTAGCCATTCTAAAAACTTTGGCATACCTTTAATGAATATATCCGTGGATTTATCACTAAAACCATCAATACTCATAATATCATCTTTAGTAATTTTCCCCTTTTTCCATTTTTCAAGAAAATTTGGCATAGCATCAATAATAAGTTTAAATTTCTTTTCACCTAGACCTAAACCAAAGACATTACTAGCCATCATAACTCTTTCAAGTTTTTGAGGATTATCAATAATTTTATGAATAGAATTATAAACATTTGTTGCGCTTTTGAGTTGAAATCCCTCTAGCGATGCTATAATATCAGGTGTTAATTGTAAAATTGTTTTTACCTCATTATATCCTGCATTTACAAATTTCTTTACAACACCATCACTTACACCAGCAATTTTCATTACTTCAAAAAATGCAATGATGCGTTTTGTATTAACATCTTCATTATCTTCAATATTATCTATAATTGCATCAACTTGGGTATCATTCCAATGCCATTTAAGTTCTTTATCTGGCATTTGTGCTTCCTTTGCGGATTTAAGGATTGAGTATATATAGGGAATAACATCTCCGCTTTTAATAATTTGTATTTCCGCACCGACCCCTATTTTATTATCAACAATATATCTTAAATTAAATCCAGATGTATATTGGTGAGTATCACCTCCAATAACAACGGGTTTATACATAATACGTGGGTTTAATGCCCCGTGCTTTGAAATATTATATTCTACATTAAGAACTACTGTATTTGCCATTTGTTCTTCTAGGGGCATTTTAAATGCAACTGCATATGATGGATAGCCATTCATAACTCTATTATGAGGTTTAGTATTATCTGTAAGAATAATACCATCAATTTCATATTTACTCTGTTTTTTATAATCTATTAATATTTCTGGCAATTGGCTTTCAATTATAGTATCATAAATAGTATATCTAGCTATATTTACTCCCATCTTTTCTAACATTTTAAATTGGTCTTCATATTTTAGATGGTCTGGAGCAATATATTCATAAAATACAATTTCCATATCCTTGACAATATTTGATTCGGGTTTTTTGCTATTTACAATACCTGCAATAAGACTTCTGGCTTTAGGATATTGTTTTGTATATTTTTTACTAAACATATCTTTACTCATAATTATTTCTCCGCGAATGGCAATATGGTCTGCCTTTTCGAGAACTTTTTGTATTGCAATAGTATTGAGTTTTCCTAAATTAATATGTTCTAAAAGCGGGGTAATTTCTTGTCCTTCATTACCATCACCATGTTTATATAAAAACATTTTGAATTGTTTATCTTTATTTCCTGTATCCTTATCTTGTTTTTCAATAATAAGTAGACAACTAAGTCCATCCAATTTTTCAGAAATAAGAATAGAATTTTTAGTGTCTTTTGGTGTATGGTCTTTTAACCATTTAGTAAGAACTTTTTCATTGGGTTTTACTTTATCTAGAGAACCCAAATAGTATTTAAGCTTTACTTTATCGTGTGTTTCATCAACTTTTGCACCGGTTAACTTAAATAATTTTGATTCGGGTTTTCTTGCTTTTAGACAATTTTCTAATATATCATAACTAGCATCTGTAAATAATGGTTTATCTGTATTAAAATAGGCTTCTTTAGCTTGAATTAATATTTTTTCTAAAAATTCTATTTCAATAGCTAATCCTTCCTCGTGAGGGTTAGATTCTAATTTTGCTAGTATAGCTTTAGTAATACGCCCAGATGCTTTTGCAGATGCCATTTTATTAAGATTTTCTTAATATGTATCTAGATACTATTTAAAATTTATATTATGTTTATATTTTATAATTTATAATTTATAATTTTCAATTTTTTTATATTAGTAATTTTATATTATTAATTTTTTTAGTAATTTTATAATTTTATATTAGTAATACATTAAGTTAAAATAAAAAAGATAATAAAAAAAAATAATAAAATGTATCTAGACCAAGATAAAAATAAAGATAAAAATAAAGATAAACAAATACCATATTTACTAATAATATTATCTATTGTATTTTTTATATTAGGCTGGTTTTTAGCAAATGGACAAAGTAAAACACAATATGTTAGATTAGTCGATATATTCATATATGGACCATATTTAACATATTTAGCTTTTCAAAAAGAATATGTTTTTACTATATTTGAAAAAATATTTTTATTATTTTTAGGTATTACAACAATTACTTATAATGGTAAAAATTATTTGCAGATTAAAAACTAAATAGTATTTATTCATCTAATAACATTAAACCCATTGCTGCATAATTATGTAAATCTAAAAGTGTATCTCTAATTTTTTCATCATCTACTAAATTTACACCATTTTTAGTAATTGATAAAGATCTTTGAATCTTATCCTCTATTCTCATTAGAATACCTATTAAGCCAAATTTTGCAAAGGCATCGCCATAATCTGCATTTTTTTTAGAAAATAGTTCTAGTGCATCATTTTGTATTGCTTTCATTTGCTCAATACGATTCATTTTATTATTTTATTATTTATCTAGACTATTATTTATCTAGACTTATATTTATATATTTTAACTTTAACGTGAATTTTTTAGTGTAGACATATTTTTTTGTAAAAAATATAAAACAATATAAAACAATATAAAGATAATTTTACATGTATATTTATAAAATTAATGATAAATTATAAAAAATGGTTTCAAATGAAGGTATATATTTACTATATACTAGAGAAATGATAACTACAAATGAAAATATATATAAATTAGGAAGAAGTAATTATCTAGATAATAGAGTTAAACAATATCCTAATGGTTCAAAAATATTATTAATGATAAATTGTATAAATTCTATTTCTTGTGAATATAATCTAATAAAATTATTTAAGGAAAAATTTATTCAAAAAACTTATTATGGTAAAGAATATTTTCAAGGTAATTGTTTGCTAATGATTAAAGAAATTTGTGATTATGTAAATAATCAAGTTAATTCAGTGTCTCGGAAAGTTAAGGTAGTGAAACAGAAAGTTAAGGTAGGGGCTCAGCAGGTTGAGGCAGTAGCTCAGCAGGTTGATGCAGTAGCTCAGCAGGTTGAAGCAGTAATTAATACTAAGAAGGATAATAAGAAGGATACTAAGAAAGTTGATAAAAAAAAATCTGATAGAACATGTCCTAAATGCAAACAATATTTCTGTTATCCAAGTTTATTGAAGAGACATTTACAATTTTCATCAAGATGTTCAATGACAAATGAAGAACTTGCTAATATTTATAATTCTAATAATAAAAATGTTATCAAATGTTCTTGTTGCAATAGAGAGTTTTCTAGAAAAGATTCATTAAATAGACATTTGAAATCATTACAATGTTCTAAATAATTTTTTATAAATTTATAAACTTAAGTTTTTTGTAAATTTTTTAATTTTTTTTGCCAAAAAAATTTTTTTTTTTTTCAAAACCTCCCCCTCTCTGGCGAGTGGTGGTGGTGGATACTGCTCCTAAACTAAATTTATCACCTAAAATACTAGTATTTTGCACTAGGTGCAATTGTGGTTGACTGTGTTGAGACTGCGCCTTGCAATGTGTTAGAATCTGCTCCTAATTATAATTTCTATATAAAAATATAATATTATAACTCAAATAAAATAAATATTATATTTAAATATAATATTAATTAATATAAAAATATAATATTATATTTAAATATAATATAATATTTTAAAATATCATAATATAATTTAAAATGGCTGATAGAAGTTGCCCTACATGCAATTATATTTTTGAATATCCTAGTAGATTAAAAAAACATTTTGCAAATGTAATTAAATGTAAAAAAACAAATATAGAAATAGAAGACTATTTTGCTACTATTTATAATCCTAATCCTATTATAAAATGTTCTTATTGTAATAAAGAATTTTCTAGAAAAGATTCATTGAATAGACATATGAAAACCTCCAAATGTTTAAATCAATTGCAAAACCAAATTCAAATTCCAGACCAAATTCCAAACCAAATTCCAAACCAAATTCCAAACCAAATTCCAAACCAAATTCCAAACCAAATTCCAAACCAAATTCCAAACCAATTGCCAAATAATCAACAAATAAATAATACTACTAATAATCAAAATACAATAAATAATAATACAATAATTATAAATAATAATATAAATATTCAACATATAAATCCTTTTGGTTTTGAAGATGTTAGAACTATTCCTATTCCAGAGATGAAAACAATTTTAAGTTCTGGAGAAAATGCAGGATTTCAAATAATTAAAGCAATTTATAATAAACTTGAAAATAAAAATTTTTATAAACCTAATATGAGTCGTCCAGAGATAGCATGTCTTAATACAGAATTTAATTTAACAATTTATAAATGCAAAGAATTTTGTGATACATTATTTGATAGATGTATAGCATTTCTACATCATATGTTATATTTATGTAAAAATGAATTTTCAAAAACAGCAATAAAGAATATTTATGATAATATTGAATATATTGAAACTACTATGAGAACAGAAATATATGATAAACAATTACAAAATATTATAGAATCGGAATTTAGAAATAATAATCTAGATAATAAAGATAGAATTAAAAAATTTATTAAAGAAATAAAAGAAAATACAGAAACAAAGGAACAATCTAAATCTTTACTAAATAATATTTTATTACTTAATAATGATTCACATAATGAATATAAAATATCAATAACTGAAGATGAAATAAATAAAGTTTTTGGAGATCCAAAAGTTATAGTTGGATTAAATAAAAAAGAATTTAGAGAAGAATTTCATTTTAAAAGATATGAAGAAACTAAATTTTATAAATTCTGGACAGATAGAATTAAAAATGAAACTGTATATATAAATAAATGTAAAACTGCAACTATTGGAGATATTAAAACTATTAAAACTAGAACAACAAAAATAGAATTAATGTTAAATATAATAAAAGCAAGAGCTGATAATCTTAAAGCAGGAGATTTAATTGATATTGATGTTGAAGATTTTACATTTGATGAAATTGCAAATGATGAAACTGAAATATTTTAATATTTCTAAACTTTTCTAAACTTTTCTAAAACTTTTTACTTTTTTATATTTTCTAAACTTTTCTAAAACTTTTTACTTTTTTATATTTTCTAAAACTTTTTACTTTTTTACTTTTTTATATTTTCTAAAACTTTTTATTTTTTTTTATTTTCTAAACTTTTCTAAAACTTTTTATTTTTTTTTATTTTCTAAACTTTTCTAAAACTTTTTATTTTTTTTTATTTTCTAAACTTTTTCTAAAACTTTTTACTTTTTTATATTTTCTAAACTTTTTCTAAAACTTTTTATTTTTTTTTATTTTCTAAACTTTTTCTAAAACTTTTTACTTTTTTATATTTTCTAAACTTTTCTAAAACTTTTTATTTTCTAAACTTTTTCTAAAACTTTTTACTTTTTTATATTTTCTAAACTTTTTCTAAAACTTTTTATTTTTTTTTATTTTCTAAACTTTTCTAAAACTTTTTACTTTTTTATATTTTCTAAACTTTTCTAAAACTTTTTATAAAATTGAAATAAATTATAATAAATATAAAATAAAAAATAAATAAAAAATAAATAAAAATGTCATCAATAAATAGTTTTCAATTTACCCCTGCAAAAATTGTTAATTCAGATATAATTATACCATTTTATAGACCTGATGACCCAGTAGATGAAAAACAACAAGAAGAATCATTAGACCCCTTAGAAACCTTAAATAACACATTCATATTAGAAATATTACATACAGAATACGAGCAATTTTTTGCAATTGTTCCGTTTATTCATATAACACAAAAATATATAGATATAATAACAAATATATATGAAAGTTTAAGTAAAATTTTAACATATGAAGTAATTTGCAAAATAATACAATATTATATAATAGATACGTGTCCAGAACTTATTACATTGTATAATTTTGACATCATTCTTAATATGTATCCTCACTATATATTAAATAATAGTGAACTTAAAATATATCCAGATATAAATTATGATAAAGAATATATTAAAAACTTAATCCACAATAAAAAACTAATACTAGGTTCTAAAAATCATTTTGGTAAATGTAATAAAAATATTAACATATTAGATAAAGAAGATTCGGAATATATTAGTTCATATTTTCATAGTTATACTAATACATATTCTCCAGAATGGAGATGTTTTACAAGTGATATATAAAACTTTTTTTATTTTTTATAAATAATTAAAAAATTATTAATATATATATATATTAATTAATAACTAATAATTAATAACTAATAACTAATAACTAATAAATGATATCAAAAAAACTATCTAGTAAAAATTCTATAAAATCTAAAAATTTTAATAATAAAACTAAAAAAAATACTAAAATAGAATTAAATCTATCAAATATTAAAGATATATATAATGATATAATAAAAAATTGTTCTGATGAAAATATTAATATTATTATTGAATTTTTATTAAATTATTATTTATTATTAAAAGGGTTAAGAAATATTTTTCAAATATATATTAAATCTAAAAAACCATATAATATTCTAAATAAATTAATATTAGAAAAATTTAATATAAATTTATATAAAGCTCAAAATAAACATATTCGTCTTATAATTTACAATCCTAATAAATTTAACATTAATGAATTAGATAAAACTTTTATGGAAAAATATGCACTTCAATTAGGTAAATTTTATGTTTGTGCTTCTAATGATTTTAGTAATTGTAATGGTAGAACTACAATATTAGCAAGAAAACTTAAACCTTTATTATGTAAAAATAATAAAAAAGTGTATATTAGAATTGAACTTTATGCACAAATGTGTAATTATTCTGACATTGCAAATAAAAAAAATATTGATAAAATATTTAAAATTTTTAAACCTATACAAAAAACACTTAAAGAATTTGATAATAATTTAATTATTGAAAATGATTTTATTTATTATTAAGATTTATTAGATATAATTTATTAGAAATAATTTATTAGAAATAATTTATTAGAAATAATTTATTAGAAATAATTTATTAGAAATAATTTATCTTAAATATAGAACCTAAAATAAGTAATGTTCCAATAATACTAGTTTTTTCAATTTGTTCTCCACTAAAAATATATCCCCAAATATATGAAAATATCACACCAATAAATATAATACTATTAAATTTTAGTGTAGATAATCTTGGAATTGTAAAAAATCTTAGTACATAACCTAGAAAACCAATAATGGAATTAAATAATATCAATGTTATCCAATAATTTATATCTAGATTAATTAATTTAATATTTTTGATTAAATATCCAATAGATAATAAACCACCAAATAAGTATGTTTTTATAATTTGTGTATAAGGTGATATTGATGCTATATCGCTTTTTACCATAAAGTATATTAAACTTTCAGATAGTGCGGATATTATACCTGCAATAAAGCCATTTTGTTTTATATCATTTGTTTCATTTTTTTCATTTAAATTATTTTTATTTTTAAATATTTCAATTTGTGTTTGTATTGGATTGTTTTGATTTTCTTGTTGCCCTTTGTTTTCTTGTTGTCCTTGATTTTCCTTATTATAAATTAAATATACACCTATAATAGCAATTATTATATAAATATAATTTATTAATTTTATTTTTTCATTATAAAAAATAGTTCTACCTAGTAAATTAAAAATAGGATATGTATAAAATAATGAATAACTTACACCAGATGGTAATAACTTGAAACTAGTATATGAACTTATGATATGAATTAAATTTATACAACCCATAAAAATTATACTAAATAATGACATAGAATTATTATTATCTTTTTTTTCTTGTTGATTTATATTTGTAATATTATTTACAAATAGTCCAATAATACCTAATATTGAATATGAAATACATCTAACCGCTATTTGCACATCTAATGTAGTAGGTATTAATTTAATAAGTTGTGGATAAAGAGAAAGAGCTATTTCAGAACATATTAAGGGAAATGTAAAATCAAAATTATTTTGTTTATTACTAATTGACATAATTTCTATATTAGTTATATTTAATATCTATATTTATTATCTTTTTATTATTTTGGTAATTATTTTGGTAAAGTTAAATTTTTATAAATATAAAAGATTAAAAACAATATATAAAAATAAAAACAATAGAAAACAATATATAAAAATAAAAACAAAGTAATTATTAATAATAATAATAATAATAATAGATATTTTATAAATTACAAATATGTCTGTTGTTGATTTAAAATCATTAGTAATTTTTGACAAATCAATAATTATTAGTAATAGTGGTGAAGTACAAGATAATGAAGGTTCACTCGGTCAATTAAGATTTAATCAAACAACACTTAAGTTTGAAGGTTTTCATAGTAATGCTGGTGCAGATATAGATGGCAATGTTTGGAGACCATTAACACAAGATGTTGCCTCATCTACTACATTAGGTGTTATTAGAGTTGGTACTAACTTAGTAATAAATCCCGCAACAGGATTATTATCATCCATTGCCTCAGGTTCTGGACGCATTAGACAATTAGTTATTACAGTATCACCAATTGCCAATGCCGCCGATTTTCAATCTATCAATGATGCAATTAGCAATGCAATTGGAACTCCTGCAGGTGGTTATATAGATGGTTCAATTACGAGTATTATTGGTTCAGCTCCATCGCCAATTTATCCTTTTGTTATTCAATTAGCACCGGGACAATATAGTGAACCTTTGAACCAAATATTATTACCAGATTATGTTTCACTCCGCGGGGAAGATAATTATAATTCAGTAATAACGCAAAACACAGGTAATACTACTATATCTACTGGTTCAATGATAATACTAGGCGAAAATTGTGAACTTACAAACCTTGTCGTAAATCTGGCAGATGATGCAAGTTCAGCCGTATCTAATGCAATATATTCATTAAATAAAAGCAACGTATCTATTGATAATTGCATTTTTAAGTGCAATGAAAATATTAATACAACTACATCTATTTATAATATGTTTATTAATGGTGGTTCAAATAATAAAGTAAGCAATTCGCAATTCATTATGAAAACTAATGATACTGTCAATGATATAGAATGCATCAGTATAAATAATACCGCGTTACAAGTATTAAATAATGTATTTAATATTGCTATGCCAAATGCTACCAACTCAAAAGCAATAGTATTAAATAATTGCAATGATACAGAATCAATATTGGATAAAACCTACATAGATGGAATCACAATATCTAATAATTATTATAGTAATGTGTCTGGAAATACAAATTATGGTATTGCATTATACGATAGTTCAGTATCTATAACTAATTCGGCAATTGAAGTTTCAAATGATCCATCTATTACTACAAATTATGGTATAGCTTTTAATAGTACTACTAATATTGCCATTGTAACAACATCAAGTGTTGTCAGTTTTAATAATACTAATAATACAATTAATAGTAATAATATATCATTTGCCAATTTTATAACAGCTGGATTTATAAGAGGTCAGTATATATCATTAACAAACACGGCATATAATAATGGCGTCTATAAAATTAAATCTGTTGATTCTGCATTGCAAATGACATTAGAATCTAATTTCAGATTAATAGAAGAATCCGAAATTGATAGTCCATCAACTACTGTAAAAGCACTTTATACTGTAGATATAACAAATACAAATATCAAGGCATCAACATATAATTTTAATAATTTAAATTCTACAAACAACTATGTCATCAATACTTACAATGTAATTACAGATTTAAGTACTAATATAATTACACCATCATATATATTTTACACTACATATAAAACTATTACAGTTGGTAAAGCTAATTGTAATTATAGTTCATTAGTAGATGCAATGAATTCAATTACCGATTCCAGTAGTAATATTCGCTATATTATTAAAATACAATCTGGTACATATCAAGAAAATACTGCTGTAATTTGCAAACAATATGTAGATATTGAAGGTTCTGGAACAGATAATACAATTTTACAATTCTATCGATATGATACTACTGGAGGAAATATATCTACTAATGCAACTTGTATAATATTAGCATCAAATGTAGCTTTACGCAATTTATCTATAAATAATAGTAGTACGAATTCAGACCCTAATACAACATCAATAAATATTTCACATACTGCTGCTATTTTAAATATAACATTAGAAAATCTTTATATTAATGCCCTATCTAGTTCCAAATACAATGTTGGTTTATATTTAAATGGTGTAGATAATATTTATTGTAATAATATTATTACAACTATTGATGGTTCTAGTTCTACAAATAATTATGGTTATAATTTATTTGGTGTAAATGATTTTAGATTTTATAATATAAGTATTACAATTGAGTCATATGCAGACTATAACTATGGCATATATGAAACCAGATGTAATGGAGAAATATATAATCCATCTATTAATGTTAATATAGGTGTATTAGCTTTTGGCATCTATAGTTTTTTTGATAGTATTCTTGCTCATAGTATAATACAGATATATAATGGTCAAATAAAAGCCACCGATTATAGCATATATGCAGATAATTATTATACTTTTATATGTCAAGGTTTGCAATTAGTAGGTGATACTTTTACAAGTAGTATAGAAAGTCGCATATTTTGTATTAGTTGTTATAAGCATGAAATAGGAACAACCAATATTCAAAGTATCAATAGTAGAGGTCAAAACGAACAGAATCTATATAGTACACTTACCGTGGGTGATACAGCAGGAAAATTAAATTCTACCGGAACGGATAATGTATTTATTGGCGTAGATTCTGGTTCTAATGTATCAACAGCATCAAATAATACTTTTATTGGTTCTAATACTGGAAGAACAACAAATAATTCAGATCGCAATACATTGATAGGAGCATATGTAGGACAAAATATTACTACTGGTAGTCGCAATACAATTACTGGAGCATATTCTGGAGGTAGCTTAACAACTGGCGAATGGAATACAATTAATGGTGCTATGTCAGCTTTAAATTTAACAAGTGGTTATGATAACACAATAATTGGTACAAGTAGTGCTACTATGCTTACAACAGGTACCGAGAATACATTTATTGGAACTGGTTCAGGTTATACAAGTACTACAGCATCAAACAGTACATTTATTGGGGGAAATTCTGGAGGGTTAAATGAAACAGGAAATAATAATACTTACATTGGCAATGCTAGTGGTCATGATGGAATAGCTAATAGTAATAATGTTTTAATTGGCAATGATTCTGGATATACAAATCAATCTAGCAATATTGTAGCAATAGGTAATTCAGCAGGTTATAATAATACAAGTAGTATAAATAATACATATTTAGGATATCAATCAGGCTATAATAATACTACAGGAGATTGTAATACATATTTAGGAAAAAATACGGGATATAGTGCCACATCTGCATCTGGTGGTTTTAATACTGCAATCGGCAATGAATCCGGTTATTCTATTACAAGTGGTTCTAGAAATGTACTTTTAGGAGGTACAAGTAGTTCTAATGGAATTTCAAATGATAGTGCTGGTTGGTCTCTAACTGAAGGTAATGATAATATTCATATTGGTGTTAGTTCAGGTAATAATGCAACTACT
>Ga0214919_10003324_pt1 | contig 24392 bp, 30 predicted proteins | sample LL1503_MetaG_FD_177994 | JGI IMG/M metagenome (GOLD analysis project Ga0214919, IMG submission 177994) | Freshwater microbial communities from Lake Lanier, Atlanta, Georgia, United States - LL-1503 | ecosystem: Environmental > Aquatic > Freshwater > Lake | place: USA: Georgia | collected... | reverse complement strand
TTAATAATAGTGGTATTTTATAATCTGTAACTCGACGTTCACAGAAACCACAATTGTAACATTCTTCTTTTAAATAGCTTTCAGCAATTAATCTTGCTTTAATTTTTTCAGGTGTAAATGATTCCCAGCCAGTACCTGTTTCAATAATATTTTTAACGTTTGGTTCCTTACGTCTATTAGGTAAGAATTTAGGAATACCTTTACCACATTGGTTTAGATGAGTTTCAAACAATGTTAACCCAGTTTCCTCGTCTTTATGTAACTTAGCAAATGGTTTATAGTGTTGGTATGAGCAACCTAGATACTTGGCAGCAGCACGATTTGATTTTGTAAACCGCATTGCACGTAGTATATCGTCTTTACTTAGTGGTTTTGCTGCGGGCATTGTTAATTATATTTACTAGATCCCATAACTCGGTAGGATTATTTAATATGACAGGAACGTCATTTTGATCTCTTAATTCGTTAATTGAGCCATCTGGATTTAATCTTTCATAAACGTAGAAGAATATTAGCTCGGCTGCTTCCTTTCCAAAGTTCATTCTAACTAAATTATCAATTACTTCATAAAATAATTCATCATAATCACTTAGATCAATATTAAATTCAGTTCCAACTATAGCTGTTCTAACGTTTGCACGTTCTAAAGCATTAATAGTCTTTTCAAACAGTTCTCTGCTTAAATCATTTTCGTTTTTCTTCTTGCGTCTAAGGGATAAATCAGTACCAATCATTTCCTCAAGGGTAATTTTAACCCCTTGAGCGTGTTTTTCATTGTCCATAACTTAATTTATTGAGTTCATTAAATCTCTACATTCAATACATCTATCATATTCTTCCTTTTCAAGAAAATAATTTATTGCACTTTGAAGAGATAACTTAAATTGTTCTTTTTTCAACTCAATATAATATTCTGAGTTGGCTACTTCAAACAATTCAATTTTTGATTTTTTTCTTTTAATAGCATCTTTGATAGCATAAACTATCTCTTCAATTACTACCTCTTTCACTTCAGGTATTTCATGTAATTGGTTATAATTAGCACCAGGTTGAACATGAACTTTGAACACTGGTATTTGTCTTTTCATAGTTATACTTTTGGAGTTTCAGCTGGAGGGACTGGAGCTTCTTCTGGGGCAGCGGGTGCTATACTAGTACCTTTTAGGGCATTTTTGATTAGTAATCTTACATCTTGAATGCTAATTAAGAATCCAATTACATTAGCATAAGGAACATCAGTATCAGTATTCGCTGTCATTTGGTATTGAGCCAAACCAGCATTTAATTTAGATTGTAATTTTTGAACCATAACGGCTTTAGCATCACCTTCAAGTGCTTGAGGTAATATAAATTGAACCTTAATACCTTTTTTAGTTGGGTTATGGTTTACGTCTACTTTAAGTTTTGGTTGCATTTCGGCCATGGTCTGTATTTAATATAAATATGTGAATTATTCTAAAATCTCGTCTATTATGCCTAAAGCTAGGGCTTGTTTAGCATCAATATACCATTCTTTTTGCTCTTTACGTACAGCTAATAATGATCTTAATGGTATTTCAGTATTTTTAACAATCACATCATCATATACCTTCCACAAACGTTTACCCTCATTTAATTCCTGTTCGTGATATTTCATTTTCTCTTGACCTGTATTCCAACTCATTTCATGATACATAAATGTAGCTCGTTTACTAGCATATCTATATGTTCCGCAAGTTGCAATAGCAAATCCCATTGACATAGCATATCCGTGAATGTACATATGAATTGGTGTAACGGATTGTTCAATAGCATCAATTATACCCATACCGTCATATACGTCTCCACCTGATGAATTTAGTATTAGTTTGATGGGTTCACGATTTTCTTCTAATTTATTCTTATCTTCATTGTTTATCTCATAAATTAATCCGATTGCTTCGCAAGCGTTTTCATTATTGATTTCACCCAATGTAATGACACGGCTTAGATATTCTAACTTTCTCTGAGGTGAACGTAATGCTTTTGCCATAAACTAATTTTTAATAAATATAATATAAATTCTTAGTTTTTCAAAAGTTGATTTGTGTAATATAATGAATCATTATTTATCAATTCATGATCCAATCTGTCCATTCCCGATATATCAAGTTTAAATATATCTAACTCAAACGTACCCATAGCACCGCTATTAGTTATAATTTCTGGGAATTGATATAAATAACCAATATGGTCATTAGTAAATTTAGATCCATCAAAATAAATTAATATTTGATTAGTTTTAGGTGCGTTAAATTGTTTAATACGTTCTGATAGATTGAATTTGGTGTTTTTCTGTTCAGCAGCAACGTATTCAGGTAAACCTCCATTAGCATATACTTCTCCAAATAATTCAACAAGCGCTAATAGGTTGTGATTACAGTTTTCTACAACATATCCAATATCGTATTTTGCTTTAAAATCTTTATTACCCCATTTTCTAAGGAAATTACGATTTGAATAATGTTCGATTTGAGCTGTTTTAGCAGCATATTCATCTGAGAATCTAGATGTTTTAGATACGAAGTGATAAGTAATAGCATCTAATGATGTTATTAAATTCATACCTACTAGTTTCCATCTTAAAATTAAGTCATCATCCTCACAGAACATTGGGTTGTATAAATTATCTAAACCACCCATTTCAAGATATTTGTCTTTAGGCATACACATAAAGAACACAATACCAGGTTCAGTTTGATCTTTATATTGTTCAGTAGCTTGAGTAGCAAATTCATAGAATTTATTTATATTAAATGTTTCTAATTCAACGCCTAAATCATAAATAAGTTTACCTGGGCGTTCGTGTCCTGCAAATATAGGTGGTTCAATTGTAGTATAAGATACTACTGTATCTGGGTTACAATGTTTTTCTAGGTTTTCAATAAATCCAGGAGCAACAACTATATCATTATGAAGAAATGATACATAATCTTTAGTTGCTAATGAAGCGGCTTTATTAAAGTTATCAGAAAAGTTACCAACTTCAGTTGTATGAAATACTTTAGTGTAAGGATCATCCTTTAAAGTATCTAACCACTCATCAGTACCATCAGTACTATTAAAACTACTAAAGCATATTTCTACTTCAGGATAAATTGCTCTTGTAGTAGTATAGAAATGTTTATTGTAGTCTAAATTATTCTTTAAAGCTACTAATAATGATATTTTATTTTCCATATAATTCGTTTATTCGTTGTTCTATAAATGTATTAACGTTTTTATTAAATTCCTCTCTTTGTTCGGATACATCTCTTTTAACTAACATGTTTCTGTAATAGCTAGTAAACCCATCTAAATTCTCACCTGTTAGTGGACCTACTGAATATGCAAATACTATTTGGTTATTTAAACAGTATTGTTGGAAATCTTTTCCTAATCGCTTAGCATAATTACTAACTACAATCCCAAACCAATCCCAAGCACCATATCCTTTCCACTCTTCAGGTATGCGAGTTAATTCTTCATAGAAGTCTTTACTATATAAATCAAACCAACCAGCCCACTTTATTTGATCAATTGGTTGTAATGATACTTCTTCGTTTGATGTATGTAAGTAATTATCAACATCAAATATGTCTGTTGTTTTTTCCCAACCATAATGAGGCCCAACTGCAAATTTAGGATGAGTAATTGGTTCCCAACTTTCATCCCACATTCTACAAATTTGAGGTGTTAATACGAAGTATTTGTTTTTAATTGTACGAACGGCTAATGATAAGTAACTTAATAAATGCTCACTAAAGTACATGTCAGGACAAATACTAATGTAATAATCAGTTTCAGGCGCCATAGCATCACGTTGTAAATCTAAATGGCCCCACAACTCATCACCTTCATATACGAACATATCATGTTGGTAGTCTTTAAGTAATATAGATAATGTCTTATATTTTTCAATGAAATATTCCTTTGGTAATTTACTTTCCTCCCAGTTAATTAAATGACTAGATAAATTTAAAGCCGATTTAATTTTAATATTAACATCGGGTTGTAAATAATATTTTGATTTTTTAAGCTGAGTGAATGATAATAAGGCATAATCAATCTCCCAAGGCATTATATGATATGTAGCTGTTATATTCATTTTAACTTATTATATATTTCTTTAATTCCTATAGCTAATCCTTTAAGTGGTAATTTTAGTAAATCTAATCTAGTACTCTTGCCAATATAGTGTTTACTAAGTCCCTCTTGTTCAATAGATATATCAACTTCATAATTAGATAAATTATTAATCATAGTTGCTATCCCCCCTAATGTATATTTGTCTTTATAAACAGCATTTATTTCTTCAGGTATATAATTTTTATCTAAATAAAATTTAACTAATGTAACTAAATCATCTATATAGAAGAAATCCATTATTTTATCTTGATGTATTATAATAGGTTCTTTATCAATATATCTTTGAATATTAGCTCTAATAAATCGAGCTGATTCCTCATCAGCACCAAATACATTAAATAGTCTAAAACTAAAACATTTATCTTCATTTTCAATTAATCTACAAATAATATTTTTAGCCATTCCATAATAATCTGTTGGGTAGCAATCTTTATAATATTGATTTAATGGATCTATTTGTTGAGTTCTATCTAACTCAGCACCAGATCCAAAGTTAATTAATTTACCAAATTTATCTTGGTGTTCTAATAAATTATAGAACATAGCTAAATTCTTATATAATACATCAGGACCATCATTTAAATATCTTCTACCACCAACCATAGCACAATGTAACACTACATCAAATGATTTATTTTCAAAGAATTTGTGTACAGTAGTTTTATTAGTTAAATCAACTGTTTGGCGTGTTAATTTAGTTACTTCATGCTCAGTTAAAGCAGCAGCTAAATTTCTACCAACAAATCCATTTGCACCTGTGATTAGTATTTTCATTTTTTAAGTTTTTGAGCTACCTCCATAATTAAGTCTTCTTGTCCAGCAACTAACTTTCTACTACCTAACTCAAATATTAATGATGAATACTCAATACCATATAGTTTAGATGCTTTGATAATTGGTTTTTCAAAGCCCGAAAATAAGCGATTTAAGCCGGTTAAAACGTTTACAGGTGTTGATATAGGGGCTTGTGGTACTAGATAGTCCATCACAGTATCCGCCTCTATAATAACTTTTTTAAAGTCAATATCAACATCGAATCCAGCTTTTTCAAGTACTGGTATTAACATTTCTAAATGAGCATTACCAGCTCCAGCTCCAAATCCTCTAATACACCCATCAATGTACTTAGCTCCGGCTTGTGCGGCAATTAATGAATTGGCTGTTGCTAATCCTAAATTATCGTGAGCGTGGAATCCAACATCTATTCCTAAATATTCTTTTAATTCCCATACTCTCTCCATCACTTCACCTGGTAAATAGGTACCTGTTGAATCCATTATAATAACGGCTTCAGCACCATATTCTTCCATTGTTTTAGCGTTTTCAACTAATGTTTTAACATCAGCTAAAGCACTCATCATTAATACACCGAATACAGTTTTACCTTTATTTCTTAAATATTCAATATGAGATTTAGATAAAGTTGCCTCTGTACAATGAGTAGCTACTCTATAAACATCAACTCCAATATCAATTGCTTTTTCAATATCTTTTTTAATAGTGGCAATACCTGGAATAATATGAATACCTAATTTAGATGTTTTAAGATTTTCCTTAGCTGTTCTAAGCATTTGCTCATCTGTAAATGGTGATTGACCAATTAATAATGACGAAGCACCTAATCCATTACCATGACCTACCTCTACAATTGGAATACCAGCGGCATCAGCAAATTGACAATATCTTTTAATACTATCTAAATCAATTTTATGTTTTACAGCGTGATTACCATCTCTTAAAGATGAATCTGTTATTATAATTTTACTCATTGTTTAATAGTTGTTTTGTTACTTCAATAGCAGCACAATTAATAATATCTAAATTACCAGCATACTCAGGTAAATAATCACCTGATCCTTTTACTTTAATACTTAAAACTAATACATCATCAGTTATAGTTGGTGGTATTACTAATTCGTAATATGGAATGTATGTTTTTAATTCCTTAATCTTTTTGTAAATATCTTCTACTAATGCTTCAAAATTAACATTTTTAAATTTCAAGAACATTGTAGTTTGCATATCAACACAAGGTTCAGCTGGGTTTAAATTTAATATTACTTTGCAGTTATTACAGCTAGTATACATTTTAATAGCCATTTCAGTAGTGTGAATGTAACTATCAACATTAATTCTGGTAGCCATACCTGCACTTTTAGATGCAATTTGAGATACTACTTCAATATAATCTAATTTATCACAATGCTTAGAAATCAAATTAAGCATAGGCATCGATGCTTGACCACCACACGTAATCATATTAACATTAGGTGAACGTAATATTTCATAAGGATTAATACTTGGAACACATAACGGACCCACCTTAGCAGGTGTTAGATCAATTACTTTAATTCCCTGCTTATTAAATATAACTGAATGTTCCATAGCATCAGCAGCACTTGTACAATCATAAACTACATCACAGCAGTTAGGATTATCAATAAAGTACTGAATGCCTTTGTCTGTTACAGGTATTCCTTTCTCAAGTGCAACTCGAATACCATCAGATTCCATTCTACGACCTGCAAATATAACAGGCGTCATGAAATCAGTTTTTAATATTTTTAATAATAAGTCGGTACCAATATTACCTGTACCTATAATTCCTGCTTTAATCATCTCTTAATTAATTTAGATTTTTCACTAATACCAGCAATCATTTCATTCTCAACTGTTTCAAATGATAACAGTGGAGACATTTCTTCAATTGGTGGTGGGAATATACTACCATCTTCTTTAAGTACCCCTTTTACTTTTGGAACGAAGTCCTGTTCTGGATCCATAAACACCTCTAACGCTGCTGCTTTAGGATCGCTTAGGAACGTATCTATTATAAGATCAAAATCATTCCATTGCTTTAATTCATAATAATTGTATCCAAATGCAGGCATTAATCTACTAAATGTGGGTAAGCCTATACCTGTTTTCTTATCTACACTTACATAGTCACCTTTAAATAACATCTTTTGAGTATGCTTAATCATTAAATAACCATCATTATTGAATATGATTACTTTAATAGGCATTTTATTTTCAACTATAGTATGTAACTCTTGTAGATTCATCATTATACCACCATCACAATTCAAACATAATACTGGTCGATCAGGGCAAGCGGCTTGAGCACCTAATGCTCCAGGTAAACCGTATCCCATCTCACCTAAACCTAACGATGTAAACATTGTTTGATTAGGTTTTAATTTAATTGCCTGATGTCCACTTAATAAAGCAGTACCCATATCAGTTGTAATAATATGATTATCAGATAAGTGATGTGATAATCTATCTATAAATTTATATGAATTAAGATAACCATTGTCTTTATGAATTTCCTCATCAACCCAAGGATATCTTTGTTTTACACCATTACATTGTTCTAACCATTCATCATTAGTAGTTGTAGAAGCACTTAATAAATTTTCTAATGTTTCTAAACAATCTGCTTTAATATGAGTAACAGGATATTTTTTAGTTTCAACTTCATCAATATCAACTACAATTACTTTAGCATCACGAGCAAATTGACTAAAATCATATCCTACTTGAGGTAAAGCTAATCTACTACCAAACACTAACACTAAATCAGCATTTTGAACTATAAAGTTAGCTGCTCGTTGACCATATAATCCGAATCTACCAAAGAAATAAGGATTATCGTTATCTAATAAATCAATACCTGACCAAGTTAATAATGTTGGTACTTTTATTTTATCTACAAATGCTCTAAATTCATCTTTAGCATCTGCTAATCTAACTCCATGACCACCAATAATAACTGGTCTTTTAGCATTATTTAATGCAGTAACAATAGTATCAGTATCAGGTTCATCAGGATAGTAGAAGAATTTAACCCAATTATGTTTTTCTACCTTTTTAGCTTGTAGGTTCATTGGTACATCTAACCAACATGGACCTGGTCTACCTGAAATTGTAGTTGCGTGAAGTAATTCTAAAGTATCTTGAATATCCATCTTATCACTAAATGGTATAGACATTTTAGTAACATCTTTTACCATTTTAGTAATGTTAAGACCTTGTGTGCCATACATTCTTAAATGCTCTTGAGTACTAACATAATTGTAATTTTCCTGCCCTGAAATAATTAATCCAGGAATAGAATCAGCCCAGTTACTAACTACACCTGTAACGGCGTTTGTAGCACCACCACCTGCAGTAACAATAGCTGCTGATAATCTACCTGATACCCTATAATAGGCACCCATTGCAATTACAGCTGCTTGTTCGTTATGCGTATTGATCATTTTAGTATAACCTAATTTATCAATTGAATCAAATATATGTGAGTTAGCAGATCCAATAATACCGAATACAGTATCAATTTCCTTTTCTTTAAGGAACTCTGCTATTAAATCACTTACTTTTACCATATGAATCTTTCTTTATAGTATTCTACAATTTTAGGTAATTCCTCATCGAAGTTCTTTTTTGGTTCCCAACCTAATGCTCTTAATTTAGAATCATCTAAAGCATATCTAACGTCTTGTCCTGCTCTAGAATAAGATAAATCAAGGAATAATCTAACATTATCATCATTCATATCTTTATCTACATATTCTTTAACTACCTTTCTTACAGTATCTAGATTTGATTGTTCAAAACCACCTGCTATATTATAAATTTCATTTGTTACTCCATTATCAATAATAGCAAGTACAGCCTCTGCTGTATCATTAGCATTTAACCAGTTTCTAACAGGTGTACCATCATTATGTAAAGGTATTTTTCTTCCTAATTTTAAATACTTACATGCTTTAGGAATTAATTTCTCAACATATTGACCAACACCATAGTTGTTAGTTGGTCTTATAATAACATAAGGTAAATTATATGTTCTAGCCCAAGCTAATACTAACATATCAGCAGCTGCTTTAGTTGCTGAGTATGGATTAGATGGTTTTAGTAAGTCTGTTTCTGTGTGAGCACCCTCATTAATATCACCATATACCTCATCAGTACTAAAGTGTAATAATATAGGTGTTCTAGTACTTTCTTGTCTATAATTTCTAATTAATTCAAGTAAATTGTGAACGCCATCAATATTTGATTTAACAAATTCATCGCTGTTAGTAATTGAATTACCAACGTGTGTTTCGGCTGCTGTGTTAATAACATAATCACAGTCGTGTAAGAACTTTAAATCATTGATATCTTCGTTTACAAATTCAAAGTTATCATAGTCATTAAATTCCCATAATACATTTGTATTAGCTGCATAAGTGCATTTATCAACACCCATTACATACCAACCTCTTTGTAAACATGCTCTAGTAACGTGAGAGCCTATAAATCCTAAGCATCCCGTTACGTATACTACTTTTGTATTCATTTAAAATAATTTTGACAGTGTTCTGTAAATTTAATAACTTGTTCGTTCATCTCCAACTTTATTTGATCAATTTCTCTAAACATTAGAGGTAATGTTGCTAATGCTCTAGGAATATCATCTTCACCATACGCAATTCCATATTTGTATAATCGTGATCCGTTTAGCCATTCTTCTTTAGTTTTAGTACCATCAGGTATTACTACACTAATACAACCACACATAGCGGCTTGAGTGAATAGGAATGTATAATTGTCATAACAATAGAATCTTTCAGTTCGATTGAATAACTCAGCTAATCCTGTTAAATCACCTGCTGCATTAAACGGAATAAAGATTGAATCTTCTGGATGTGCATTTGGTATTGATTTAGATTTTCTAATTGTATAGCAACTACCACTTCGCTCATAACCAGCATTAGTAAACATTTCACTATGAAATTCTGAAATGAATAATTGGTTGTCTCGTTGTCCTAAATAATCATTATAATAATAATCCATATACCAATACACTAAATCGGATTTAGAGTATGTTTCAGCTGCTTGAGGATCAAATGGACCTAATATCCATCTAACTACATTTTTAGCATTTAATGGGTTACCTTGTATTCCTTCAGGATATATTACTACTACATTATCTAAATCATCAAATATTTCTTGAGTAATTAAAGGTGTATTATAATCAGAACAAGTATAGAAATCATCTCTAATATGAATAGGCATTAAATAGGCCTCAGATCCATTAGCATTAAGCATATCACATAGCTTATGCATTACTTTAATCCCACCTACTCCAGGATTATAATCATATGTGTATATTACAAATTTGTTCATTGCGGATAGAATAAATTTTCATTTTGAAACCAATGTACATTTTTAGAATATTGTTCTTCTCCTATACAATGACGTGCATCTGGAGTAAGAGATAATTCTATTATTCTTGGTTTGTCCATAGCGTGAGCCATTACTGCTGGGGCAGATAGATTGGCTACTACTAGACTAGCTGAGTTAATAGCTGTAAGCCATTCATCCAATGTTGTGACTTTATAAAAGTCAATTCTATCTTTATAAGGAAATTTATCATAATCGTTTTTGTTAGATGAGATGAACAATACATTCTCATTTCCATATTCATCTAAAATAAATTCATAAGGAAATAAAGGATTTATCATTACATTATCCTTACGTTGAATTAATATTTTACCTTCTAAATCAGGATTAATTTTATCGTATGTAAGCCATTTGTACTCATCATGAATAGAGAAATCAAACATCCTACTATAAATTTCAGACCAACACGCTTTATATAAGTCAGGAGAATTAATGTATTGGCCTAAATCAGTATAACCTTCTTCTAATAACTTTTCATCATAGACAGTAAGTACTTTATCTTTATACTCACATTTATCTAAAACATAGAGATTATCAATATAAGATTGACTCTCTAAAATAGGTTTTAATTCAGCCCAGCTATTTCTAATACCAAACTCCCAACCTACATCGTACATATAAACATCAGCTTTAACATCTTTAGATTGGCAAGTATGTTTTACTGCAAACATAGCGTGTAGGAAATCTCCTAACTTACCACCCATTAAGAAATTATTTGCCATACATCTTAGTTGCTCCTTGTTTATATAATTTTTGTAGTTTACCTGTACTAACCATCTCATTTAACGACTCATCAATTTCTTGAATTAAATCAGTACGATATGAGTTAGTAACGTTAGTAACACGAGTTGCATCTGCTATTTGTTTGTCAGTAGCATTTTTATCTCGCTTAATATCTTCAGCCATCCAAATACGGATGTTAGCTATTGTTAGCTTATCAATTAAATTTCCTACAGTATCCATTTTACATTTTTATATTTTCTATAATGTGAGGTCCTAAGCACTTATCAAATTGATTATTTGCAATAAATTCTTCTGAAAAATATTTAGGATTAACATACCAGTCTTCAAAGTATAATCCAACACCTTGTGCTTCAGGAACGTTAACATCATTACATAAACGTACGTACCCTTTTTCAGTTAACAAAGCATACGCTTGATCTTTTTGTTCAGGACCATTTCTATATGTGTCATGTTCAAATGTCATTACTTTAAATTCATATTCATCGAATGGGAAATTATCTAAAGCAATCATTGACATTGGGTCAATATCAACTGAAACGTAATCAATTGTTTTAGGTGCATTATATTTGTCAAGTATATCCTTTATTTTTGTTTGAGGGATATAAACATTTAGTACATGAGCACGTTTAGCTTTTGCTAATCTTAAAGCGTGAGACGGACCATGTCCTTCAACACATATTCCACTCCAACCATTTTCCTCTAATAATACAGTATTACTATTCATGCCTGAATGATCCCAACCTGCTCCTAAATCTAAGAAGTAACCATTTTTACCTACTAATGTTAATGCAAATTGATCTTGACATACTTGAGCATAAGTTTTATCTACCATATTGTAAATTAATGTTACTAAATTTTCAAAAGTATCACGTAAATTTTCTCTAGACCATTCTTCTCTTAATTTACCTACATAATTAGTTGTTTTATTAAACTCTAATATTTCAGGTAAAGTATGTAATGCCATATCAATCTCAAGACTGTATACTGGATTAAACATACCAACATTAGTTACTGCAAGTGGAGTATCAGTTGATATTACATAATCAGGTACTCCTGAAATGTCTCTACCATGTCTGTAGGCAAACGCCATAAGATCATTATTGCGACAGAAATCTAATATTTCCTCATTGGTAAGGAAATCAGTAGTAATGTTTAATTTAATTCCTGGTTTTAAAGGAACTGCTTGCATTCTATTAATATCGGCTTGTTGTCCAACACCATCAGCATCACCATAGTGTGCTCTAGTAATATGGATATTAACTTGAGCCTCATCAAATTGGTCATTTACCATTTTTACAAGATCATCAAACCCTTTACGCTCACCTGCAAATCCAAATGATCCAATATGAGGAACATTATTTTGAGGTTTAGGTTTGCTAAGATCGTATTCGTATAAAGGTCTTGTGAATCCGTTTTTAGCAGGATCCTGATCAATATAATAATCAAAAGCAGCAGTCCAGAAATCTGGGGTGTGCATTATGGTTATTGTTTTAATATGACCATAATTTTCTTTTATATCTAAAGCAACTGAGTTCTGGTACCAACCAAAGGGTCCTGTTTGGCCACCTTCAATCCAGTTGAAGAATAAAATATCAACACTATTAAAATCTAATTTATAGAATTCTTCTAATGTTTCTATTTCATGATAGGTAACATCGAGTTTGGAATGCTGTAAAGCATCCCAAATTCTTTTACCATATTGATAAACACCGCAATTTTCCTTCTTGCTGTTAATGAAGTATATTTTCATATTATTTTCCGATTATTTCAAATTTAGGACAAGGTACAATAAATTTACCTCCATTACTTAAATATTCATCTTCTCTTTGAACGAATTCAGCGATAAAATGCCAAGGTAATACTAACATATAGTCAGGATTTAACTTTCTCATTTCTTCTTCTGAAATAATAGGAATATTAGTTCCAATTGTTTTTAATCCAAATTTATAAGGAGAACGTTCAGCAATAGCATCAATTAAAGTATGATCTAATCCAAACCATTGTAATAATGTATTTCCTTTAGTTGAAGCACCATATCCACAAATCACCTTACCTTTAGCTTTTTCTTCCTTAATAAATGCAACTGTTTGTTCTCTTAATGCTTCAATATCAGATTGGAATTTTTCCCAAACTTTAACATCAGTCATATTGTAATGAGTATTCTCATAATCAAGCAATGACTGTACTCTAAAGTCACAAACATCTCTTAATGGACTAGTACCGAATGAAGTAATATCAGCTGTTTGTTTTTGAACATACACTCTAAAACTACCACCGTTAACATCATTTAAACTACAATCTACAATTTTTAAACCGTTTTGTTCAAACAATTTCTTAAATGAACCCATTGAATGGTAATAAGCGTGCTCATGACAAATATTGTCAAATGCTAATTGCTTAATCATTAGTGGGCTATAAGATAATTGTAATACCCAAACACCATTATTATCTAATACTTCAATAACATCTTTAATAAATGGATTTGGATCTAACAAGTCATAAAACATAGCAATTGTAGTAACTACTTTTGCTTTTTTATCACCATGTCCTGTTCTTTGATAAGCATCGTAGCTAAAATAATCTTGTACAATAGCGTTAGCTACTTTAGATGATTCTTCAACAAATGTATCATCAGCTGGATCGATGCCTAATTTAATAAATTGGTTAGGTACTTGTTTAAGTAAAGTACCATCGTTACAAGCGATATCTAACCAAACATCACCTTCTTTAAATTTAATTCTTGATGTAATTTCCTCTACAATGTTGCCTAATTCCTTAGTCATTGTAGCATTAATTCCAGAGCGGTACCAATATTTACCCCACATTGTATTTGATGGTGGTATTTCAGTTAAATGAGGTGCTCCAATTTCTTCATTTAATACTAAATCTAAACTATACTTTTGTCTACCTTCATAATCAGCTTCTGATTGGATAAAGTCTGATACGTAATGATCTCCTAGTGTTACTACTTTCATTTTATTCTATTTTGATAATAATTTAATGTCGTTTGCTACCATAATGTCTACTAATTTCTTAAATGGTGTTTTTGGTTCCCATCCTAATACATTTCTTGCTTTAGTTGCATCACCTAAAAGGTAACTAACTTCAACTGGTCTTAAGAATCTAGGATCTGCTTTAATATAACTTGACCAATCACTAACTCCGATGTAGTTAAATGCTTCGTCTAAGAACTCTCTGATTGAGTGTGTTTCGCCTGTTGCCAAAACATAATCATCTGATTTTGGTTGTTGCATCATCATCCACATTCCTTCTACGTAATCTGGAGCATAACCCCAATCTCTAGATGCCTCTAAATTGCCTAATGCAATATGATCTGCTAATCCTAAATGAATTTTAGCTACTCCATCAGAAATTTTACGAGTAACAAATTCATGTCCTCTTCTTTCTGATTCGTGATTAAATAAGATTCCACTTACAGCAAACATACCATGAGATTCTCTGTAGTTTTTAGTAATCCAGTGAGCGTATAATTTAGATACACCGTATGGAGAACAAGGATAGAATGTAGTTTCTTCGTTTGCTACACCACCTTTTTTACCAAGCATTTCAGAAGATGAAGCTTGATAGAATTTAGTATCTTTATTACCATGTTCTCTAATTGCTTCTAATACTCTTAATGCTCCTAAACCTGTAATGTCAGATGTTTGTTCAGGCATTGTCCAGCTTTCGCCTACAAATGATTGTGCTCCTAAGTTATAAACTTCGTGTGGATCACATTCTTTAATTGTTCTTAACAATGAATTTTGATCTGATAAATCACCTTTTAGCAAGGTAATTTTACCTGCTAAGTGGGATATGTTAGGTGAATAGTAAGTGGCTTTTCTTCTTTCGATACCAAATACTTCATAATCCCCTCTCGCTAATAGAAAGTCGGCTAAATGCGAACCATCCATACCGTTAATACCGGTGATTAGTGCTCTTTTTTTACTCATAGTGTGTCTATATATTTGTCTAAAATTGTTTGAATGTAATCTGTCTTTTCTTTTGTTATAACAGGTGATGTACCTAAGAAGAATGTATCTGTAGTTACTTTTCTTGCTACAGGATATTTTTCAATTACCTCTTTAGGATCAGCTAAATGTGAATAAGCTGGTTGTAACATAATATTACCTGCAAAGTAAGGACGTGTTTGTATTTTATGTGCTTCGAAGAACTTACATATATCAGAGCGTTTGAATGGAGCATTATCCTTTAAAGTAACGGGAAATGCAAACCAATCAACATCAGCTCCTGGTTGTGCTTCATGTAAATGAAAATAATCATCATATATTGTGAAGGCTTGGAATAAGTTTTTATAGTTTTCTCTACGTTTAATACCTATTTCCTCTAATTTTTCCATTTGAACTAAACCCATTGATGCTTGTAATTCAATTGGTTTCATATTATATCCTATTTCCTCATAAACGTATTTGTGATCAAATATATCATCTGGTAATGATGGAAGCCAATTGTTAAAGCGACAATCACAAGTACCATTTTCTAATAAGTTTTGTTTACCAACACAATAACATCCTCTACCCCATTCTCTAAAACTACGAACAATACGTTCATTATTTTGTGTATTCATTGCTACGAATCCACCTTCACCCATTGTCATGTGATGAGCTGGGTAGAATGAACAACTAGCCATTTCGCCGAATGATCCTAATGGTTTACCTTCAAATGTAGAACCTAAAGCATCGCAACAGTCTTCTAATAATATTAAATTATATTTTTCAATTATTTCCATTAATCGATTCATGTTAGGTGGATTACCTAAAACGTGAGCGAATGTAATGATTTTAGCGTCAGGATGAGCAATGCATGCTTTTTCAACTTGATCTAAATCGAGGTTTAATGTTTCAAGCTCGATATCAACGAATATAGGGGCGAATCCTAATTGGATAATTGGTGCTACAGTAGTTGGGAAACCAGCTATAGGAGTAATTACTTTCGTTCCTTTAGGCAGATTATAGCCGCGTTTAGAGGTCATAGCAGCCATCATTAACAGATTAGCACTTGAACCGCTATTCGTTAATAAACCATACTCTTTACCGAATAACTTAGGAAATTTACGTTCGAACTTAATCGCATCGGCACCTAATACTAACCACTCACCTAATAATGATTTAACAGCAGCAACATATTCTTGTGAATCAAAATATGGACCAGCATATTGAACCCAGTCTTTACCCGCTTCCCAAGTTTTTTCAGAATGTTTTTTCTGGATGTACTCATCTACTAATTTAAGTATTTCTTGCATTATATAACCTCGTTAAGTTTAAATATTTCTGTGATATTATCAACTATGCTTTGTTCATAGTTAACGTATTGTAATGCTAATTTATAGTTTTCATTTATAATATCTAAACGATCGTTATAATACGATTCGTCTAAATTATTTAACTGATAAATTGCATCATCTATACTAGTAAATGTAATGATTCCCTCTTGCCTAAAGAAATCTGTTATGTTAGAACAACCCCAATATACTGGAATTGTTTTAAATAGGAACATTTCCATTATTTTTTCTGTAAAGTAGCCTCGATGACTTGTGTTTTCAATACAAACACCATATTGAGCACCACCAAACAATTCACATTTAGCAGCGGCGCATGTCTCAATTTTTTCTCTAATACCAGCAGTTTCTACTGATTTATTAGGTATTTTTAATTCATGAGACCTATCGTGATATTCAAATCGTAATGTATGACCATATGTTTTTAATAAGTTACCTCTAACATGAGATACTTGAAACGTTTTTGGATATTCTTTTTCGTATTGTTCTGGTTTTAACCATGTAGAACCGAAAGGTAAAAATACAGCGTTTTCACAGTTGTTTAATACCTTATCACTCCAAGTTAATATAAATGCAAATAAATGTTTATTCTTAATAGCATAATCATGTAATCCAAAATATTCATTTGGTTCTTGAAGTACTAATATGTTAATAGAAGATAAATCGTCTTGCGATTCAGGAACAGCATCTATGAATAATGAGAAATCAATATCGTTAAGATGAGATAATTTGCCTTTAAATACTTCCGTATCAAAGTGATTAATTTTTAGTTTCATTCGTAACAATATTTTCTATAATATAAGATAAGTTCTTTGTTATGCCAAACCCAGGATAATGTTCCTTCATTTTACTTAAATCACTATAATAGCAAATATGGTCACCAATTCTATTTTCATCAACGTATTCATAAACCATTTTTTTACCTGATATTGATTCAGCTAATGCGAATGCCTCAAATATTGAGCATGAGTTTTCTTTACCTCCACCAATATTATATACTTCAGCAATTCTAGGATTCTGAATAAATAAATCCATAAACTGAATTACATCAGATGAATGTATATTGTCTCTTACTTGTTTACCTTTATAGCCAAACACATTGTATTTTGTTTCATTAACATTACATTTTACCAAGTAATTTAAGAAACCATGTAATTCAACTCCACTGTGGTTTTCGCCTGTTAAACATCCACCTCTTAAGCAACAAGTAGGGATATCAAAGTAACGACCATACTCTTGAACCATTACATCAGCCGCTACTTTACTAGCTCCAAACAATGAATGTTTAGATTGATCAATTGAGAAATTCTCATTTATTCCGTTTGCATATTCTAAACTACCATATTCATATCGTGTTTCTAATTCAACTAAATTTAATGTATTTGGTTTATCACCATATACTTTATTAGTAGACATATGAATGAAGATACAATCTTTATTTGTTTGTCTAACGGCCTCTAATAAATGTAAAGTACCATTAGCATTTGTTTCAAAGTCTTCAAACGGTATTGAAGCCGCTTTATCGTGTGATGGTTGAGCGGCTGTATGAATTATAACATCAAATTTTATTTTTTTAAATAAATTTAATATGAATACTTTATCTCTAATGTCTGCTTCAAAATTATAGAAATTTTTATGTTTACTTTTTAATTGTGCAATACGAGATAATGTACTACCTTTCTCACCGAAGAATACTTGACGTTGGTTATTATCAAGACCTGTTACATTATAACCCTGACTACAATAATAATCTACTGCTTCTGAGCCAATTAATCCACCTGCTCCTGTTATTAGTATTTTCATTATATGGTATTATAATATTCGTTTTGTTTTTCTTGTCTTGTTATCGTTTTAGGATGAACTAAACATAATTCATCTATAGGAGGAAAATCAGTTAATGAATTATACCCTTGTAACACTTCATGTACTTTATTTTTCCAAGTTATTTTACCATTGTTTTTCCAAATACGCCATTGATAATCAGGGAAATTAACTCTACCATTTTCTACCTTCCAACCCCATTTTTGAATATGTTCTGGGGTTAGGTCTTCTACAGTATTAATTCTAGGAACTAAAAATACATCAGTATCAAAATTAGTTTCTAATATAGATGGAAGGTTTAATAATAATTCAACTTGAGGAAATTCATCAGCATCAATTTGAAATATATAATCTCTATCACAGTGTTGGCTTAAATTGTTTTTAAACGAAGCAAAATCATTATTTAAAGGAAATTCTATAACCTTAATAGCAAAGTTTTCTAATACTTTTCTTACTTCATCTGTAGCAGAAGTATCAAGTTGAACAACTATTTCGTCTTCCTCTTGAATGTGTAAATCAAGTAGGAGCAATAAACGTTCTAATTCTTCATGTTCATTACAAGCTGTGATTGCATAACTAACTGTTGGCATAACATTATTTTTTATTAAAATACCCTACATATTCAAGGGCATCCATAAATTCATTTATTTCGTATTCTTTTTTAGTAGTCATATCTGCCTTACCGTCTTTAGCTTGTACAGCGGACCATTTCCAATCGTTAACTGATGTGCCTTCAGCAAATACCATTGATTTATCATCTAGCATTACACTGTTAGGATACCAATATTTACCGTCTGTATCTTGATATCTAAGTGCTTTATATAGTTCAGGCAGTGTGGCTTCCATTTCCTCAAAATTAGTATCTAGAATGGTTGTATTAGAAGTAAACCCACACCCCATACAAATCCATATTGTTATTCTACCGTCTGTCATTTCGCTACAAGCGTTACCGCCACATTTAGCGCATATTGTAAGTGATTCTTTCATAATTTGATGTATTATTTTGAAATGTAAATATTACTCCTCCTGTATTATTTGTCATTTGTTTTTAATTTAGGTAATTCAATTTTCTTTAATTGTGGAAGCTTAAATTGAGTTTGTTTAGGTATTTTTTCTAATATTGTATCTAACTTTTCAGCCATTTTATTTAAACTAAATTCAGTACGTGAACGATACGCTTGTCTTTTTGCCCCATCTGTATACTTTTTATAGTTTTTATACATTTCCTCTAAAGCCTCAGATGCTGATTTCTCATCAACTGTAAACCACATTGAATCAGCTAATATCATGTTTGCTACTACCGCTGAAGGGTGTATTTGAGTTAAATTACCTCCAATTAATGGAGTAAAATCTGGATTTAAAAAATCCAAATGTGCACTCCAAGCTGATGCTAATACTGGTTTTTGTGATAATGTTGCTTCAAGTAATGGTCTGCCGTACCCTTCACCTTTAGTAAATGATACGTGAGTTTTAACTTTAGGATGATTATATAATTCATTTATTTCATCATCATTAAATTCACCGTGTAGCAAATATACTGATGGTAACTTTCCTTGTACTGATCCTTGTATTGCTCTAATTTTATCTAACATTTCTTCTCTATCCATAATAGATGGAGTTGCAGATTGTATTTTTAAAATTAATGCAGGTTGTTTTGTTTTATTTTTAAATGTTTCAAAGAATATTCTAATTAATCCAGATACATTCTTTCTATCTTCATTCATATCTCCTTGTAACCAATGGCCTAAAAATAAGAAAGCATACTCTTCAGGAATATCATTTATAAAATCGTATAAATCTTTATTTTGAAATTCTTCAATCTTTTTATAGATATCTAAATTAACACCTTCAAACAATACCTCTACAGGTGCTGTTAATTCAACTATACCTTCTACTTGTTGTGTTTGTTGGTTGCGTTTTTCAAATTTAGATTCTTGGAATACCTTTTTAGCATGTTCTGAAGATACTAATGTTAAATTCATTCTATTAACACCTTCAATCCAACTAGCATCACATACTGTAGTTTCAATACCAGCAGTCATACCAATATTATATTTTCCTACTGCTTGGAATTCATTTGGTACTGTAATTTGCATCCAAATATCAGGTTGTTTATCTAGCTGGTTATTTGGCATAACACAGGCTGATATTTTATCATGATTAGGATTTCCTGGCTGTAAGAATCCAAATGGTGTATTTCCCCATCTTTGAGGTAATACTCTTACTTCATATTTGTTTGTGTTGATAATGGATAATACTACATCTCTTGATCTAGCTCCATAACCTGAAAATGTGTCTATAGGACAGCTTATAACGAATAATGGTTTCATATTATTTTGCGATAATGTGTTTTACAAAGTGTTTTGGTTGTTTAAGTGGCTCAACTGGAATAAATTCAAATTGATATCTTGGTGTCCATTTTTCAAATGTTTCATCAATTGCACTGATTACATTTTTAGACATCCATCTAGCTGATTCCATTGACTCATCTGAAGTAGTCCACTCACGAGCGGCTTTACATTGTTCATTATATACTTCAGGAGTTTCCATTTTTGTTTTATATAAAGCCATAATTTGATCAGCTATATCAAAGGGCTCAGCTCTATCATCAAAGATATAAGGTGTAGGTACTGATCCAACTAATGATAAATTAGATGGGAATACTGGGTAAGCCCATTTGCCATGTTTCTTATATTTACCTCTATGGTTTGAACCGAATTCTTCAGTGAATTTAATCCACTCACCATTTTCATCTTCAAAACGCATTTGGTCTTGCATACCACCTGTTACAGTAGCAATAATTGGCTTTTCACACATCATTGCTTCAGTTAATGATAATCCCCAACCTTCGTTAGATGAAACTAAAGCACAACCATCAGTAGCATTATAAAGTAAATTCATAATATTAGCTGGGTATCTACCTTGATCAAATATGATTTGAGCTCGCTCGTCATATCCAAATAGATTGTCTTTTACTGCTTGTAAGTCAGTACCGTTTTCATCTACAACTTGAGTATGAAGTACTAAAGCTGCTTTTTTAGCTTGTTCTGGTGTTAATTGGTCAATGAATATCTTCCAAGCCAACATTAAATCAGGAACACATTTACGACGGATGTTACGCGCATTATATAGTAAAGTAAAATCGTAATTATTTTTTCCATATAGTTGTTTTTTAAATTCTTCTAATACTAAGTATTCAGTTTGGTCCTTAGTAATAGGGAAAAACACTTCTTCATTAATTCCATGAGGAACATATTTAATTGTTTTATCAGCTGATAATTCAACTCCTAATACTGCTCTATTTAGGTTTTCTGTTTGTTTGCTAATAGCAAGTAATGTATCACAAGACTCATAAAATGACTTATTATACATTGGATAAGGCAAATCATCCCAAATGTTTAAGTAGATAATAGGCATTTGCTTTCTAACCTCATGTTCCATTTGAAATAACCAAGTCCAATATCTAGGGTCAGTAAACATCATGATTGCATCTGGTTTTTCCATTTGAATCATTTGTCTAACTATTTCAGGACTACCATAACCATCTGTAGGGTAAAGAAATACACTCGCATCTTCAATACCAGCAATTTTGTTGGTATCTCCATTTAAATCGAATCTTTGACCTTTATCAGGATGTGTGATAGCACCTCCTAAATTTACCCAATTGTAATGATGGGCTGTACCTAAAACGATTTCTCTAGCCATAGTGGATATACCACTTGTCATTCGAATATCGTCACATAATAATAGGATTTTTTTACGTTGAGCCTGGGGAATGTAACCTTCTTTCATAACGTGTTTACTCTGTTTCTTTAATTAATGTTGTGTCTAATTGATTGTGAATTTGTTTTCTGAATTCATCGCTTGTAAGATATAAATACATTGTGCGTTCTGTTAATTTCTGAACGCTAAATTTATATCTAACACAGGCGATTTTAAACTGCTCAAACAAATCCTCGGGGATTTTTACGCTTGTCAGTTGCATGTTTGCTTTTGCCATAATATTATATTTTGATATAAATATATACGCTTAAGCAGAAACTGCAACTTTATCGCAAAGTTCTGGCTTGTCTTTATAAGGACACCATTTGCAACTGCTTTCACCTACATTCTTAATGTACGACTTTACTTGTGGTTTGCCACTCTCATCGAAGCAATCTTTAATAAAGTTATTAAGATTTTCTACGGCTTGTTTACGCTTATTTTTCCCACTTGCTGGTTTGAAGTGTTGGGTTCTGGGGATACTATACTCTGATTGTTCGTAGAGTTTTCGTTTAACGATAAAGTATTCGACTTCGATTTTCTCAACATCGAACCCAAATTGTTTTGAAAAGTACTCCTTGTATAATAGGATTTGAGCAATTTTATTATCGTCTTTCTTTTCGTAATCGCTCCATCCTCTTGTTGATGTTTTGATATCATATATATAAACTTTATCTAATTCGGTATCGTACACTACAAAGTCAATAAATCCTTTCAGGAATATATTATTTGCTACATTTAAAAGTAATGGAATTTCTATGCCTAACAACTTTACTTTACGAAGAGTAAATAATTTATTTCTATTTTTCTTAATAAAATTAAGTATAGCTATAGCATCTTCAAAAAATTCACCCATTTGGACAGGATTACTAAAATGAGCACCTGCTGCTTTAAATTCTTTAGAATATATTTCTGAAAATTTATCTTGGAATAATCCAATTAAATCCATCTTATCAGCCGCTGTACCACTTTCATTATACATTACTGTAATGTAATCTTGCATTGTTTCATGCATTGCTGTTCCAAACACAGTATGAATACTAGCTTGGTATGGTTGTTTATTCTCTACATAGGTAAGATACCACTTATGAGGACATGACGCCCACATTGAATATTGAGAATATGAAACTGTTTTTTGGAAAGCGTGATTGATTTCTGGCTTTTGGTAACTTTTAATTTTAAGCTCTATATCAGATAATTTTTTCGCCACTTGCTATTTGTTTAATTTTTTCTAAATACAAAATAGCATCCATATGTTCTTGTTTAGCATGCTCAATCCATTCTAGTAATGATAAATCGGTACGATCAAGATCAACACCGTATTTTGCTTTACCAGCTTTAGCTCGTGATGCAAATTGTTCTATAACTGATGTAACAACTGAATCTAGTTTATTTTCCATTAATTTGTGCTATTATATTTTTTAATTCATCTTTAGGTAGCATATCAATATATTGCTTAGCTTCCTTTTTACTAACTTCAAAGTAAGTAACTACTGCCTCTACATCACTAGCATCATAATCTTTTTTCTTAGATGCTTTAATATATTTTAAATACTTATATTGTTTAGGTATAAGATCCTTATACAAGTTGTATAAATACTCACCCTTCATTTGCCAAGTATTCTTTTGAACAATATTAACTACTTCACAATAATCAGGATCCATACTTAAGAAGCGATTGATCATCCAATTGTTCCAACCTTCATCTCCTAAATAAGTACCCTTATTAGTTGTAATGTTTTTAATATGGTCAAATATATTCATTAATATTGTCTTGAGTTGATTTGATTATTAGTAGTATTAATCTGCATTTTAAGGTACTTTACTTCATGTGTTAAATCAAGTACACTTTTATTAGCTATTGTTAATTGTTGTTCTAATTCTATTTTGCGAGTACTTATATTATAAAATTCAGTATCATATTGTTTAATATTACCTTGTAATTCATTTACAACACTGTTTAAACGTTCTATTTCGCGTTTGCGTTTATTAAATAGATTGGTTAGCATTTTTACCATAGAATTGTTTTAATGGTGATGGGATAAAAGCTTCAAGTAATTCTCCACATTTATCACAAGCAATTAGTTGAATAGGAACCATTCTATCTTCAGGTAAACCTGACATTAGTCTAGATTCTTTACGCATATACATTACTTCTTTAAATGATGGATTACCACATTCACATGATACTTCAGTTGTAGCTGTTATATCAATTTGTGGTGCTTGTTGTTGTTGCATTATAATATTTGTTTTTTATTTGTTTCTAATACTTTGGCTATACAAGCAGCAAAGTTAATTTCTTTATCAGGTACAACACCTGCTCTCCAGATGAAATCATCTAATATAACAGATAATTGAGCATCGTTTCCGTAACTAAATTCAGATA
>Ga0214919_10003323_pt1 | contig 24393 bp, 28 predicted proteins | sample LL1503_MetaG_FD_177994 | JGI IMG/M metagenome (GOLD analysis project Ga0214919, IMG submission 177994) | Freshwater microbial communities from Lake Lanier, Atlanta, Georgia, United States - LL-1503 | ecosystem: Environmental > Aquatic > Freshwater > Lake | place: USA: Georgia | collected... | reverse complement strand
TATTGTTAATTTTAATTTCATTTTCTAATTTATCTTTTGGAATGGATATAGAAATATCTTATTTATCAAGATTTTGATAAAAAATAGAATCTTTTAACCACTCTGGTATTTTTTCTATTGAAATTAATTCAGACATTTTTAGGTAAAGTATTAGTTTTTTAATATTTTTATAAATTAAAAAATAAAATAAATCATTTTTTATTTAATATATTTTTCATATCCTGGACATTTTTTCTCAATTAGATAGTTTAAACACTCTAGGTATTCATAAAAATCAGCATTTTCAAATGTATCTTCATCCAAAGGACAACCATTTTCATGAGCATATTTTAAACATTCTAAATGTCCATTATATGCAGCATATTCACATGTTTTTCATTCCAAAGACATCCATTTTCATGAGCATATTTTAATAAATTTAAAAAACCTTTTTTAGAAGCTTCTGTACAAATAAAATATTCATTATTATTAATTTCCGTTGAGTATAATATTTCAAATTCATCTAAAAAAGGTAAATCATAAAATCTTGTTTTAATATAAGATAAATCAATACTATTTTGATTTAATTTAATAAAATCATATATTTCATAAGGACAATTAATTATCATCCAATATCTTATTATTTCTAAATATTTGTATAGATCATCTTTATTGTTAATTTTAATTTCATTTTCTAATTTATCTTTTGGAATGGATATAGAAATATCTTATTTATCAAGATTTTGATAAAAAATAGAATCTTTTAACCACTCTGGTATTTTTTCTATTGAAATTAAATCAGACATTTTGATAGAAAGTATTAAACTTTTATATTTTTATAAATTAATAAATAAATAAATTATTTTTTATTTAATATATTTTTCATATCCTGGACATTTATTTTCAATTAGATATTTTAAACATTCTAAATGTCCATAATATGCAGCATTAGAACATGTATCTACTTCCCAAGGACAACCGTTTTCATGAGCATATTTTAAACACTCTAAATGTCCATAATATGCAGCATTAGAACAAGTTTTTTCATCCCAAGGACATTCATTTTCATGAGCATATTTTAAACATTCTAAGTGTCCATTTTTTGCAGCAATAAAACATGTATTTTTATCCCAAGGACATCCATTTTGATGAGCATATTTTAAACATACTAAATGTCCATTTTCTGAAGCATTTAAACATGTTAATTCATTCCAAGGACAACCGTTTTCATGAAGATATTTTAAACATTCTAATTGTCCATTAACTGAAGCTTCATTACAAATATATTTATCCCAAGGACAACCATTTTCATGAGCATATTTTAAACAAACTAAATGTCCATTTTTTGCAGCATAAGCACATGTATCTTTATCCCAAGGACAACCATTTTCATGAGCATATTTTAAACAATTTAAATGTCCATTTTTTGCAGCATAAGCACATATATCTATATCCCAAGGACAACCATTTTCATGAGCATATTTTAAACACTCTAAATGTCCATTTTTTGCAGCATTAAAACATGTAGATTTATCCCAAGGACAACCGTTTTCATGTGCATATTTTAAACACATTAAATGTCCATTTTCTGCAGAACCAAAACAAGTAGATTCATCCCAAGGACATCCGTTTTCATGTGCATATTTTAAACACATTAAATGTCCATTTTCTGCAGAACCAAAACAAGTAGATTCATTCCAAGGACAACCATTTTCATAAGCGTATTTTAAACATTCTAAATGTCCATTTTTTGCAGCATTACAACATGTATATATATCCCAAGGACAACCATTTTCATGAGCATATTTTAAACATTTTAAATGTCCATTATATGCAGCATATTCACATGTTTCTTCATCCCAAGGACAACCATTTTCATAAAGATATTTTAAACAATCTAAATGTCCATTATCTGCAGCTTCAGAACATGTAAATTTATCCCAAGGACAACCATTTTCATGAGCATATTTTAATAAATTTAAATATCCATTTTTAGAAGCTTCTATACAAATAAAATATTCATCATTATTATTTTCAGTAGAGCATAATATTTCAAATTCATCTAAAAAAGGTAAATCATAAAATTTTTCTTTAATGTAAGAGATATTAATAATATTTTTATTTAATTTTATATAATTATATATTTCATATGGACAATTAATTATCATCCAATATCTTATTATTTCTAAATATTTGTATAGATCATCTATATTGTTAATTTTAATTTCATTTTCTAATTTATTTTTTGGAATGGATATAAAAATATCTTCTTTATCAATATTTTGATAAAAGATTGAATCTTTTAACCAATCTGGTATTTTTTCTATAGAAATTAAATCAGTCATTTTTATGTAGGTATTAAACTTTTATATTTTTATAAATCTAAAATTAAAATAAATCATTTTTTATTTAATATATTTTTCATATCCTGGACATTTATTTTCAATTAGATATTTTAAACATTCTAAATGTCTTTTTTTTCATTATTTCTATTTTTATATTAAAAAAATTCAATTTTTTATACTATTTAAAGGTATTATTATAAATAAAATAATATATGATGTTTGGACTATTGAAATTTATACCATTAATATATATTAATTTAGTATGTAATAATAAATGTTTGACATTATTTACTAATTTAGGATATTTAAGTTATTTTATAATAAATTATAGATATGAAATAATTGATTACATACTTTTATTTAAAATTAAATTAAATAATTATTTATTTCCAATTAAAGATTTTTCTCTAATAAAAATTCAGTTATATAAAAATTTAAATAATTACATAGATGTTACTGAGTATTTCCATAATAAAAATATTGATAAAATAGATAAATATGTTATAATTGATTTATTTTGTAAATATAGTATCTGTTTTGATCAAAATGATGATATAAGATTAAAAATATATTTTAGTTATAAAAATATTTATTATATATTATACTATGATTATTCTAATAGTTATCATATTCCTTATCCACCCTATTCTGATAAAATATTAGAAGATTATAAAAAAGATATTATTTTGCCAAAATATAGCAAGGAAATGAATAAAAAATATTTTTATTATTTATTTATGGTAGAATCTAAAAATATTAATATAATTAAAGTTAATGATAAAATAAGGGAGGATTTAAATTTATATTTTGAAATGATTAAAACGCCTTTTAATGATTTTGGAATTTTATATGGATCTTTTATTAAATTAAGATGGATATTAGCTGAAAATGGCTATGATTTAAATAATTTTAAGAGTTTATATTTGAAATTTTTAAATTTATATTTAGATGAGAAGAATATGGATTTAAAAGAGCATATAATTGAATTTAATAAAGATGATTTGAATAGAGTTTTGATGTCAAATAGAATGGAAAGTATATTATTATTAAAAAAGAGTGAAGAGGATTAATAATTATTATCTTTTAGATCGTCTAAATTAGATATTTTATTATTTTCAATGTTAAAATCAGAAATTAACAACATAAATTCTTCATATAATTTTTTTGAAACTTCATTATTATCATTAAATATTTCAGTAAATAATATTTTTACATCATCTTTTATCTTTTTTGATTCTAGATATTTATTATATTTTCTTCGAATATAATGTTTTGATTCTAAAATATTATTTATATCAATATTATATTCTCTTTTTTCGAAATTATTATTAAATTCACTCTGTAATTTAATATTTATATATAATAATAATTTATTAAGTTGCTCCATTGATCTATTAATTATATTATCTAATGACATTGGAATGAATTTATCATCTTTATTACTAAAAACCATACCTTGTTCATTCATTTTTTCTTTATCAATATATACATTATGATTAATATTATTTTTTAAAATTTCTTTCAATAAATTACCCAATTTTTTGAAATTAATATATATTTTTATATGATTATTTAAAAATATATTTTTTCATGTAGTATAAATAATCATATAAAAATATATATTAATCAAACTTTTTATTACATAATGTAGAAATATTATATTCTATTTTGTATTAAGAATTTTATTCTAAATAATTATTTGGTAAAAATGTATCACTTTGTTCAATTATATTATAATTTATCCAATTAATATTATTTAATAATTCTTTTAATTGATTAAAAATTTTAATTTTTGGTATTTCATAATTTTTATTTAAAAAATGATAAAAAAATACTTTATTAAAATTATGATATGTATAACTATATATTTCTAACCAATCTATAAAATCACTACAATTATTTTTTTCATCAAAAAATTTAAAAGCACTAAAAGGTGTTCTTGCTTGACCAAATTTATTTTTAAATATATTCCACGAATTATATATAATAATCCAATATTTCTTCCATTTATTTATATTTCTTATTTCAAATTTATTATATGTCATGTTTTTCTTTTTTTCATTCATTAAATTAATTTCTTCTTTTCCAGCGTTTATTATTTCATCTAATTCTAGCCATGATATTTGTAATAAATAACTAACTAAATCTCTTATTTCTTTCATTTTATTTTTTTTTGTAGTTTTGTCATAAGGTTCAAAATGAAATAAACTATAAAAAGTATTATTACTTTTTAGTAATTTTATTATTTTAGTTGGTATTTCTTTCTGTTTAAAAAAATTATTTCTAGAACAAGTAAAAAAGGATGCATCTTTTAATGTACTTTCATTCACTTTTAAACGATATAAAATTTGTAATGCAAGAATCATTATATCAGAACCACTATATAATTCATTTTTTGATATATTTTCAATATGTCCAATTTTAATTATTCTATTATTTCTTTTTGATTCTTTAATACTTATTTCAATAATTTTATATCCTGAAAGACCTCTTTCTACTGTTTCAATATTTATATAATTATTTTTATTTATAATAATAAAAGGTATGTCATATCTCTCTATTTTTAATGTCATATTTTTATTTTTTATGACTTTACATGGACCTTTAATAATATTTTGATCATCATACTTCAATAAAAAATTTTGTGATAAATTCCACGGATCTAATATTATTTTGTTTTCCATTATATATATAAAATATTAATATTTTATAAGTTAATTTATAAATATATATATTTTATAAGTAATATTTATATAATGTTATATAAATTTCGTATTGATAATTAATTGTAAACATCTCGATTATAAAAATAATATAGAAATTCAATAAAATATTATTAATTATATATCAGATATGTTTGAAAAAAATGCAGTTGAAATATCAAATAAAGTAATTAATAAAAATTTTGAATTTTAATTGAATTGAAAAATCTAATTATCTTTTATATAAATATATATAAAAATTACAATAAAAAAAACTACTATATTTATTATTTAATAAATGATTTAAAAATTAAATACATTCCATTCTATTTTTTTACCTTCTGCCTTATGATAATAAATTTTAGAATTTAATAAAAGTATTTGAAATGTATATCTTAAATAAAATTTATCATTTATTGTATTTTCAATATATTTTTCGATATATTTTTTATATCTCTCATTTAATCTAAATATAACTTCTTTTTGAATTGGATAATTAATTCCCCAATTCTTTATAGTAACTATATTATTTGCATTATTTTGTCTTATCCAATCTTTTTTTAATTTTTCTATTTTTAATACTTCAAAAATAGATGTATCATTTAATAAACCTATTTCTATAAAAGCTTTATCTATGGCATTAGCGTTAAACCATCCATCAAAATTATTATTTTTTAATTCATTATAATAATATAATAATTGATTATTTGTGTGAGTTATTTTTAATAAATCTATATTATTTTTTGTAAATTTAGATAAATAAGAAGAGAGTTTTGATTTTTCATTAAAATCAATCATAAAAAATAAAGATATATTTTTTTTAAGTGAAATAAAAGTTATATATTCTTCTCCATAATACCATTCGGATGGATGAAAAGTACAAAATAACATCGGATTACTTTCAAAAGATTTATAGGTAAATATTTCATTGGTTACATGATAAAATATAGATCCTTTTTTTATTATTACTTCCCCATAACTTTCTATCATAATATAAATTATATAATTTTATTATTTTATATTCCAATTAAAATTTTCATAATCTCCTTTTATATAATATATTTCAGCATTATTAAATACAATTTGAAATACATAATTAAAATTAATTTCTAATTTTTGATAATCTTCTATTTCTTTTTTAAATCTTTCATTAATTATAAAAATAGCAGGATATTTTATTGTACAAATTGGATAATTTTTACCCCAATTTTTTGAAATTAATTTATTGTTAATATAATTTGAGTTTATCCAATTTTCATTTAATTTTTCACTTTTATATAAACTATATAAATTTTTATTGTTTAATAAAGTTATTTCTATATTAGTTTTATTATTAATAGAACTTATCCAACCGTCAAAATTATTATTTATTAATTTTTCTGAAAAAATTAATAATTTACTATTATTCATTTTAGAAAAATTACCTCTTTTATTTTTTGTAAATAAATGAAGTGATGAAAATATTAAATTTTTTTTAATACTATCAATCATAAATAATAAATTAATATCTTTTTTTAATTTAATAAAATGTACATATGTATCAATATTATTTGATCCATATTCAGATGGATGTAAAGTACAAAACAATAAAGGTTTAATTTGATTATTTATATTTCTAAATAGTTCATCACTTGTATGATATAATATAGATCCTTTTTTTAATATTACTTCTCCATACCATCGTCTCATTAATATAAATAAATAATATTTTTTTAATTATATAATTATAAAATAAATTAGAATTTATTATTTTAAAATCTATCCCAAATAAATAGTTACAAATTAGAATATTTTTCTTATAAATAAATTATCAGATAAAATTATTCTCTTCTAATATAATAATAAGATAAATAATCAAATGTAACAGTAATATAATATTATTTATAATCTCGGTAAATATAAATAATATACTTAAAAATTATTTTGCTTAAACTTAAATTTAATCAAAAGAGATAATTCTAATAAATTTCAATTTTTAATTTATTATTGAAATATTATTAATTATATATCAGATATGTTTGAAAAGAAAAAAGAAAATGCAGTTGAAATATCAAATAAAATAATTAATAAAAATTCTGGATTTTAATTATATTGAAAAATCTAATTATCTTTGATATAAATATATATAAAAAATACAATAACAAAAAAACGCTTAAAAAATCTACAATGTTTATTATTTAAAAATATTTTTTAAATTAAAAATTAAGAAAAAAATATTTTTTTTTTTAAAAAAGCATGACGACGTTTTTTTGAAATTAATTTTTTAATTTTTTTAAAATTGGAGTAGCTCATGCTCTTAAAAATTTATAGTTACAATAAATATTTTTTTATATAAAAATATCACAATAATAAATGTAGATTTTTTTGACGTTTTTTTGTTATTGATAACACCGTTTTTTACCCATTTTTAGAGCCTCTAAAAATGAAAATTTTGCCAAAAAAAGATAAAATTAAAAAATATTTTTACAATTAAATTATTATTTATATAATAAGAATTATAAATATAATAATAAAAAAAAATTTATAAAAATGTATTGTATATATCAATAAAAATATTTTAAATTTAAATAATTAATTATATTAGTGTTATTATTAATAATTTTATATAAATATAAAAAAAATATACAATAAAAATAAAAGGATGAAAAAAAAGGCGAAATTTTTTTTTTCAATTTTTTGATTCAAAAACTTTTTTTGAAAATTTTTTTTCAAAATTTTAAATTTCAAAAAATTTTTAAAACTTTTTTAAAAACATGAAAAAAATAATTTCGTCAAAAAAAGATATTTACATATTTTAAAATGTATAATATTTTTAATATTGTTTAATTTATTGTTGTATTATATAATAATAAATTAAAGAATATATTGTAAATTATTAAAATAAAAATATATTAATAAAATATTAATATAAAAATTAATATAAAAATTAATTATAAGTATAATATAAATATAATATAAATGACTGTAAATTATATTTGTAAAAAATGTGATTTTACAACCAAAAATAAATATGATATGACAAAACATCTAAATAAAAAAAAAATTTGTATTCCTTCGTCGATTGAAAAATATGATATTTCTGAAGAAGATAATAAAATTGAATCATTAAAACCAATATATTCATATGATCAAAATAAAATTGAAAAACTATATAAATGCTCAAATTGTTCAAAATATTTAAAAACAAATAAAATTTTAGTTAATCATATAAAAAATTGTAAAATAATAGAAAAAATAAATCAATTACCTATAAATGAATCTTTAAATCAAAATATAAATGATTCTTTAAATGAAAATGAAAAAGAAATTAAAAATAATTTAACAAATATTATAAATAATGATAATAGTACAATATATAATATAAATAATAATATTAATAATATAACTAATATTAATTTTAATCCTACTGTAAATATAAATGTACAAGATTTTAAAGAAGAATGGAAAACAGATCATATTGATGAAATTGTTAAAAAAGTAATATTATTATGTCAAAATAAATTTAGTAATTTATTAATTGAAATTTTAAAAAATGATGTTAATCATAATGTAGTAATTGATAAAAATTCAGTAAATGCTTATGTTTATAATAAAGATAAAATGGATTTTGAATTAAAAAATAGAGAATCTATTGTAGAAGAAACATTATCAAAACTGAAATATCAACTTATTAATTTAACAACAGAAATAAATAATGGCTTATATACATTTGATTATGCTAATGTAGAAAAAGCTATTAAAGATATAAATTATAAATTTAAAAGATATAAAATATCGAATAAAAAAAATAAAAAAAGAATAGATGATGTATTTATAAATATATATGATACAAATAAACAAGAAGTTGCTAAAAATTATAATATTAAAAAAAATAAAGAATTATTAGCATATTAAGATTTTTATTGCAATAAAAATAATATTTTAAATATTATATTTCTATTTTTTGTAACTTTACATAGATCTTTAATAATATTTTAATAATCATACTTTAATAAAAATCTTATAATAAAATTTAATTTATAAAATATATTTTTATAAGTAATATTTATAATATGTCTATAAATAATAAATCTGAAATTGATAAAAAAATAGATAATTTTATAAAAAAATATTCATATAATATACCAGAATTTACAAAAGAGTTATTTAAAAAGGATAAAAACTGCAAATTAGAAAATCCAATTAATTATTCAAAAACAAATATTGTTTTAAATTATGCAAATAAAAATCAATATATTTTTAATTATATTTTTAATTGCACAGTAAATCAAACAATATTTTTTCTTGATCAACCAATAGATTTTTTTAAAAGTAGATTTGAAAATAATAATAATGGACTATATCGAGAGACAAAAATAGGATTACCATTTATAAAAGAAGAATTATTTAAAAATGATTATTATAAAAAATTATGTTATATTATATTTTTATATTTAGCAACTCAAAGAAAAATAATTCAATATTTACAAAATGATCAAAACGAACAAAAAATAAATATTAAAAAAGAAAAATATGGATTAATAAGTAGTGTTTTTTATTGGGAACTTACGAAATTTAATCATAAAGAATATAATGAAGATTCAAATTGGAATATTTGAAAAAAAATGATTAAGTTTAATTTAATAATTTAAATAAATCTGTATAAAAAAATGTATAAACTACGAGATTGGATAGACATTAATAAACTAGATTGGATTAGTTTATCACAAAATGCCTCCGCGATATATTTATTAGAAAAAAATAAACACAGAATCAATTGGGCATTTTTATCAGAAAATCCAAATGCAATATCCCTATTAGAAAAAAATGTTGATAAGATTCATTGGGATTTTTTATCAAAAAATGCCTCCGCAATACCTATATTAGAAAAAAATGTTGATAAGATTGATTGGAGATATTTATCCTTAAATCCAAATGCTATTGATATATTAAAAAAAAATATTGATAAGATTTGTTGGATAAATTTATCCTTAAATCCCAATGCTATTGATATATTAGAAAATAATGTTGATAAGATTTATTGGATAAATTTATCCTTAAATCCAAATGCAATACCTTTATTAGAAAAAAATCTTGATAAAATTGATTGGGATAATTTATCCTTAAATCCAAATGCAATACTCTTATTAGAAAATAATCAAGATAAAATTGATTGGATTCATTTATCAAAAAATCCAAATGGAATTCCTATTTTAGAAAAAAATCCTGATAAGATTTGTTGGAATCATTTATCCTATAATCCTAGTGCAATACTTTTATTAGAAAAAAATCAAGATAAAATTGATTGGGGGTGGTTATCAATAAATCCATCAGTAATACATTTATTAGAAAAAAACCAGAATAAAATTCATTGGATATGGTTATCATCTAATGAATCAATTTTTGAATTAGACTATAATGCATTGAAAGAAAGGTGTAGTATTTATAAAGAGGAATTGATACAAAAAGCGTTACATCCTTTGAGAATTCAAAAATATTTGGAACAAGGAATAAATTTGGAAGATTTGGATAAATATATTTAATTCATTAAAACTTACTAAAAAATTGATTTATTTTAATTATTATTTTTAATTAACTTTTTGTAATTATAAATAATAAATTTTATTAACTAAAAAATGTATAAACTAAGAGACTGGATTGATATAAATAAACTAAATTGGGATTTTTTATCATCAAATCCCAACGCTATTTCTATATTAGAAAAGAATTTCAATAAAATTAATTGGGATTGGTTATCGAGTAATCCTTCAGCTATTCCTATATTAGAAAAGAATTTGGATAAGATTAATTGGATGATTTTATCAGGTAATCCAAATGCTATTCCTATCTTAGAAAAGAATTTGGATAAAATTGATTGGGATTTGTTATCGACGAATCCCAATGCTATATATTTATTGGAAAAAAACATTGATAAAATTGATTGGAATTTAATTTCAAAAAATTCTAATGCAATATCTTTATTAGACAAAAATCAATATAAAATTAATTGGGAATTTTTATCTGGAAATGCTAATGCTATTCCTATATTAGAAAAAAATGTTGATAAAATTAATTGGGATTGGTTATCAAATAATCCCTCCGCTATTCCTATAATAGAAAAGAACTTGGATAAAATTAATTGGATTTATTTATCCATAAATCCAAATGCTATTGATATATTAGAAAAAAATCTAGATAAAATTGATTGGAATAATTTATCATTAAATTCTTCTGCAATTGCTATCTTAGAAAAGAATCTTGATAAAATTAATTATAATTTTTTTTCACAAAATCCCAAAGCAATATCTTTATTAGAAAAAAATGTTGAATATATTAATTGGGAAGCATTGTCTTTTAACACATCCATATTTGAATTAGATTATCCTTCAATGAAAGAAAGATATTCTATTTACAAAAAAGAATTGATTCAAGTTGCATTACATCCTTCTAGAATTCAAAAATATTTAGAACAAGGAATTAATTTTGAAGATTTAGAGAATTATATTTAATTTTCAAATATTTTTATAAAAGATCTATTTTTTTATTTATTATTAAAAACCATAAAAAATTGATTAAAATTTTTTATAATATTTATTTTTTTCTTAATTCATAAAAATAAATAAAAAAAATGGAAAATATTAAATTAGAATATAAATCTACTTTTGAATCTCCTATACGTTTCTGTCATTTGGGTGAAAATCATCCTGATAATTATTATATGAATAAATGCAATATAATATTGAATAATTTATTTGACAAAGAATCCTATAAAATAATAAATAGAGAAGGAGGAGGAGGTGGAGGCCAAGGATCTGGTTATATTTGGAATTCCTATGAATATATAGAAGATTTTACTCAAAAAGAAATTGTAATAACAGTAACTCATGATGGAAATAAAATAGAGATTGAAATACATTATGATAAAAGTAATTTTAGTCAAGAATTTATTGAAACGATTGAAGAAAAAATAAAAGTTAAATTTTTAGATGATCAAACTGTATATACCAAATCAATTCATACAGAAATAAAAGATATTAATGATGCATATTATAGAGATTATGTAATCAATATTTTTAATTATTTTAGTAAAGCAAATTATCATTTTTGTAATACCATGAATAGTTCAGAACTATTTAAGTTGATTTATATTAATAATTATCAAATTAATAATTATGATATTAAAATAAAAGTTATTGTTAGTCAATGTGTTATATATATATATATTGATGGATTTAATAATAATCTAAAAAAAATAGGATTTGAGATAATAGATTTTGAAAATTTTTTGAAATCTATTTACAGCGGTTCGGAATAAAAAAATTTGATTTATTTTTAATTATTATTTTATAAAATACTTTTTATATAAAATGTATAAACTAAGAGATTGGATAGATATAGATAATCTTACTTGGAGAGGATTATCCTTCAATCCAAATGCAATTAATTTATTAGAAAAAAATAAAGATAAAATAGTTTGTGAACGTTTATCAGGAAATACTAATGCTATACATTTATTAAAAAAAAATTTAGATAAAATAGATTGGTGGTGGTTATCAAGAAATCAATCTGCAATTTCAATCTTAGAAAGAAATTTAGATAAAATAAATTGGGAAAAATTATCGGAAAATTCAGGTGCATTAGATATTTTAGAAAAAAATAGGCATAAAATTAATTGGCCTCATTTATCTAGTAATGCTTCAGCTATTTCTATCTTAGAAAAAAATCAGAATAAAATAGATTGGATACTTTTATCTTTAAATACTTGTGCGATTTCTATCTTAGAAAAAAATCTAGATAAAATAAATTGGGATTGGTTATCACTAAATGTCTCCGCAATACCTATATTAGAAAAAAATCCAGATAAAATAAATTGGAAATTTTTATCCAAAAATTCAAATGCTCTTCCTATACTAGAAAAAAATCTAGACAAGATTGATTGGAATTATTTATCACAAAATACAAATGCAATAGCTATATTGGAAGAAAATCAAGATAAAGTAAATTGGAAATTTTTATCAATAAATCCATCTGCTATATATCTTTTAGAAAAAAATCAAGATAAAATAAATTGGAATTGGTTTTCAGAAAATACTTCTATTTTTGAATTAGATTATTTTGCTTTGAAAGAAAGATGTTCTCATTACAAAGAAGAACTAATACAAAAAGCATTGCATCCATTCAGAATTATTAAATATTTGGAACAGGGAATTAATTTGGAAGAATTAGATAATTATATTTAGTTTTTATATTTGTAATATGGTATTTATGAAAATAGAAAAATTATCTAATATTAAATATTATAATATTTCGATTAAGGTATAGATTTTAATATGCTAAAAAAATTGATTTATTATAATTATAATATTTTTATAATTATAATAAATTTTACTTAAATAATGTATAAATTAAGAGATTGGATAGATATAAATAAACTTGATTGGAATAATTTATCATCTAATAAAAATGCTATTTTTATATTAGAACAAAATCAACATAGAATTAATTGGTTTGGTTTATCAAGAAATGAGAATGCAATATATTTATTAGAAAAAAATCTAGATAAAGTAGATTTCGATTATGGTTTATCAGTTAATTCAAATGCAATATATTTATTAGAAAAATATAAATCTAAAATAAATTGGACTTTGTTGTGTCAAAATCTATCCGCAATTTTACTAATTGAAAAAAATATAAATAGACAAAAATATGATATAAATTGGACATGGCTATCAAAAAATCCAAATGCTATACCTTTATTAGAAAAGAATTTGGATAAAATTAAATGGGATTGGTTATCAACTAATCCCAATGCTATACATTTATTGGAAAAAAACATTGATAAAATTGATTGGAATCTTTTATCATCTAATCCAAATGCTATATATTTATTGGAAAAAAATCTAGATAAAATTGATTGGCATAGATTATCTGAAAATCCTAATGCTATACCTTTATTAGAACAAAATCAGGATAAAATTATTTGGCAATGGTTATCCAAAAATCCTAATGCTATACATATTATAGAAAAAAATTTAGATAAAATAAGTTGGCTTTCTTTATCAGAAAATCCCTGTGCAATTTCAATTTTAGAAAAAAATCAGGATAAAATTCATTGGGGAATATTTTCGAGTAATATATCTATTTTTGAATTAGATTATGAATCTATGAAAAAAAGATGTTCTATATACAAAGAAGAATTAATTCAAGTTGCATTACATCCTTCTCGAATTGAAAAATATTTGGATCAAGGAATAAATTTGGCAGATTTAGATAATTATATTTAAAAAATTATATACTTAAAAAATTGATTTATTTTCATTCTTTAATCTTAAATACGAATAAATTATATAAATCATTTATTAAAAAATGTATAAACTAAGAGATTGGATAGATATAAAAAAACTAAATTGGAATCGTTTATCAATAAATCCCTTCGCAATATATCTTTTAGAAAAAAACTTAGATAAAGTTGATTGGAATAATTTGTCATTTAATAAAAATACTATACATTTATTAGAACAAAATATAGATAAAATAAATTGGACTTATTTATCTTTAAATTCTAATGGTATTTCTATCTTAGAAAAAAACCTTCATAAAATTAATTGGTGTTATTTATCTGAAAATTCAAATGCTATTCATCTATTAAAAAAAAATCAAGATAAAATTATTTGGAAGTCTTTATCATACAATCCTTGTGCTATCCATTTATTAGAACAAAATTCTGATAAAATTAGTTGGTTTGGTTTATCACTTAATCCATCTGCAATACATTTATTGGAACAAAATCGAGATAAAATTAATTGGAATAATATATCACAAAATCCATCCGCGATACATTTATTGGAACAAAATAGAGATAAAATTAATTGGAATAATTTGTCATTAAATGAAAATGCAATATATTTATTAGAAAAAAATCAAGATAAAATTAATTGGAATTTATTATGTTTAAATCCAAATGCAATGCCTTTATTAGAAAAAAATGTTGATAAAATTCACTGGGAATTATTATCAAAAAATTCAAGTGCAATACATCTATTAGAAAAAAATCAAGATAAAATTTGTTGGATCCAATTATCTATTAATCCCTCTATCTTTGAATTAGATTATTTTGCATTGAAAGAAAGATGTTCTATATTTAAAGAAGAATTAATCAAAGTAGCATTACATCCTTCTCGAATTGAAAAATATTTAGAACAAGGAATAGAATTGGCAGATTTAGATAATTATATTTAAAAAATTATATACTTAAAAAATTGATTTATTTTCATTCTTAAATCTTAAATTATAAATCTTAAATATCAATAAATTATATAAATCATTTATTAAAAAATGTATAAACTAAGAGATTGGATAGATATAAAAAAACTAAATTGGAATCGTTTATCAATAAATCCCAGTGCAATATATCTTTTAGAAAAAAACTTAGATAAAGTTGATTGGAATAATTTGTCATTTAATAAAAATGCTATACATTTATTAGAACAAAATATAGATAAAATAAATTGGACTTATTTATCTTTAAATTCTAATGGTCTTTCTATCTTAGAAAAAAATTTAGATAAAGTTAATTGGTTTTATTTATCATCAAATCCATGTGCATTATATATATTAGAAAAAAATCCAGATAATATTAATTGGAAAATGTTATCAGAAAATCCTTGTGCGATTTCTATATTAGAAAAAAATCAAGATAAAATAGATTGGCAATTTTTATCACTAAATCCTAGTGCTCTTTCTCTGTTAGAAAAGAACCAAGATAAAATAGATTGGAATCAATTATCAACAAATCCAAATGCAATAAAATTAATAGAAAAAAATCTCGATAAAATAAATTGGAATCATTTATCTTTAAATCCAAAGGCTATTTCTATCTTAGAAAAAAACCAAAATAAAATCGATTGGATTTGGTTATCTAAAAATATTAACGGACTTCCTCTTTTAGAAAAAAATCAAGATAGAATTTATTGGAATAATTTATCTGAAAATTCATCTATCTTTGAATTAGACTATCCTTCTATGAGAGAAAGATGTGCTATATATAAAGAAGAATTAATCCAAGTAGCATTACATCCTTCTCGAATTGAAAAATATTTAGAACAAGGAATAGATTTGGCAGAATTGGAGGATTATATATAATTATTCAATTCTTCGAAATTATATAAAAGAATATTTAATAAAAAAATAAATAACGAAAAATATATCTCAATCTATTATAAAAATAAATAATTTAAAAAGTTTTTTTATGTAATATATTATCCAATGACAAAAATTATAGAAACTCATACTGGTATATTTAATAAAGATGGAGAATTTATAATTACACCGACCGAAAAGATAAATGAGACAAAAATTTATAAAAATTAAAAATAAATCAAATATACTCATAATTTTTTCATGTGGTGTAAATGCACTCCGAAGAGCTTTAGACCATTTGACAAAGGTTGGCCTATTTTATTGTAAAGTATAATCTCTTCTATATCTTACTGGTCTTTCTCCACTTTCCATATAGTTATTAAATATTTTTTGAATATTTTTACATCCATTTTTATCACGATTTATACATCCCTTTCTTTTATTTTCCATTTGATATGTTAGAATAGAATGTATTTTTCGTTCTTTTTGTTTTGGATCTTTTTCGAATTTTAAGTATAAATTTTCACATAACTCTTCTGTTTTATAACATAAACACGATGTTCTAAATTCATCTATATTATATATTTTAAATCTTTCTTTTAATTTTCTTTTTAATGTTAAGTTTGGTGTTGATATGAAATTTCTCATTTGTTTCCCTATACTCCAATCACCTATTATTATTATATGAGTATCACTAAATTTTTTACTTATTTTATTTAACATATTATCTTCTGTCCTTTTTTTGTTTATGTAAGAATACCATTTATATTGACGAAATTTTAAGTCTTGATATAATGAGATTAGTTTTTTATTTGCTTCTATTTTAGAATTCACATATGTTTCGAACTTTTTTAAATCACATGTTTTAGAATTAAGTTTTTGTTTTTCTAAACTTTCTTCTATTTCAGTTATTCCAATATTAGTTTTATGATTTTTTAATAATGATTGATATTTTAGTCTTTTTGTATCTCTCAAATACATTTTATTTGTATAAGAAAAAAAATTACCATCATCATCCATCATTGATAATAATGAACGTTTTCCAGGATCAATGAATATATGTTTTCCATTTAAATTTTCCTTTGGTACTTCATCAATATAAAAAAATTCAGGTATTTCATCTATTTTTTTAGATGTATTGTTTTCTTTTGTCTTATTTTCTATTTTTTTAATTTTTAATTGTTCTTTTTGTAATAACTTTTTATCTTCTCTTATTTTTTCTTTTTGTTCTTTTGTTAATCCTTTTAATGCTTGTCTCGCCGTTCTCATTTTATTTTTCTTATTGTTTTCAAATTCTATATAATTATTATTTATAAATCTTATTGATACAGTATAACCATCTGTTATAATAGTATAATCAAATGCATAATTTTTTAACTTTTGTTTTACATCAAAAAAAGTAATCCATATAAATTCTTTATTTTCATCTAAACATGTATATAAATCTGCTTTTGTTTTATTTTTATCTTTATTATCATTAATCCAAATATTTAATAAATCTTGATGTTTTTTTGTATCAATAAATAATTCAACTAAAGCTTTAGTATCTATTTGAATATATCTTGGTATTGAATTTGTTTGTATAGGAAAGAATTGAAAAGATTTTCTTTCTATCTTTTCTAATTCTAAACACATAAATATCATATTTTTTAAATATTTATAAGGAGAAATTTTAATATCATAATGATAACTTATATCAAAGTGTTCTGGTACAATTTTATATATATTTTCATTTAACCAAATATGATATTTATTATCACAAGTTAAAGTATTATTTATAATATCATTTTTTACTAAATTAAGTTCTTTATATAATTGTTTCTTAAAATCTTTATTTTCAATTTCATCTTTGTAAAGATGTTTGAAATAAGAATTTACAAAACGTTTAATATAATCAAAAAAATGTAATTTAATATTATTTTCAATAGATGTAATCATTGTAGTAGTATAGTAATCTAAAATAGATGATAAATTACTACCATCTTCCAATTCAAAATTATGTAATGTTTTAAATTCATTTAATAATAATAAATTATTTCCCTTAGGTTTTTGTCCAGGAGAAGATTTTAATATAGATTTCATACACATAGAAATAGTATCTTCAGTAATATTAGGAATATCTAAATTATCATGATATTTCTTTAATATCCATGTTCTTAATAAAAAATATGTTTTAGAAGTAATAGAATTAGTTCTAATAATAGCATTTTGTAAAATATTCATATTTTCTTCAATATTTACATAATTTTGTTTAAAAATAGAAGAAATATGAAGTTTAATACATCTGTATTTGTCAGGAGGTTCTTTTTTAATTATCATTTTGTATTCTAAATATACTTAGTATTATTTCTTTAAGTATATTTACGCATATGTAATTATTTAATATTATTATAAAAATAATAATATATTAAATAAAAAATATCAATAGTAAATATAATATGGTGCAAACTTTTAGTGATGGTAAAAATATATATTCAGTTGATATGATATTTGCATACATAAATCTATTTAAACCAAAATATATTAAAGTTAATATAAAAGATTATTTAAGTACATTGGAATTAAATTGTTGGGGAAATCCAAAAACTAAAAAGCTTTTTTCTCCTAAAAATGTTATTGATAATTCTAAAAAATACAAAGAAAATTATAAAAGAATTATGAATTCTAACCTTAAATATCCAATAATTATTGCTAATAATAATATAGTTGATGGTGTTCATAGACTAACAAAAGCATATTTAGAAAATAGAAAATATATAAATTCATATATTTTTAATGAAGATTTATTAAAAAAATTTTTGATAAATAAAAAATTAGATTGGAATAAAATTGATAAATTAAATACATATGATTTTATTGAATTATTTTATAAAAAATTTTGTAAATAAAATATAATATATATATGAATATTGTTTTATCAGGAACATCAAGTACATGGAAAACATCTATTGTAAAATAGTTTCCAAAAAAATATAATACTATATTCAATGATGATTTATTTAAAAAATATGATTTTAGAATTTGTAGAAATAATTTATTAAAAAATAAATTATTTCTACAAATAAAGAAAAAAAAGAAATTTTTGAAGATTGTATACATAAAAAATTAATTGAAAATTTAAAAGAAGAAAATATAATTGATTGGATTGATATGTATGATGAAAAGAATGAATTATTAATTAATAAATATTTACCAAATAAATTTCATGTATTAGTGATTCCAATCTTATTAAAAAAGTATTGAATTATGCAAAAATATATGATTGGTTTGAAAATCAAATGAATGGAAATCTTGATATACCCATTGGTGAATTATGTACTCCATGTGGAGGTGAAAAAACAAGAATCTGTTTTGCAATGACTCTTTATCGTTTAGAAAAAAATAAATGCTCATGGTTAATACTGGATGAACCTGAACAAGGATTAGATCCAGAATTAGCACCTGATATGTTAACAAGTTCTTTTGAACAATATCCTGATATTTCTATTATTATGATTACACATTTATGTGATTGTAGAATGAAAACACTCAATATTACTCACAAATGGACTATTGACAAATCTGGATTTTTGAATTCTAACCTATATTAGTTTATTTTACTTAAATGAATAATAAGAATAGTATTTATTATGATAAAGTTTATAAAAAAATTGATTTATAATATATTTATATAATAAATATATAATAAATTTAAATTATATAGAAAATGACTGATAAATTTAAAATTGATTTTAATAATAATATACCAACATGGAATGAATTATCATTTGAAAACTCAGGTAATAATTTATCTTATCCAGAAATAAATATTGTTATGAATGTGTATTATGAAGATTTAATAATATATTCATCAAACTTTTATATAAAAGGAATTTATTATTGTTGTGGAAGTTTAAATTTTGAATTTGATGAAATTAAACTACATATTATTAAAAATTGTGAGGATAAAACAAAAGATTTAATAATAAATGAAATTGAAAAAAATGTGATTATATAAAAAATATGTTAAATGGAACTGTTTTAGATATTTGGAAAACAAGAATTTATGAATATATATATGAATCATTGTGGTGAATGATATTATATTTATATATTATTATTATATCTTATAAATTTTTTATTCTTTGTAAATTATTTTATACAAATATATTTTCATTAATCTTATTATTGCTTATATTATCTAATTTTTGTTGTTTTTTTTTCAAATAATAATTACGTCTATATTCTTTTAGTTTTTCTGGATTTTCTACTTTTAATTTTTGTAAATAATTTGAACCAATTTCTTTTACTTTTTCTTTATTTTTTTCATAATATCTTTTATGGTTATTACCATTTGTATATTTTTTTAAATGTTCTTGAAGTTCTAAGTTTTGTTTTCTTAGTACTTCGTTCTCTTTTTTTAAAGTATTTAATTCTTCTTCCATTTTATATTGTATTATTAATATTTTTTTAAATATTTTATTTTATTAATATTTATTATGAAACAACATACAAAAGATTATAAAGAAACAGCAGTAAAATATTATTTAAAACATAATAAAAATATGCGTAATACTTGTGAAATTTTTAATTGTAAATTTCAATCATTAGCAAGATGGATAAAAATATATATAACAAAAGGCAACCTGAATAGAAAACCTCGACAAAAATATAATTTAAAAATAACACCTGAAATTGAAGAATTTATAAAAAATTATGTAAAAAAATATCCAACAACAACTTTATGGGAATATTCTAAATTAGTTTATGAAAAGTTTAATATTCATTTAAGTGATAAAAGTATTTATAATATTTTACATAAATATAAATTAACCAGAAAAAGATTAAGAAGCAAATATTATCCCGAAAAAAGAACAGGTCAAGAAAAACAAGATTTAGACAATTTTTATAAAAATTTAGAAAAATATAATTATAAAAAAACAATATGTTTAGATGAAACATCAATATATTTAAATATGACATTGAGTTATGGACGTAGTAAAAGTGGAACAAGAGTAATTAAAAAAACAACAAAATATCCATATAAAAGATATAATTTATTATGTGCAATATCTTCAAATAAAGTAGTAGGGTGGAATTTATATCCAGAACGAAAAGGAGGTGTAAAAACAATAGATATTATAGAGTTTTATGATAATTATATTAAAAATAAATATGAAAATCATTTGATAATAATGGATAATGCTGTAATTCATAAATCAAAAATAATTAAAAATATAATAGAAAATAGTAATAATGAATTATTATATTCTGTCCCATATCATCCAGAAACAAACGCAATAGAAGAATTTTTTAGTCAATTAAAACATTATATAAAAAAAGAAAGTCCAAATACGTATAATGATATTGATAAAGTAATAAAAGACACAATATTAACTAAAATAAAAAAAGAACATTTAAAAAACTATTTGAAACATAGTTTTAAGATTTATAAATAATATATTTTTATATACAATTTATATTAAATTTTGTCTCATTTATCTTTTCGGTCGGTGTAATACTGAAAATAAAGATTTTTAGGTCAATGTTTAGGAGGATTACTATAATTATCTAAAACTAAATTAAAAATTAAATTTTGATTTTGATTACTCATATTTTCCCATAAACCATCAATAATATCTATAGTGAATGGACCAGGAAAGCTATTATAGTCATTAACTTCATATTCGAGTAAAACATATGTTTCATAAATATATAAATAATATATAGCGTACTTACATTGTGAAGTAAATTCATATAATATATATCCAAAATAATAATCATTATTTTTTTTATCAAAATTGCTAGCCAATATTTCTTTTTTATAATTAATTTTATTACTTGTTAAAAAAAAATCGATGTCATTTGTATTAATATTTTCCATTTTATTCTTAATATTATTATTTTTTTATATAGTTTTAATTACAATAAAAATTATTTAAAGATATAATAATATTATATATTTATAATGATATGGAAAATAATATTTATCTATATGAAGATTATAAATCTAACGAATTAACAAATGCGATCCATTATTTAAAAATAGACAAAATAAAAGAAATTCTTGAAAAAATAAGTAGAGAAGAGATAATAAATATAAAAATTATTTATAGTGATAAAATGAAATTAAACCTATTAGAATTTATAATAAATACTTTTCAGTGTTTTAGTTTCCAAGAAATGGATGATAATAATAATTTTATTCCTTCATTAAATACAGTTACATGGTGGAGTTTGAGAGGATTAATTAAACCAAGAAATGCTACACAAACATTATCTAATGAATTAACAGTAATTTTAATTAACTATTTATGTACCACTTATCCTGAACTGATTACAGTGAATGATATAGAAGGAGCGAACCGTTTCAATTGTGATATTATAGCAGATATATTAGAAAATAATTATATGGATAAAATAGAATCAAAAAATGATTGTTGTATATGTTATAGTTCTTTTGATTATAATCTAATAACGAATGTATGTAATTGTAAAAATTTTATTCATCTAAAATGTTTAATAAAATGTACAGAAGAATTTGGTGATATTTGTAGAACCTGTCGTAAATCAACTGGATCACATAAAGATACTAAAAATAGAATAATGTTTCCTAATGCCAATATTTATCCCAGTCCATTAATGGATAATTACATAATTGCAAATGAAAATAGTTTTGAACCTTTACATTTTGCAATTGCTTATTTATGTTGTAATCGTGTGGAAGCACTTATTAACAAAATGAGTTTAGATAAATTAAAAGAATATGTAAAAAATGCTGATTATCATGCTTTACATAAAAAAGAAGATGGTATTATAAAACTTATCGATTGTCCTTATACAAATTTATCGAGAAATAACCATTCAAAAGAATTTGAAATGATTGAAAAATTATTATCATCTAAATAGAATTTTTTATTAATATATATCTATTTAAAGAAAATAATATGAATATTTATTATATTTATTATTATATGTAAAAAAAATGATTATAAAATCTTATATATTGTTAATTTTATAATAACTATTATTTTCTAAAATTAAAAAATGTTTTTAAAATTTTTTTTTGAAAAAAAGGAAGAAGAGTGTCTTATATGCTTTTCTAATGATGGTAAAAGTGATCAAGAAAAAAATATGGAAATGTTTTTTAATCAAAAACATTTTTTAAATTATCCACTTATACCTCTTTCCTATGTCTATCATTGTAATTGTAAAAATAAATATGCTCATAATAAATGTTTATTTAACATTAAAAAATGCCCAACATGTAGGAAAATAGTTCATAAACCTAATTTATATATTAAGACAAAATATGATTATTACTTAAAATTTTATTTAGATTGGATTAAAAAAGATACGAAAAGAATTAAACAAATAAAACATTGTACGGTTTTTTTTGTTATTAGTTCTATATTTTTGTCAATGATTTTATCTAATATTAATAAGTCTCATATGAAACAAATACCAAAAAATTTTGAAATATTTTTGTTTTTATTAGTTGTTATTAGTATTTCTTCTTTATATTGTGCTATATTTTTAAGTAGTCTAGAAGATTATTTTGTAAAATATTGGTTATATTCACATAAAGATGAAAAATGTTATATTTTTCAATAATGAGATTATAAAATCTATATTTATAATTTATTATAATAATTAAAGATTTTATTTATATTAAATTAATAATATTTTTTAATAATATTAATAATATTATTATTATTAAAAAATTCATTTCATCTTTTAAATTATAATTTTTTATTTATTACCTACTATCCTCATCATCAGTTCCATCTCCATTAATCTCTTCATCCCAATCTATTTCTCTTCTTGGATAATCTCTTGACCAAATATCAAAAACATAGTAGTCTAATGCAAAACTAATACAATAATATTTTTCTATCTGATTCCATGTTATATAATTTTCAGAAATAAGTTCATTATAATAAGATGAATAATATAATGGACTAGTTGCATAATAAGCAAAATAAGGGTTATTCAACAGTTGATTAAAACCGTATAAAAGTGTATAAAAAAATATACATATAAAAATTTACGATTTTAAATCTTTATTTAAAAATTTTTTTTATAACTTCTTATTCCATATAATCTTGAACTAAAAACTGTTACAATTTGTAACATATCTTCGATTAATTCTTCTTCTGGACTTTTATCTTCATTGTTTTCTATTAAAATATCACAATTTGAATATTCTTTTAAAATATTTTCTATTAATTCATATGCTATTCTACACAATCTATCTTTATATGATATTA
>Ga0214919_10003322_pt1 | contig 24400 bp, 9 predicted proteins | sample LL1503_MetaG_FD_177994 | JGI IMG/M metagenome (GOLD analysis project Ga0214919, IMG submission 177994) | Freshwater microbial communities from Lake Lanier, Atlanta, Georgia, United States - LL-1503 | ecosystem: Environmental > Aquatic > Freshwater > Lake | place: USA: Georgia | collected 2015-03-15 | reverse complement strand
ATAAGCTGGTTTATAAGGTGGTTTACCATCTTCTCTTGGTTTATAGTCAGGATTATAAGCTGGTTTATAAGGTGGTTTACCATCTTCTCTTGGTTTATAATTAGTCTTATCCCAAGGTTTTAATGTTCTTGTATCAGGTGGATTATTTATTTTTTCTACATTTTTAACATCATGAGTTATAAATGAATCTGGTTCTTTCTTTTCAATTGTAGTTGCGTTTATTTCTTCTGCTTTCTTAGTATCGTGTGTTATAAAACTTTCTGGTTTATCTGGAGCATAAGGATTTTCAAAACTTTTATCATTACCTCCTTTCATAGATTTTAAATTTGTTTCAGATTTAGTTAAAGATTTATATAATTCAAATCCAATTTCTTCTTTTTTAATTTTTTGAATTCTATTAATTTTTTTAGATTCTTCAGGAATAGTTTTTATTAATCTTTTTAAATAATTATTTTTTCCATTAATAACTTCTGATTCTATTATAGATTCTTTTACAGATTCTTCTACAGATTCTTGTTTTTCTGTTTTATTTATTTTATAATTACTAAAATAACTATCATTTAACATATTACTTGGTTTTTCAATTACAGTGTTTTTATTTAAATAAAATTTATTATTTTTCATTCCTCTTAATTGAGATGGTATAATTTTATCTAGAAATTTTTTTGTTTCTAAATCACATTGTGATAGTAGATTTTCTGAATTTAAATGATTTGTTTCTATTAATGAATTTAAAAAAGTGTGAATATCAAAATAATCATTTAATTCATCAATATATGGAACATCTGTATCTCTTTGATTTAATATACCGTAATATTTAGGTAATATTGATTTTTCAAAATTACATATTTTTATTTCAAAATCAATATTTGGTATTTCCCATTTTTTGTTATTAAATTCATATAATAAAGAAACTGGTTCTTTTTTAACATAAATTAAAATATTATCTATTGATAAATTATTATGTCTAAAACCTGGAAATTCTTTTTGAATTATAGCTAATGTATGAATTAATTGAAATAATAATGGTTTATATGCACATTTATTTTTATTTAAATAATCTTTTAAAATTATAGATTTAAAAAAATGTTCTCTAATACGAACTGATAATTTATTACTTATTTCATTAAATTGAATTTTATCATTAATAGTATTATAAATTGGCGTTGCTTTTAATATATGTTGTATTTTATTAAAATCAATATCAAAATTTATAATAGGTAATAAAATATGTATACTTTTCTTTTGTAAAACTAATTGACTTAATAAATAAGAAAATAATGAATCATTATTAGCAAAATTATTTAAACTTTTTTCATCATTGTAATATGGACCAATTTTAATTGTAACTGGATAACTTTCTGATAACCATTTGATATAAATAATTAAATCTGTGTTATTTACATTCATAAAAGAAAATTTACCTGTTTCTAATTCTGTCATAATTATTTCAGATTCATTTTCATCAGTTATTTTAATATCATCAATATCTATTTTGCCTATTTTTATATTATCTATTTCAAAACAATTTGTAAAATTACTATTATAACAAAAATTATAAAGTAAATAAATTTTTTCTTCCATTATATATAATTATATTTTTTTTATCCTATTTATGTTTACTAAAGTTTACAGAAAATGGTTTACAATTCTAAAATATCTAAATTATATTGATAATCATTTCCTTTTATATAATTTGAAAAAAGATAAATTAATCTTATAATATATGCTTCAAAACATTCAATATGTCTAGTACCTTGAGATTTTCTTAATTCAAAAATAGATGTTATTTCTATTATATGAGATTTAATATTAATATCTTCAAAATACATTAATAATTTTTTCATTATTTCACTAATTATTTCTTGTGTTGATATATTTGTTATTGATAATTTATAAAATAATTCTCTACATTTTTTAATTACACGATATGCTTTTTTACTTGTATAATTTTTTTTATTTATTATCATTTCTACTATTTCTAAAATAATATTGTCTTTATTATTTACAAATTCACAACCATTATTTTTTAATTCTAATAACCAAATTGCATTATATATTTTTTGATTACTATTTACTAAAATGTCTAATAAATTTGATGTATTTAATATAATTTTTTCTGTTTGACATATTTGTAATAATGTATTTATAATTTGAATATTATTTGGTAATGGTACTCTAATTTCAATACATCTAGATCTTAATGGTTCAATCATTTTTGATAATTGGTCGCAAATAAAAATAAATTTGCATGTATCTGCATATTTTTCCATAGTTCTTCTAAGTGATGCTTGTGCTGTATTAGATAAATTATCTATTTTATTAATAATTACAATTTTGAATAAACGTTTATATTTTAATATATTTAATATTTCTGTTTTTGCATAATTTTGAATAATTTCTTGGATTAAATATTTATCAAACCCATTTGAATTTGGTTCAATTACTATATGAAATTTAGATTGCTTGATTTTAACTTTTGTTTTTGAATTTCCATATCCATTAATTGTATATTCTATTTCATTTAGATATGTATTTGCTTTTCCATATATTTTTTCTAATAATTTATTGACTAAAAATTCTTTACCTGAACCACCTTTACCATATACTACTAAATGTTGAAAATTTGCATATCTCCATATACCTCTTTCTAAATTTGAAATTATTTCAGCAAATTTATTTTCTGGTTCTTTTATTATCTTATCAATTTTTGAATAAATTTCATTATGAGTATCAAAACTATCTAATATTTTTTCAATAATTGAATGGTGCCAAATATATTGGTTAGAATCTTTATAATATTTATCTACTAAGAACATTAGTAATATAATAATTTAATTCTTTAAAATACAAAAAAAATTATATTAGATAAAAGTTGAAAATATAATATTTAATTTATTTAAATTTTAGTTAATAATGCAAACTCTTATTAAATATACGCAAAGTTTTATTGATCTTAAAGAAGTAAATAAAGACTTGATTGAACAAATAGTTACAATTATAGGTACAATACGTTCTATTAGAATATCATCTGAAAGAATTTTTATAGATTTAGTAGATGGGTCCACTTCACAATCTACTTCATTAATGACTGAAGAGAAAGAATTTATTCTAAAATTAAAATTATTATGTGTAGGTGCTTCTTTAGGTATAACTGGACAAGTTGTAAAACATCCTTCTAAAGATGAACAAGTTGAAATTATTATTAAAAGTATTTATCATATTGGTACTATTTATGATCCAATACCATATATTCTAAATGCAAAGAAAACTTCATTGGAAGCTCTTCGGTCACATAAAATAGATCGAATGAAAAGTCGTACCTTTCTTTCTGTTAATAGAATTCGTTCGGGCTTATCAATGGCTCTTTACAAATTTTTTGAAAAATTTGGATTTCTGCTTCTTAACCCTAATATTTTAACAATAGCTGATTGTGAAGGAGGTGGTGAACAATTTACAGTTACTACTCAAATTAAAAATGATAAACAAAAACTGGAAGTTGATTTTTCTAAAGATTTTTTCTTAAAACAAACATCGCTTACTGTTTCATCACAACTTCAACTAGAAGGACTTGCTCATGCATTTATGAAGGTTTGGACTTGTAATAAATCATTTCGTGCAGAAAAGTCAAAGACATCTCGACATGTTGGAGAGTTTGAACATTATGAATGGGAAACAGTTTATTTTGGAGATGGTATTAAAAACCTTTTAGATTTAAATGAACATTTAACTCAGTTTTGTTTTGAATATATTTTAACTAATCATACAGATGATTTAGGTGAATTAGATAAATTTATTTCAAAAGGAATTATTGATAAATTGAAATTATATATTTCTAAACCATATATTAGAATTACATATGACGATGCCTTAAAAATTATTACTGATAGACAAAAAGAAATTAAAACTTTAACAATTCCAAAATGGGGTGATGATTTAGGTTCTGAATGTGAAAGATTTTTATCAGAAATAGTATTTAAACATCCAGTTTTAGTATATAACTATCCTAAAGATTTAAAGTCATTTTATATGAAACAGAACGAAGATGGTAGAACTGTTCAATCTTGCGATCTTCTTGTTCCTGGTTTAGGAGAACTAATTGGCTCTTCTGTAAGAGAAGATAGTTATGATAAACTAATGGATGTTATTAAGGAACGAAAAATGAATGCAACTTCTCTTCAATGGTATATAGATTTGCGTCGTAAAGGATCCCTACCAACTTTTGGAGCTGGACTTGGTTTTGATAGACTTGTAAGAATTTGTACTGGTATGGAAAATATTCGTGATGTAATACCATTTCCAGTAGCATATGAAGAATGTGAATATTAGACATATAATAAAAATTGATATTAATTTAATTAGCTTCTAATTTTATATTATTAATGGGTAATTTTATGATAAAATTAAAAGAGATTGTTATGTTAATCATAGCACCAATTAAGAATTATACAATTAAGAATCCTACAATACCTTCAGAAGAAGAATTTGTAAATTATTTAAATAGTTTATGGAATAATGATTTAGATAATATTCGTATTTTAAATGATTTGCCTTATATTAATGAAATTAGTGATGAAGATTTAAAAAATTTACAAAATAAAGTAAATACTAATTTTGAAAAATTAAAAATTGTTGGTAATTTTAATTATTTAAATCAATTAGAAAATGAAGTACGTTTAGCTAAAAATGATATTACATTAGATGATTTAAAATTAACTTTTTTAGCATTAAAAGATTTAGAAACTAATAATCAAATCAATAATATTTTAATGGGAAAAATAAATAAAGTCCATATTTGTCCAATTATTAAAGATAGTACTAATAATAAGCTAAATATTAAAAATTATAGATTTCTTCAATTACATTCTAAAACTCTAAAATTAATAGATAGATTATGGTGTTTGAAAGTAACTGATATAGTCAAATCATTAGATGTAAATATATTTAAATCCAGTCTTTTTAAACAAATGAATCCATCAGTAATAATTACAGCAGATGAAAATACAAAATCACGAGAAAATGTTGTATTAATTGATATTGAAAAAGCATTTGATTCATGTGATTATGAAGTTGTTGAAACACTATTATATCGTAATTTATATAGACGTTCAAATGAGGAAACTGCTAAAAAATTAACTTCAGAATATATGTATATAATTAAACAAAGAGTTATCTATTTCAATAATAAAATAATTAATTTTAAGAAAGGTATTCCAACTGGATTACCATCTTCTAATATTATATTCAGTTTAATTATGGATGAAATTATTAATGAATGGTTTACGACTAATAATGAATTATTTAAAATAAATAAAGATTTTTTATTAAATATATTTGTTGATGATATCTATATGAAAATTATTAATCAATCAATTAAAGATATAATTGTGAAAACTTTAATTGATATTTTTACTAAATATAAATTTAATGTAAATTTTGAAAAATGTAAAGCTGATGAAAATTTAAAATTAGAATTTTTTACTAATTTAGAAGAAACTGATTATTATTTGGGTATTCCATTTACTAGAGATGTAAAGAAATATTGTGATTTAATTCTTAAAAAATATAATTCCAAAAATAATTGTCAATGTACATACAATGAATTATATGATAAAATTAAAAAACAAGATAAAGATAAAAAATTAATATATGGATATTTTAATTATAAATTAAAACCTTTAATGTTAAAAGATGATTTATTAACATTTATAGAAAAAACATTATTAAAACCAAGGGTAGATAATCTACCCTTGGAACAAGTAAATAATCCACCTTTGGAACAAGTAAATAATCCACCTTTGGAACAAGTAAATAATCCACCTTTGGAACAAGTAAATAATCCACCATTGGAAGAAGTAAATAATCCACCTTTGGAACAAGTAAATAATCTACCTTTGGAAGAAGTAAATAATCTACCTTTGGAAGAAGTAAATAATTCACCTTTGGAACAAGTAAATAATCTACCTTTGGAAGAAGTAAATAATCCACCTTTGGAACAAGTAAATAATCTACCTTTGGAACAAGTAAATAATCTACCTTTGGAAGAAGTAAATAATCCACCTTTGGAACAAGTAAATAATCCACCTTTGGAACAAGTAAATAATCCACCTTTGGAACAAGTAAATAATCCACCTTTGGAACAAGTAAATAATCCACCTTTGGAACAAGTAAATAACTCTTAATTTAAAAAATTGATATTAATAATCATTATTATTTATTCAAACTACTAATTTGAATGTATGTTTTTTATTCCAGATATAGACTATTTAAAGGATTTTAATATGATGTTAAATGACAATATTATTGATTGTTTTCTTGAAGATTCTTCGAATAAAATAGAATCTAAATCGACAGATTTAAATATTAAATATACAGAAATTGTTGGTTTTACGACGATAATAAAACCAGAAATGTTAACGCAGTTAGATGCAAAATTAACTTTAACTGTATCATTAGAAAAATTGAATAAAAATAAAATTCGCGAATATAATCTTAATTATAATGGATATCGAACTATTAGAAATGTTAAACCAACTAAAATCAATACAAATTGCAAAAATAGAAGATTTAGTATTACCAAAACAATTAATGATAATACTAGAGCAAGAAAAAATAAAAGAAACTATATATTTAAATATTAATAATTTAGAAGTATATAAAATTAAAAATGTTTCTGACAAATGTAATAAATGCAATAGACCTCCAAAATATATAAATAATGATTCTAGTCAATTATTTTGTTGGTTACATAGTATTGAATAAAAAAATTTGATAAATAATTGTTTTCATTATTATTTTATAACTATTAATGAAAACAATAGAAACGCTCAAAGAAATATACCCTAAAATTAATTCTTTACTTGGTGAAATTGATACAGTTATTAAAGAAGATTCAAAAAAAGTTAAAAAAGAAATTATTAATAATATAACTGAAATAAAAATAAATTTTTTAAAAGAAATTTGTGAAGGTGAAGAATTAAATTTTCATGAATTAAAACATAAATATTTAACTGAAAAAGAAAGAAAGAATGTATTAGATACATCTGAATTAAAAGAAATAATTAATGAAGTTTTATTAGATACTGTAATTATAAATAATAAAAATTATTTCTTTGAAAATAAAGAAAAAGGAATAATTTTTGATTCTAAATCTAAACCTGTTGGAATTTATAAAAATGGTGTTCATGTGTTAAATTAATTACTTTATAGTAAATTACTTATTTCAATTAATCTTAAAATAGACTTTTTATTCCATAATGGATAATTTTTATTAAATTGTTTTACATTATTTTCATTATATTTTTTATTTATGAAAGTATCGCAAAATAATTTTAAATCAGTATAACCACCTAATAATAATGAATCATTTGTTTTAGTTTTTTTTAAATAAATTTGTGGAAACGTATTAATTTCAGATGTAACAAATTTATGTTTTTCTTGTTGTTTAATTTCAATACTTTTATATTTAATTTTATAATTTTTTAATAAATCTTGTACAGCATTACAATAAGGACATCCTTCTAATAATACAATGAATAGGTAATACATTAAATTAATCTATATTTTAATTATTGTTTTAGAGAATAATATCTAATCTCAATAATAATGCCAGGAGGGTTAATTCAATTATTAACAATTGGTTTACAAGATGCCCCACTTGTTTTAAATCCAGAAATAACTTTCTTTAAAACGATTTATAGGAAACATACAAATTTTTCAATTGAACAAATAATAAAAAATATAGGAACAAAAAAATTTAATACATTTCATCAATTTAAGATTAATACAGTTTCAGATTTATTAGTTGGTTTACATTTTATAATTGATATTCCTTATTTTGATGTTGTAAAAAATGTTACTACAAAAACAACAACAACAAATTATTATGAAATTAATGAATTAAGTGTTAATTATGATAAAGTAAAAACATATTTATTTTTCGAATCAACATCTTCTCATTATTATTTAATACCAGAAACTTTTTTTAATTTATCAGAAAATGATAATTATTATAATCAAGTTTTTGGTACAGATTTAGAAAATAATTTATTAGCTAATTTAAACTTATTATCAACACAAGATTATGGTATACTTGTTGATATATTTCAATTGAAAGATTCTAAACTAAATCAAGTTTTGCCTATTTTAAGATTGAATTTTAGTAAATGGGCAGAATTTTGGTTAAAAATTATGGATTCACAAATAACTAGTTATAATTTTAATTATTTTACAAATATTGTATCACAATTATCAATTGTACAAGATTTACGTAAAAAATTAGAATTAATATTATTTGACGGCTATGTAAATTATAATGTATTTGAAGAAAATAGCAAATATATGAATTTTAAAAATGAAATAATTGATTTTATTACTTATAATACAAAAATGATAACAAATCCTATTTATGATACTGATTTTGCAATTAATTATGCAATTTCCAATACTTTAAATATTGATACCTATAAATTGAATGCATTAAAATTTAATAGTTTATTTTATTTATTTATTTTACAAAGTTTATATCCAGTATTTACAACTAGAGTGAAAACATTTACATTTTGGAAAAAATATCAATTAGGATTAAATAATATTGTAGATAGTACAGTTATTATTTCTAGTAACAATTATTTTTTAGAATGGAATAAACGATTTAATTTTTATAAAGAAACATCTTATGGTAACTATGAAAAATTAGAATTAGAAATATATGAAACTTTTTTAAAAAAATATTCTTTATGTGAACAAAATATATTATATTTATTTAATTCTATTCAAATAAATAACAAAGAAAAAATTTGGTGTATTCTAAAATCATTTTATAATCAATTTACTGATAATAATACAAATAAAATTTGTTTTGATGACCATTTTAGTACTGGTTCTTCAGCTATTTATTTAAATAATACTATAGAAAATTTATTTCAAAATACTTATTCAACTTTATTAACCAAATCTAATTTAAATGCAACTTGGTCAACATTTGACGACCCTTCTTATATTCAACCAGTTGATTTAGCTACAATTTATCCATATTTAGCTTATAAATATATTGATATTATAATTAATGCAAATGATTTTAATGATTATCATTTTATGATAATGTGGAGGAATAAAATAACAATTGCAATATTTTTTAGATTAGCTAATAATTTAGATAATTATAATTTAGAGAAAACAGAAGATAATTCATTACAAAATACATTCTTAGAATTAAATGATTCTGGGCAAACAAATAAGAGATTAACATTTTATCATAATATTAATCTTAATAGAAACATTAAATTAGATAATATTAGAAATGAAATGAATAATTTATTTTTCAGTGATTCATTCTATGGAACAATAGATATTTCAACTAATAATCTATTAGATAATTTAATTTTAATATCACCTACATATACAGGATTAAATGATATTTCTTATAATATGGTAAATCAATATGTTGAAATAATAGATGAATTTATAATAGGTAATTCTACTTATACATATACAAATAACATTATTGAAATTACAAATTGGAATAATTCTATATATAATAAAATTTTTATTGAAATAAATAGTATTTTTATTGAATGTAAAAACTTTATTTTTAAAAATAATTCATTATTTATTTATCCTGATACAGTATTAACTTTAATTAGTAATATTAAATTAAAAATGGTAAAAGAATTATATATTCCTGTAATAAATTTTAATGCAGAAATAAATTCAGATGGTAATGTAAATTATGCAAACATGAATTTTAATGTTCAAAAGTATCCAGATACAAGTTTTAATATGATTGATTATCCAGATATTTCATATAATATTATCAATTTATTTAATACTGATGAAAATAATATAATTACAATAAATGAAATTTATAATAATACAATTACATTAAATATTGATTATACATATAGTAATTTGTATGAATTAAAAGTATTAAATAGTGATTTAAGCGTAGAAAGAATAGAAATAATTATTGATTCAAGTAATAATATTTTAACACCTATTAATTTAGATTTAACTAAGATTAAAAAGATTGATTTAATTGAATACAATTTTAATTTAGAGTTCAATACATCAAGTGCTATAATTTTATCAAATAATCAAATAGATACTCATTTAATAACTATAGATCCAAATTGTTTTTATTGGTTATTATCATATATGGATTTATCTAATAATTTACTCAAAAATAAAGTATTTTTACCAGTTATAAATAAAGGGAGTAATTTATATGCAATTGGAGATACTAGTAATTTATTATTTACTTTAGTAAAAGTAAAATCACCTTTAGTACCAAATTTATTTTCAATATTACATCATAATTTAAATCAAGATGAATCTGGAAATATTATGAATTTTCAATTTAATGCGCACTTTTATCAGCAACCATATATATTAAATACATTTCATAAATTTTTAAGCAAAAATAATGAAGACATATTATTAGATTCTTCTGGTAATATGATTGATGAACTAAATCGTCGTTTAAATTCATTATTAGATAAAATATTAATTAATATTGATACTCAAATAGAATACCCATATACAATAGATAGTTCTGGAAATTATGTTGATAATGATAATGGTTATATTATAGTACAAGATCCATCTGGTTCAACTAATTTTGTATTACAAGATACTAATAATGATTTAGCAATAGTTGTTAATTCAATAACAGGAGAAATTATTTATTTAAATTATTTATATGGTAATGGCTTATATTATATATCAAATAAGAGTGTAGAACCATTATATTATTTTTATAATTTTCCAATAAATGAACGAACTAAAAGTATAACAATAAATGGAAGAAATGTAAATAGACTATTTCAAATCAATCCTAGTGAATTTTATATAAAAGATAATATTTCTTATCCTCCTATTTTTGAACCACTTAAAATGAAACAAGCCAATATTATACCTAATTTAAAAAAATCTATAATTAATAAATATAATCAATTATTTGATACTATATTTTTAGAAGATTTAAATTTTTCACCTATACTAAATATTATTGAAAATGCAGATGATTTATATCAAGATTTAAATGTAAATGGTATAAAATTATTAAAAACAATGGGTAAAACAATAAGTACTATTATTGATAATTCTCATTTAATTAATAATTTAAATTTGGAAAATTATCAAAGTTATGATTATAAAAATAATTCTTTATTTGCACCATATTATTATAATTTAAGCAATACATTTATTTCTTCAGGTATTGCTATTCAAAAATTTAAAATTGCTGCTAAAGGTTATATTTTAACACAACCAAAACAAATATTTGAAAGTTCTACTAAAATATCTACAAATTTATATAATTATTTAAACTCAGTTGCATCTGTATTAATTAAAAATATAAATTATGTGAATGATTATCAAGATTTAGAAGATAGTTTAAATGAAAATGAATATATAAATTCATTTTTACCTAGATTTCAATTAGAAAATAATGTTAATAAAATTTTATATACTCCAACTACTTACAAAATTGAAACATTATTTGATTTAAGTGGATATTATAGTGATTCAAATACTGAAATATATCTTAATAATTTATTGATTGATATATCATCTAATAATATTACAACAAATGAAAATATGTTTGAAATATCTGAAGAAATACTTTATAATAATGAAATTATATATCAAAGATATAATAATTTTGATAATGAAAAATTTAATTATATTGGACCTGTATATTTTTCAGAAGGTAGTTTTATTTTTAATAATACTTATAATTTCATTAATGATATATCAAATACATATTTATTATTAGATGATTTAAAAGTTGTAAAATTTTTAGATATAAAACAAGAAGATTTCAGAATTAAAACATTTTATAATAGTTATGAAGGTATATTTCAAAATTTTTTAAACTTCAATAAAAATGAAGAAACAAATTATGTTTATTCATTAGATATAGATATATCAAATAATGTTGATTTATCTAATAATTTGATTATTGGAGATTCAGTTATTATTAATTTTAATTTTTATTTATTAAAAATAGTTGGTAGTTCATATGTGATAATTGGTAAAACACCATTAGATTTTAGAAATAGATATTTAATTAGTGGATTTTCACAAGCAAATAATATTGAATCATTTTTGCCAGCTAATTTTTACATTGTAAAGAATATTAGAATGCATACTAATTTTAAATCAAAAATGCAAACATCAAATATTATTAAAGATGATATATTTATTAAAAAAGATAACAATTATATATTACTTGATTCTATTATTACTAACACAGATACTTATTTTTCTTATAATGATTATACAGAAGATATAGTAACTACATATAAATTTATTAATAAGCAAAGTATGCCACCATTTAGAATAATTAAAACAGCTTTAATAAATAATATTTATACAAATCCTATAAAATTGATTACTGAACAAAAAGATTTTGTCTTAAATAATTATACAAAATTAAACTATTATAAATTAGATAATCAAATATTTACAGGGTCTCAATTAGAAAATAGTAACATTTCAGGTAATTATAATTTATGGATTTATCCACAAAATAATTTAAAATTAATTCCTACTGGATATACAGGAAGTATTACAAATAAAATATTAAATTTATCATCAATTGCAAATCTTCCTAATTATACATATTATTATTTAAATGGAACTATATTTTTTATTAATTTAATTTCAAATGATTATAGTGTTGATTTAAATAACATACCATCAACAGATTTATATTTTTTGGCTGATGACAATTTTATTAAAGTTGAAGAACAATATATATCAATAATTGATAATAATTCAATTGAGTTTATTTGTCCTGATATAGATACTAGTAGTAATTATTATGAGAAAGATGTACGTATTAATTCATACTATTATTTTGATTTTAAGAATAAAGATGATGATGTTTTTAAAAATGAATTAGATATAATAGGAGCATTTAAAGATGCAAGTAATAATAATTTTATGTTGCCATTTAGTTATAATTATGTTATAGAATCAATAACTGCATTAGTATATGTATATCATGATAGCGCAAATTATCCAGATCAAAATTACAATAATTTTTTATTTTATAAAACAGAGACAATTGATAATAATGGTTTTGTAAATGGTCGTTTATATTCAGATTTATTTAAAAACAATATTTATACTTATATTACTTGTTATCAATCTGATTTTATTATTACAAAAGTTAACAATGTATATACATTTAAAGTCAAGGCATCTAGTGGTTTTGAAAAATATAAATTATGGTTTGGATTACAACAAGGAGATAGTATAATAAATAAATTTTCGTATATTTGGATATTACAAATAAGTAATACAAATAATTCATATTACAGTATTTTTAACATGCAACAACCTGCTAGTATTGGTCAGACGTTTTATCCATTTAATGTATATCAAAATAATATTTTAGGAAGAGATATTAATATGTTTGAAATTAATAATGGTTATTCACTATTAGGAAATGACCAATTAATTTCATTAAATAATAAATATATTTATTTTAATAATTATTTTGAAAATCGTTCACGACAACAAGTATATTATCATAGTAATGTTTTATATAATAAAAATTTACTTGCTAAATTAGAATATAATTATGATACAACTATTGATTATTTTCCTATTTTGGATAATTTAGGTGTAATTGATAAAATTAATGGAAATTTAATATACAAAGATTTTAGTGAAATATCAAATAATTTATTAATTAATTTGAAATATTTAATTTTAATAGGAAAAGAAAATAAATATTTTTGTTTAATTAATACGGTTGATTTATCAAATGGAATTATAAATATAAATACAGAAATTAAAAATAATTTAAATGAAATATATACAATGTATGCATCAGATAGGGATTTAATTTTTACTCTTAATGAAATAAACATTTATTTTAATGAAAATACATATAAAATTACAAGTTATAAAAAAAATTGTTTGAGAATAAATGATATTATTATGATTGGTGATAATATATTTGAAATATTAGGATTAAATAGTATCACAATGTTTTATGATGTAAAACCAATTAAAATTACACAATTAAAATCTAATTATTCTGGTTATTATTATTTATATAGATATAATTCAATACCAATAATACCAGAATTTGAAAATGTAGTTGAATTTACAATTAATAATACAAATAATTATAAAATGTTAATAGATGTGTCTTTTAATACTATGGTTTTTGGAGTAGAAGATTTAAGTTCTAATAGACCTTCATTTTCAATTGCTGAAAATGATACTATTTATTTATATGTTAAAAATAATAAATTATACAATCCTTATAATTATATTTTAAGAAAAAATGATTATTTAATAATTAATACTAGTGTATTATCAATTAAATATATTAAAAATGGAATAATTTATATAAATTCAATTAACGGTACACCCAATTTAAGTAATTATAATGAAGGCTTTCATGTTTTCTATTTTCCATATCAACCTTTTAAAATGGAAAATTTAAGTTTTGATTCATCTGGAAATTTAATAAATAAATTAGATTCATCTGGTAATTTAATAAATAAATTAAATAATTTTTATTTTGAACAAAATAGTATATTTAGAAATATTAATAATTTAAATAATATAACAAAAAGTAATTTAGCAAATTCTTTATTATTTACTAGAATTTTAATGTTTCCATATCAAAATTTATATTTTGAAAATAAATCTATTTTACCATTGGATGCTGATTTATCAGGAAATATATTAATATTTAAAAATCCAAATATAAATTTAACAGCACAAGATTTATTCTACAATCAAAATATATTAATTAACAGTTCTATAAATTATATTATTGGAGTTATTTTACCAAATAAAATTATTGTTAATAATTTAAATTATCCTTTAGCAGCTACGTCTGTTAAAGTAGTTTTAGGAAAAAGGAGTGACCAAATATTATCTTGTAATTATATATTAGATAAATGTAATTATTTAAGACCAATTATTAATTTAAATTCATATCATTATTATGATATTTCGAATGAAAAAATTTTAAATTACGATGTATCAAATCAGTATATTGAAAATCCAAATAAAGTAATTTTTAAAGATAATATAATATGCTCTGATGTATCAAATAATATGTTAAATTTAATAGATTCATATCATATATTATTAGAAAAAACAAAATTCAATCAATATATTAGTTATTTATGTAAAATAAAATTACCAAATAAATTATTAATTATTGGAACAGTTCAAAGTTACGAGTCAGAATTTTATATTGACAAAATACATTTAATTAATTTAAATATAGATAATACTTTTAATTACAATGATATGAGAATCATTAAACAATTTATTTTATCAAAACTACCACAAAATGAAATAGTAATATGGAAAAAATATAATTTAGTATTAAATGGATTAGTAGAAAATATAGAAAATGGATTTCAAGTAGAAATTGATATTACTAATATATTATACAATGCTAATTCAATATATTATCTTGATAAAACAATACCTTGTATAATTATACTATCCGATGGTAAATATTATTTACAAACAAAAGATTTTATTGATAATGTAAATTATTTATATACCAAACATATTAATTATTTAAAAAAATCAAAGAAAAGCTTATATACAACAAATATTAATATTAATCCAATTTATGAAAAAGATTTTGGATTGGAAAGTATACAAATTCCAGTAGAATTAAATTTACGATCTAGTATTGACTATAACTATTATACAATTGAAAATGATATTAGTTATTTAGTTAAAAATGGTATAAATATATCAGCTGGTAATTTAAATTTAAATGTTGTATCTACATATATTGATCAAGTAAGTATGAAAAGAACATTAACAACAAATGACATAATAATATCATCTGAATTAAATAAAATCTACTTTAATAACTTTAAAACAAATATTTTTGATGAAGAAACTATTTATCTTGATTCAGAAGGTTCGCTATTAAATATATTTAATGATACAAATTTTAAATTATCTACTTTATTTAATCCCATCAAATCTTGGAATACGTGGTCATTAGTAACAAATCCAGATATCACAAAAGATGTATTAATAAAAGGTAATTTACAAATGGATGTTTCTGGTAATATTTCATTAGATAGTTCTAACAATTATTATACTAAATCTGAGATTCGTGATTTGTCTGGGTTCTTATATTTTTTAAAGAAAAATAATAATTTTCCTATGTTTTTAGATTTATTATATTTTCAAAATACATTTTATGAAAATTTACCAAATTTTATTAGATATGATTCTTTTTGGTTAAATCCAATTAAATATATTAATAATTTTTTACGTGATATTGATTTAAATATTATATTTACAGGGACAAAATTACTTTTTGATAATATACCATTAGATAATCTAGTAATAAATAATCAATTTATAGTTATAGAAACAAACAATACATTTAAAATTGTAAGAGATATAACATTAGTATCCAATGAGATATTTAATATAGTAAATAATATTTCAAATAATATATTATATGGTGTTACAATTTATGGTGTACTAAATCATATTATTACTTTATCTCAACAATTCATAAATTTAAAAAGTACAATAAAAAATTTTATAGGTAAACCAAAAAATTTTGGTGACTTATTACTATATATATTTAAAAGTAAATTAGGTGAAGCAATTGATTTTAGAGCAATGAATAATTTTTCAAGTTTAGGTTTAGATGTCTTAACTAATTTAATAACTTATGATTCGGGATATGATACAGTTGAATTTTTGAAAGATTATCCTTTAAATGCTACAGAACATATGTTAAATATTAATATTCCTTATAATTTAAACTATACTGTAGATACTAGTTCTGGTTTATATCCATATGCTATATTTTTACAAGATGAAACTTATTCATCTCATACAGTATACAAAATAGATTTTTTGGAAGGTGAAAAAATATTAAATAAAATATCAGTTGATAATCCTTTAATTTTTAACAATCAAATTGAATTTTATTCCAAGAGTAATTTTGATATAAATCATAATTTCAGTATTGATGCATTTAAACCATATAATATTTCATCAACTAAATTTATTGGATATGTATATACAATAGATATGTCATCACAAGATTTATCAAGTATTGATTTTAATTTATTCTTAACAATAAAATATAAAAATGTTGAGTTATTTACTTATGATACATACTTGGTTTTTCCTAATTACATAGAAACATTAAATTCTTATATTCAAGCAGAAAGTAATGTTGGTGTAGATACTTATGATATATCTGGAAATTATACAAATATAGAATTATTAAAAATAAATCAAGTATTTAATGCTCAATCTCAAGATTATACTATTTATTTTTCATCTGATAATAAATTTTACAGAGTAGTAAATATTAATGATAAAAAATTTACTGTACAAGGAAAATTAACAAAGTTTAAAGACACTAAAATAATTTTAACTATAAAGTCAACCTCAATAATATATAAAAATTTAGTATTATATAATTTAAATTTAGCAGAACCATTAATTAATTATCAATATTATTTTGATCTTAAGAATGTTCCTAAAAATTTTTATATTAATGATGAAGTAAAAGTTAATGATTTAAAATTTATTGGTGATGATGTAATAGAAGTATTACTAAATAGCATTGATATATCTACTAATTTTGTATTTCAAAATATAGTTCATTATTCAAAAATAGGTGAATATCCTCCAGAACCAATCCAACTAATGGAAAAAATGGATTCATTCTTATTTGAATTTAATGATGTACCACCAATTAATGATATAACTAGTTGTTTTATATATTATGATATAAATTATAATTCCCATGAAAATAGTGATGTATTTATTCAAAATTTTATTAATAATATAACGGAATATAATATTATAATGTCTAATGATGTAATTAAATTTAGTTATAAAACACAAATGGTTTGTAACAAATTTATTGCTGATGCAGATATTAATTATCATACATTTGGCGGAGTATTAAATAAATGGAATATTAATAAATATACTTATGTAAACGGAGTTCTAAAATTTGATATGCCTGATTTATTTATATTTAATTCAAAATACTCATATTTAATAAATAATATATTTGTTGATATAAGTAATTTTTTCATAAATGGTATATCTTTGGAAATAACAACTAATATAATAATTATAGAATCTTTTCTGTTTACTCAAGTAATTATTGAAAAAGTTATTGAAAAACCTATTAATAATCAATTATGTTCCATTGAATTATTTGATCCAATAGATATTCGTTACGATGGATACATACAAACATTAAATAATGATGGTGATGAAATTGGTCAATATATTTATTTAGCAAATATTAAATCAGATTATAAACCAATTCAATATAATAATACTGATTCATTAATTTATTTAGAAGATACAACATTATATGAAGGACAAATATTGAATTTTGTATCACCTCAAATTGTTTATGGTCGTGCTATAGCAATAGGCACATCATTTAATATTTATTATTCAGATAATTATATAAACTGGTTTCCTGTTATATATAGTCCTTTGCTAAATCCAATTGTTGATATAATTTATGTAAATTCAAATTTTATTGCTGTTGGAAGATCAGGTACTAATTATTTAATGACTTCTTCTAATGGATTGAATTGGATTAATAATGAATCAATTAAACCATTCTTTACTAGTTCATACACAGGTGGTATTGTAACAGCTTTAGCAACAAATGGAGAAATTATATGCACACTTTGTAATTCAGTAGAAAATATTAATCCAAGTTTTATTTTATACACAAAAGACAATTGTATAAGTTGGCAAAGGTGTATTTTTACAAATACATATTTTGTTTTAAATGTTATCAAGACAAATGGTACTATATGGGTAGCTGGTGGTTTAAATACTAATATTTCTTGGGCTAATGGATATCAAAATACATTTGTTTGGTCAGAAGATGGTATAACTTGGAATACTGGTTCTATTGATTATACACCACAAGGAGGAGGAATTAGCTATATTTATTGGAATAAAGTATTATCTGTTTGGTTTGCTATAGTTAATAGTACTGGAATTACATATGGTAGTAAAGATGGTAAATCTTGGTATACAAATAAATTTAATTCATCAGATTTAATACCTATAAATTTTGGAATGAATACTGTAAAATGCATAGATTATAATAATTCTTATTGGTTAGTTATTGGTACAGATTTATCAAATAATAATGTTATTAAAAAAAGTACTAACTTTACAGATTGGTTAGTCATAAACCAAAATGCAACTACTTTTATGAATAATTTTACAACTTTAGAATGGTCAGGAAGTAAATGGATTTTAGGTGGTTTATCTAATACTTTAACTAGTACTAATTTAATTTATAGTACAGATTCAATTATATGGTATTCTACAATTAATACAGAACCAATAAGTAATATAATTGCATCATATTCATATACGAATGAAATGTATTTAGTTACCAATCAATCATTAGATAATATTAATTTTATTATTATTAATGAATCACAATTAAAATTTCCAGTTGTTTCAACAACACTTGTTCAATATAGTTATATATCATTTACAATATATAGAAAAATTAGTTTAGGTAATTATTTAATTTTTATTGATGAACAAGCATTTAATTTTTTAGATACTTTCAATTTTCAATTAGAAAATATAAACAAATTTTATTTAATAAGTAAATTTGCTCAATTTAAATTGGATAAAAAATTTGCAAATCAAAAAATTACTCCATCGGATCAACTTACTAATACAAGTACAACAGTAAAAAATTTAATAGTTTATACTGAACCTGCTGTTTTTAAACCAGATTTATATAAAAGATTTTTTGAATATATTGATTTTTATATTGGGGACCAATTAGTAGAACAATTAAATAAAAATGTTATGGATATACAATATCAATTTTTGAAAGATGATAATAAAAGAAGTCAACTAGATAAATTAGTAAAACCATATCATTATAATAATGGTATTAGATTTATAGTACCATTAGAATTTTGGTTTAATTGTGATTCAACTCAATCATTACCATTAATTTGTTTGACTTATACGCTAATATCATTAAAATTTAAAATTAGTGAAATAAAAGAATTATTATTAAATATTAATTATGAAAGTAAAGACTTACCAGAACTTAATATTCAAATAAATATAGATGGTATTATGCTTGATACAATAGAGAGGGAATTATTTGGTAATTTACAACATGAATATATGATAGAAAGATTTAAAACATATCCAGATAGTTTAATAGCGTCAGTAAATTCAATATCAAGAATGAAATTCAAAAATATGGTGAAAGATGTATTCTTTGCTACAGAAATTATATCTACATCGGAACCAACATATAGTGAATATAAACCTATGAAAGATTATTGGACAATTTATTATGAAAATAAACGTGCATTATATAATGAATATTTAATAACAGGCGTTTATACAGATAAAATAGGAAAAGAAAATGCTTTTGATTTTGATGTAATTAAAAAGGCAATTAGTGATGTTCAAATAAATGCTGAACGTTGTGCTTATTTTAAACAATCAGTAATATTATCAAAATTTGAAATATATAATATGGAATATTTATTATTTTTAGATGGAAAGTATCAATATAAATTTCCTAGTTTACAAAAAAGACGGTCTAATTTAGAATTATATTGTGTTAAATTATTTAAGAATTATGAAATACAAAAAATAATTAATCCAATTTTAACCTTAAATATTCAAAGTAGTGGAACTGATTTATTTGTCCCTTTAAAAAGTAGTTATTTTGATACAGTTGTTCCTTACGAAAGATATAATACTTCTGTTGATTCTGGTTTTCTTGCTTATAGTTTTTCATTACATCCATTAGAAAAACAACCATCAGGACATATTAATTTTACCATGTTAGATGATATTGTAATAAATACAGTAAATGATAGTAGATGTATAGAAGACCCATTTTTATTGAAAACAAGTGTTAGGGAATATCAAATATTGAGGATTATGAGTGGAATGGGGGCTTTGGCGTGGATGGACTGACATGATAAGATAAATCTTATTTCGCTACGCTTAACTTCGTCCGGTGGTTAACTTTGTTAATTCGCTTTGCTCAATACCTTCGGTATGCTTCGCTGCTTAGGTTAAAATAAAATAAATTATTATTTTATTTTTTAAGGATTTTTTTAATTTACAGTAAAAATTTATTTTATTTTAACCTAACTAGCGAAGCACACCGAAGGTGTTGAGCAAAGCGAATTAACGAAGTTAACCACCGGACGAAGTTGAGCGTAGCGAAATAAGCACAAGCTTATCAGGTTACAGTAAAAATTTATTTTATTTTTAAGGGAAAAATAAAATTAAATAAAAAATATCTGAAATAAACTTTATTTTATTAGATATATTCAATTTCAGGGTTCTCTCTCTCGCATGTTAAAGTGAGTTAATTTAAAATTAACTCACTTTTATTTATTAAAAAAAAATATATAAGAATATAATATCTATTATATTTATATAAGAATATATACTCATGGATATAATATGTAAATATTGTAATAAAAAATATGCATCACAATCTTCTAGAAGTAATCACATAAAAAAATATCATAAATTTGATAATAATCTTAAAAGTAATCATAGTAATCATAGTAATCATGAAGATTTAAAAAAAAGTAATCTTGAAAGTAATTATAGTAATCATGAAGATTTAAAAAAAAGTAATCTTGAAAGTATTCATATAATTGAAGAAAATGAATGTAAATATAAATGTAGAAAATGTAATAAAGATTTTAAATTTAAACAAAATAGATGGAGACACGAGAAAACTTGTAATGAAAAAATAAATAAACTAGATTTAGTTTTGAAAGAAAATATAGAAATGAAGAAAGAAAATATAGAAATAAAAAAAGAAATGGAATCATTAAAAATCCTGTTACAGAAAGCATTGAAAATTCATCCTAAAACCCTTAATAAAATAAATAATAATGGATGTATTGTTAATAATGGCACTATGAATGTTCAAATAGTACAACTTGGTCATGAAAATTTACAAGAAGTTTTATCAACAAAACAAAAATTAAGTATATTAAATCGGCAGGCTATGAGTATAAATGATTTAGTTGAACTTATACATACAACACCCGAATTTAAGCAATTTCAAAATGTTTGTATTACAAATCTTCAAAGTAGTTTTGGATTTATGTATAATGAAAAAGCAAAAAAATTTATAGCAGTAAATAAAAATGAATTATTAGACGACCTTATAGATAATCGTATGTATGATATTGGTAATTTTTATAAAGAAATAGAAAATAAATTAACACCAGAAAAAGCTGTAAGAGTTAAAAAATTTATTGATAGAATGTTAAAAGAGCCAGAGTTAAAAAATTTAAAGAAAGAAGAAATAAAATTAATTTTATATAATAATAAAGATAAAATTAAACTTGAAGAAAACAATCAGATAGATTTATAAATAATACCCCAAACCACCTAATCCATTAACAACTCTAAAAATATTTAATTGAATTCCATATGCTCTTATTGTTGTAGGATTTTGATAATTTACCAACTTATTAAAATTGATTGCTAAATAAGCATCATCAATTTTACTAAAATTTAATGTTCCTGATGGTTGATAATCTAATGGATTAATACAAAATGAAAACATATTTATTCCGTATGGTGCTGATGTAAATTTATTTTGATAAATTTGAACCAAACTATAATATTCTGGGTTGCCTAATTCCATTCTATTAATCGAATTCAAAACTAGATATTCTTGATCAATTATTTTATTTGTTGTTAATGAAATTGGTTCTAATGAATAATTAAATAAATCATTTGCATTATAATTAGAAACTAATTGTGCTCGCCAAAAGATTATTTTAATTGGATTAACAAATGGAATTTTATATGAAATATTTGTAGAATAAAATGTTTGTTCTTGTATATTTTGAACAACTGGAACAAGATATTCATGGGTGTTATTTACAAAAAGAAATCTTTCACTGTTATCTAAATAAATATAATTTACTAATAAATAAGCAGCTTGAATTGTTGGTGTATTAAATCTAAAATAATCTTCATCTACAACTATAATAGCAGTTGATGAAATATTTTGTTGAAATTTAGATTCATCGCCAATAATTATATAATTATTATCATTATCTATAGATGGAATTAAAAAATCATCTTTTATTTTGTTATAATATAAATTGTTATTAATTGAATCAAAATAAACAAATCTTCCAATATATGTATTTCCCCCAACAGTTTGTCTAATTAATTCTCCTTCTTTAAACAAACTAAATGGTTCAACAGTTTTAAGATAATTTGTTGGTGTTTGTAAATAACATTTATTAAAATCATTAAATTGAACATGAATTTTAATATCATTATGTATCATAGCAACTATAGGTAAAGCTATTCCTGAATCCTGACAAAACCAAAAGTTTAAAGGAATATTTAAATTATATGATGTTTTACCATTGGAATAATCTGTTAATAATTCTATATTTCCAACCATTTTTTTCATAGCTTTCTTTTTACCAAGATTAAAAACCAATTCACTCCATATATTTAAATAATCACCAAATTGTCTATCAATTAAAACTCCACCTATTTCTAAATCAACATAACTTAATAAAGCTAATCCAACTTTTTGTGTCCAAGCAAATTTTTTAACACCGGTTGGTAAAACTGAATGGTTTTCCATAATAATATCAGGTAATTCAACATATAAAAAAATAGATCCTAATAAATCAGAATTTTTTGATAAATTAACAGTAACTCTTCTACCAAAATCAGGTGTTGATTTAAAATATTGTGCTATAGTTTCGATAGAAAAATTTGTATGTCTTTTATGTGCAATTTTAAAAAATGTTATTTCTGGTTCTGAAGAAAGATAAATATTTTCTTTACCTACTGAAACTAATAATAATAATCCTAAGCCCATATTACTATAAGTTTGGAAAAATACTTTATATACTTTGTAAAAGGTTTCTTTGTAAAAAAAAGGATTTAAATTTATAATAGTATATTATTATAAATTTAATTTATGTATTTAATAGTTGAAGTATTTCTTGACAGTGCTCATGTCGCCGAATAAACCAGCGGCACTTGGTGTAGCGGCATTAGGTCCCTTTTTAGATAAAACTTTATTATATACATCTTGAGCTATTGCTTCAGCTCCAACTCTAGGAACTCCAGCTGCTAATTGACGAGCGAGTTCAGCTTGTTTTGCAGCTTCTGCATCTGCGCGGGCTCTTTGGGATGCTAATATATCAGAAGTTGAGGGACCAGCAGGGGATGGACCTCTAGAAGGAGGGGCTGAGGGGGTTGAGGGAACAGCAGGGGATGGACCTCTAGAAGGAACAGCAGGGGATGAACCAAATAAACTACTGCTGCGTGCTACAGGTACTAAGGAGCCTGAGGAGGGGGAGCCTGA
>Ga0214919_10003321_pt1 | contig 24404 bp, 23 predicted proteins | sample LL1503_MetaG_FD_177994 | JGI IMG/M metagenome (GOLD analysis project Ga0214919, IMG submission 177994) | Freshwater microbial communities from Lake Lanier, Atlanta, Georgia, United States - LL-1503 | ecosystem: Environmental > Aquatic > Freshwater > Lake | place: USA: Georgia | collected... | reverse complement strand
GAAGATCCAAACACCAAACTGAAGAGCCAAACACCAAACTGAAGATCCAAACACCAAACTGAAGAGCCAAACACCAAACTGAAGATCCAAACACCAAACTGAAGAGCCAAACACCAAACTTAAGATCCAAACACCAAACTGAAGATCCAAACACCAAACTGAAGAGCCAAACACCAAACTTAAGATCCAAACACCAAACTTAAGATCCAAACACCAAAATTAAGATCCAAACACCAAAATTAAGATCCAAACACCAAAATTAAGATCCAAACACCAAACTGAACTTCAATGGTGTAATACCATATTTTATAAAATTTTTATATTTTGGTTATTATAATATAAAATATATATTATATTATAATAAAATGGTCCTACTCGATCCAGTTCCATTTAATATTTCTAACAAAATTATTAATACGAAAAAAACATTTAATTTACCAGATGATTCATTTTTATACATGTATAAAGTGGATTACAGTGAAAAGATTGTTAGTTTTATGGAAAATAGAAATATAAATGGATTAATAATAACTGTCTGGAAAAATGAAAACGATTATAATCCATGGGAACAACTTGTAGTCATAAAGCTATACCATAAGCCAAATGTATATTTAAATTCAAGTGAATTGCTATTGAATATACAAATACAGCAATTGGACAAGGATAATTATGAAATAAAAAGTGCTTTAAGTACAAATATATATATATATAATTTAAATATATTTTCACTCAAGGAATATGAAGTAAAAAAGGGTCGCATATATTGTTTAAAAAAACAAAGCAACACTGAATTGGCATATTACATTGCGAATTATGATTAATTGAATCGATTCATTATTAGATTAGATTAGATTATATTATATTATTATTTATTAAAACAATTTAAATGATAACTGCGTTTAATATATATATATCAATCATGTCACCAGGAGCCGCATTAGCAACTTATATTAACGAAATCTCAGAGGATGACTTATATTTAAATCCAGATCCCTTACATTTAAATAATGAACGAGAGATTGATAGTTGTGTAGTGTTGTGCTTTGAAGAAAGAGATAACCCTGATGACTATCAGTCGATTGATACCAGGATATTTGTCTCATATGATCATGAATCTAAATCCTATGTTATTAATGGCAGACGACTGGACGTGTTTTCAAAGAGTGGTAGAAATCGAACAAACTTCAAGCCATTTATGTTTTGTGTAAAAGAATCTGCTGATGTGGCTGAATTTATTTATACAATCTTTAATAAGAAAAACATGATGAGTTATACTTTATATAATTATAATAATTTGCCTGAGGATGCTTGTGAGTTGACTTATGATTTTATGGAGAGTAATATGGATCGTGAATATGAAATCTCTGCGTTTGATAATGTTGGTATTAAGAAGGCAATAATTAAGCGTGTGGTTCGAATGGCGAGACACATGTTTAACTAATTCCACCTTTGAAAAGGTGGAGCCAAACAATTTATTATGAGTCAAACAATTGCTAGGGAGTCAAACAATTTATTAGGAGTCAAACTATTTCTAGGGAGTTAAACTATTGCTAGGGAGCCAAACAATTTATTATGAGTCAAACAATTTATTAAGTGCCAAACAATTTCTCAGGATTAAAAAATATATTATATACAATATCATACACCGATTTATCATATTTAATTTGAGATGTATATGTAATCTTATTGAAATTACATATTTGTCGTAAAACAGTAATAAACGAGTTATATGTAAGCTTCTTATCTAAATATTTACGCTTTGATAAGTGGTAATATTGTTTACAATTAATCATAAATTTTGGAATACTTTCATTAAATACTCCTTTTTTATAAACATTGTTATTTACAATATAATATTTATCAGTTTTGACAGAATTCTCTTCTAATAAATCTAACAATAATTGATTCGGAACAGATTCTTTAAATATTTGGGATATAACAACCATGGTCATATTATAATAATTTATATAAATTATAAAAATAATTATAAATATAGAGAGATAAGAGAAGTTTACAATCTAGTAAATTTCTAAATACATGGGTTTTATTAGATATTAGATATAGTCAAAATCTTGTGTAAATTATTGGAAAATAAAGCCAATTCGATCTCATCTTCATGAATATTATAAAATACTGTAATATATTTACAAATAAATGGTATAATGCTATATTTTTGTGCTTCAGTCAAAAAATCAGTGATCTTAATAAATATGAAATAATTATCTAAAATATCCATAACTGAATAACCCTTATCATAAATAGAATATAATAATTTTATAGCATTCACAAGATCCCCATTTTTAAGAAACATTGTATATTCTTCAAATGTAAAGAAATTTATGTTAGTACAAACATTGGTTGCCAGATCCAAATCAATCGGGCGATTTAATAATTTGAATTTTTCCATATAATTTATTAAAATTTTAGCAGTATTATTACACACATTTAGAATAAAACTCTCGGCATCATTCTCAATCGTAATATTCTCATGATTCTTAATTTTGTGCATTATTTTTACCAAATTGTCTCTTTGAAGCGGTTTAATTTTAATAATTATTAACCGAGATTGGAGCGATTCAATCACCTTCTGCGAATTGCTACAAGAGGAAATAAAATGGACATTGTGACTATATTTATCAATACAATTACGAAACACTTGTTGGCTCTGTTCATTAATGAAGTCGATATCATCAAGTACAATGATCTTCTTCTTACCTTTAACTGATGAACATGTCTGGCAAAATGTTTTTACATCAGTTCTATAATAATTGATACCCTGCTCTTTAAGGCTATTAATATGTAATATATTTTCTTGATATTGAGTGATATTCAATCCATCATAATATTCTCTAATAACAGCATTTAGGAAAGCAGTTTTGCCGCAACCAATATCACCAATAAATAATACATTTAGATTATTCATGTTAATCAATGTATTCAAAATGCTTACCATTTCAGGATCCGTTTCAAAATCCTTGAAAAAAAATGGCTGATATTTATTTAAAAAAAGAGGCTGATTTTGATCCATGTTAATATAATTATTATACGTTAATAAGTATTTAAGTTTATCTCAAAATATAATATTATATTTAAATGGGTGATAATTTTTATAGTATATTGGAAGTCCCAGAGACGGCGACAATGGATGAAATTAAGAAATCGTATCGGCGTTTATCGCTAATACATCATCCGGATAAAAACAATAATTCGTCTGATTCTGTTGCTAGATTTCAAAAGATTGGTGAAGCATATGATGTGCTTGGCGATGCTGAGAAAAAACAGGAATATGATATGAGTCGCAATAATCCTTTTATAAAAATGATGGGGCAACCTGGGGGGTTTCAGGGGGGCAATAACCCAATGGATGATATTTTGTCAAGTTTATTTGGGTTTCCAATGCAAGGGATGCCGGGAATGGGAGGGCACCAAATGGGAGGACACCAAATGGGAGGACAAATGGGAGGACACCAAATGGGGCATATGGGATTTGGATTTCCGATGAATATGGGTGGAATACATATGGGGGGAGGTGGATTTGGACCTAATGTACGTGTATTTCATAATGGCCAGCCAATTAATATACAACAACAAATTCAAAAGCCGCCTCCTATTGTAATGAATATTACAGTACCAATTGATAAGATTTTGTCAAGTACAACAGTACCAATTGATATAGAGCGGTGGATCATTGAGAATGGGAATAAGGTATTCGAACATGAAACTGTATATGTTACAATACCAAAGGGGATTGATGAAGGCGAAATGATTATATTAAAAGACAAAGGGAATTCTATTAATGAAGAATGTAAGGGTGATATAAAGATCGTAGTTAAGATTGAAAATACGACTGATTTTCAGCGATCGGGATTAGACTTGGTTTTACAAAAGACCATTTCAATTAAGGAGGCGCTATGCGGGTTCGTATTTGAATTGAAATATATTACTGGGAAGACATATACGATCAATAACAATGCCGGAAATATAATACCAAATGGATACAGAAAGATTATACCAAACATGGGTTTCACTCGCGAAGAACATACAGGCAATTTAATCATCGTATTTGATGTTAAATTTCCGGAGAAGTTGTCTGATGAGGCGCTGGAGGCGCTGAAAAACATCGAGTTTTAGTATAATATTTTTTTGTTATTTGTTAATATACATATGACTGAAATTATTAAAAATAAATTATATTTAGGTGATATGTTTGACGCAAATGATGCCGATGTTATAAAAAATACAAATATATCAGGTATAGTTTGTGTTGCCGAAAGATTAAAAATTATTAATTCAAATCCAAATGTAACAGTTTACAAATATGAGTTGAGTGATGATTATAATTGTAATATTTCTCTCTATTTTGATGAAATTGGAGCAATTATAAATAAAGAAAATATTGTATTAGTTAATTGTGCTGCTGGAATAAGCAGATCATCAACAATTGTTATTGCTTACATAATTAAATATTACAAATTAGATTTAAAAAAAACATTTATTTATGTTAGAAACAAAAGAAGACAAATATGTCCAAATAAAAAATTTATGGAATGTCTATTAGATTATGAGTTATCTTTATTTGGCGAAAATAGTTTGACTTATGATGAGTGTATTAAGCTATTTTATTATACATAAATATATATATATTCGAAAAAAACCATTTAAAGAGAAATTATTATAATTACTTGAGGAGTATAGTATAATATACAAATCATGGCAAAAAGCTCCTTTAGCTTAGTGGTAGAGCATTCGCTTTGTAAGCGAAAGGTCTTGGGTTCAATCCCCAAAGGGAGCTCGTCTCATATATTTTATCTTTCTTTAAAAAGGAAATATAAAATACTTATTTTAAATTTATAAATAAATTATAAAAAGGGAAAAACAAATATATAGCGATATAGTATAAATGGGATCCATTAGACTCAACTCGCGCGTTTTTACGAATTCATTTGCCGGCAAAAATTCTGCCGCGTATTATCCGTTTTATGTCCAACAAAGAGGAAATTCATTCTATGGCTTAAGTAAGCCTCAATATTCGCACCAAACGTATTACCAATTGGCGTATAATGGCGCTGGCATGGGCAGCAGAAGCAATCGGTGGGAAAGAGCCAATAATTGGAAGCCGATCTCGTTTATTCCTCCCAAATAAATGGTATTTAACAATCAGTAATGATTATTCGTTCATTTAAATACCATATATTTTACCTTGGAGATGATTTGCCGATTCTCTTTACTAATATTATTTGTATCATTATCATGGCCTACTTCATTTGTATAAATAATATTGGGGAACATGCCTAAAAATGGGATTCTATACCCATAGTAACAAACACGCCTTTTTTCTAGAGGTTTAATGTTAGTCCAATCCTCGATTGAGTCCCATTTCCAATACCAAAAACTGTTATTCACATTGAAATGACGCCCTTTGCTGTCAACGACCATAAAATTGGTGAATCCATTTTTTACAAATTTGTATTTCTTTGTAATAAATAAGTCTTCTTGTTCAGTAGTCGCAAATGTAAAACATCCGTGACCATACAATAGTAGCACATTTGCGCTATATATATAAAATGGACTTATCTTTAAACTGAATGCTAATCTTGCGTAATTTATGAAATTATTAAAGAATGATTTGGACATGTATATTTTGCTATTGTTGTTAGTATAATACTTGTTTAATCTTTAAATAAATATTATATTGTTCTAAAGAGGGCATGTGGAATTAGTAGCAATTACTGGACTCGTTCCATTAAGAGTTCCAACTCCACATCCAGCATCAACTGTAGGATTATTAATGGCACCACTGTTATTAAATGTGCCATTATTTGTAATCGTGCTTCCATTACAGTTAAAAATTTTACCCAAATAAATATTTGTAATTGTGCCATTATTGACAATTTCAGAACTATAATTGTTGGTGATGATAGAGCCCGCGTAGTTATTAATTGTAGAACCTAAATAATTAAATGTGTTACCACTATTATTATTAAATGATCCGTAATTTTCAAGTATACCATCATTCTCAAATATAACTGTATTGATAATACTGTTATAATTATTAAATACACCAGTATCAGTGTTTGAAATCGCGCCATTGTTTGTAATTGTTTGATAATTGTTAATAGTACCAGTGTTTGAAATCGCTCCACCAGAATTAGTAATTACGCCACCAGAATTGTTAGTAATTGTGCCACCAGAATTAGTAATTGTACCACCATTATTGGTAATTATGCCACCAGAATTGTTGGTAATTAGTCCACCTTCATTGGTAAATGTAGCGCCAGTATTATTGTTAATTATACCAATATTAAAAAAATACACACTATCATTATAAATTACTCCACCTGTATTGTTATTAATTATACCATTTCGATTATTGTTAAGCGTACCATTTATGGTATTATCATTGTGAATTGTACCACTATTATTAACTGTTCCATTGTTGTCAAATGTACCACCGGCGCTAATATAGAGCATACCACTAGAAGCTATAGCAATGGTGCCATTGTTTGTTAGTGTAAGTCCATTGGGTATATAAAGCACATTGCCAGAAGGAATGGTTAAGGTTTGGCAAACTAAAATAGTTGTATTTGCGATTAATGTCCACGTCAGTTCACCACCATCCATCGCAATATCTGCTAAAGTTACAGAAGGACATGGGGGTGGCACCGGAGAAGGCACAGGCACAGGGCAAGGTATGTACCCATTTGGATTATGCGTATAGTTACTATATTGCCCTAGAGTAGTATAACAAGGAAAACATTGTTGAGGACCGCATACAGTTGCTAGGCGATTCTTTGCTCGCCTATTGGCCGTTGATGAAGCGCCTACACCTCCTCCTCCTGGCTTGTATTTATTATATAAATAAGTTGGACTATTACATGTTATATTTCCTCCAGGATTAAATTTAGTACTGCGTCTGCCACCAACCCCCGTATTCTTTTTGAAAAGAAATCCAGGAAATGTATTGCCACCGAACCAAAATTGACCATTTGAATTAGAACCAGTTCCGAAACCAGGCATTAATATATATTTATGTAATATTTAAAATCAGATATTATATGTATTTGTCTTTGTCTTTGTAAAATAGGATATAAATAAAAATATTAATATTTGTAAAAATATATATATATATTATTATTACAATAATGTCACAATCACAATATAAATTGAGCTATAAGTTTCAAGAGAAAGATCCAAGAGATTTTATTCACAAAACGGTTATTAATCATACTAATTTGGAGGTGACAACTATTACAAAGAATGGTGTTAGTACATTAAAGACAACAAAGGTAGCTCCAACGGCATTTACTGTGTCTAAATTACCCACAATATTAGATCAGTCTAGTTTAGGTAGCTGTGTTGCTAATGCGTTGTCATTTTGTGTTAGTAAACAAACAAATAAGGCAGTGAATTTATCCAGATTATTCTTATATGCGATTTGCCGTTGTCTTGATTATACATCATTAGATCAAGATGGTGGCACAACTGTTAGAACAGCATGTCAATCATTATCCAAATATGGCGTTTGTAAAGAACAAATTTATCCTTATAATATAACCCTGTTTTCAAAATTACCACCCCTAAATGTATTCAATAATTCAAAGAAATTCAAGCAATTTACATATACATTTATAAATCAAGACTTGGTAAGTATTAAAAACAGTTTATATACATATAATAACCCAATTGTCTTTGGTTTTATGGTATACTCGAGTTTCATGTCAAATGATGTAGCTAATACTGGACAAGTGCCAATGCCTGATGTAATTAATGAGATGCTTGAAGGAGGACATTGTATGGTAATTGTTGGCTATAATGACACTACACAAATGTTTACATGTGCCAATTCTTGGGGGGCAGGATGGGGAAATAAAGGGTATTGTTATATTCCTTTTGATTATTTGTTAGATCAAAACTTGGCTAGTGACTTCTGTGTCACAACTTTTGTTTATTAGAAATAGAAACAGAAATGTATAATATTCTTAATATAAATATATTATACTTTACTCCAAATAATGAGTTTGGCTCTTAGCTACGCAGAACCTTTCATAAGCGAAGCGGAAAAGGTGGATTAGGAGATCTTTCTCGTAGGAATGTCACTAGACACAATATAAATAGAATTCTCAGTAATGATAATGTATTCAGTAGCGGACTTGTAAAACTTAGCAATAGGACTAGTGTACTCCTCAGCAGACTTAACTAGTAACTTCTCACCAGATTCTCTCACACCAACAAGTGCCTTCTTATCAACAGAAGCAGTCCAATAATCTAACATAATGGGCTTGTCCTCAACAATAGACAACTTTGACGCATGTTGGAGCGTAACATCAGAGGGCAGACGATAACTAGAATTATTTGTAGAAACTGTACCTTGATCAGGAGCAGGAGCGGTAGAGACAGAGGTAGATGAAGGAGCGGCAGTTACTGTTTTTTCAGACATTTATATAAGTTTTATTTTAAAGTCTTTAAATACTTATTAACATTTATTCTTTTTATTCTCAAGAATAATTTTTGGGCTTTATACACATTTATTCAATTTATATAATATAAATAATATAAATAATATAAATGAAAGGTATTAAACAACACAATCATTTAGTAAATGAAAACCCACAATATGCTATAAATAATGTAGATAATTATAAGCATATTATTCAATATTCAATCCCAGAGATACTAACAAAATTTGTTAGTGTAATCATAGAATTTATGAATTTTATAACTGAAAAAATAAATATGAGAAATAAACCATATATAATTTTATATTTGAACGAGGCATAGATATGCTCATCCATGTATTTACAATAACGTTATACTATACTAAAAATCTAGATCTAACATTCTATCACAGTCAAAAAGCATATTATTTCTACATAGAATTCATTGAACAGATATCAGACGACAATATTATGTTCCTCCAGTTAAGTTCAAAGGATGCTATTACATTTGTTTACAAGAAGACAATATTTGAAATCAATCATGAATATAAACGTAACGCAGTTGAACTAACAAATGATGAAAAACATATATTAGCACATCTTGATATTTATATATCCATTTATAAGAATATTATTATATTTTTAATAAATCATATAGATTTCAAATATGACAATAAAATAGAATATATTAATACATGCTGTGATAAAATCAAAACAATTTGTGAGGAATCAAATAAAAACAAAATTAAAAAGAATTATATTGAATGTATTTATTTGTTTACCGAATTATTGGCAAATAAGCAAATTAAAATAGCTGATTTTTTTACATTTATTATCGATTTTATAAAACGAGTACAATCAAAGAAAAAAGTCATAGACGATAAGCAACTACGACACAATATATATTTATACCTAAGTTATGACGATGAAACTGAAATAAATAATAATCTTATAAGTTGTATATTTACAGAATAGTATACCCTTTTTATACCATTATAACCGTTGCTTTTTTACATTCTAAGACACGATATTATTCCTGATATTAGTGCTGCCACTAATGCCAATATTACTAACACTACTAATATTGAGATTATTAATGTTATTATTGCCATCTAATACAGTAATGATCTTCTTACGTATCTTTTTATTTTTATCTTTAATATGGTTGTTATTACTATCTACTAGTCCCTGACATATATTTTCAAACTCGTCGTGTAACAATTGTTTTAAAAACTCATATATTTTAATTAACACATCTTCTTCACACATACCAACAATCAACACGCTCCCAGTTCTAAAAATCATGAACGACACTTCTACTATATTTTTATACTTTTCCTTATTTTCAGTATTAATTTGTTTACCAGTTTGTATACCAATGTCCTTGTTATAATAAAACTTACATTGGACTCCTGGGTATGAACAGGGATCGTATATAGCATGAATATTGTATTTATATTTTAGTATATCATATAATGTCTCCCTGTTAATAAAGAACCCGCAATGAAAATTCGAGTTAATTAGAACAGTGTCGCTGGTCTTATTATATGACAATTGCGTCTCGCTGTGTATTTGTAAAATATCAATAATACTTTTTAATACGAGTTCAAACATCTCGTCACTTTGAACACCAGGTATTTCCAATTTGCCCGTGTTAAATACCTTGATGTGAAATTCTCTGAATCCTGTCCCTATTTTTAAACGAATGATCAATACAAAACAATTATAAAATGCTTGCTTCTTTTTTGAACGATAACTCATAATATCCTTCTTTGAAATTCCTATTGTGATCTTGCGAATATCCTTGAATTTAATGCGTCCGCTTGGATTATCAATGTGTGACATAATATGCTCGTCAAAATATAATTCCTTTTGTAACCGTTGCTGAATATCATCCAATTCGTCCTGTGACTTGGAGTTAATCTTTATTTGTTTTTTAATAACGCCATTACTTGGCGTAGCGTATGGAATAACAGGTATATCCCAGAAGATTTTAAGATCAACTGGAGCAGTTAAATACGCAATTTTGGATTTTGTAGAAATATAAATATCAGATGGTATAGGAGCATCATTATTATTATATATTTTTTTTATATTATTACAATTACTAGTATTATTAATAGAACCATTACCATTATTACCATTACTATTTTGTTCATCATTATCATTTAGATCATTTAGATCATTTATATCATCATCATCATCATTTGGATCATCATTTGGATCATCATTTATATTATCATATTTATTGGATATAAATGATGACCATTCATCGTCTACATTACCAGACCCTTTATTATTAATATTATTATTATGTTTTGAACTTAGAGACATCTATATTACTTTTATTATATCTCTTTAAATTCTTTATATTAATTCAATTCTTTTATTTTATTTTTTTAAAATTCTTTTCCTTGTACAATATAACATAATGATAAGTAACAAAGTATCCGTCATCCATCAAAGGGATCATTTAGCACCAATTTCACAATCATCTCCTTCAAGAAAAATTAATGAAGGTAATTGTTTTAAGGAATATAGTTTAACTCAAAATGAGTTTGACCCATCCAAATGTTCTCCTCCAAATGAATTTATGTTAAAATTACAATTACGGATCTCTATGTATCAAAATCAACCTAATCAAATCAATAATAATCAAAATAAAGTCGACATTCGAGTCAATGAGTAATTAATATAATGACTATTTTTACAATCCTCAAAGTGCATTATATTCTCAACAAAATTTAAAAATTCATTTGATACAATTTCACCCTTGTTTCGAATAATATAATTTAGAAAATCCTTCATTATATTTTTCTTATCAATATTATATTTTGAACTAGTTTTTTTAATAAATCCACTTGTTATATTCATGTCTGTCTTATTCTTAATTAAATTATATAATTGTTCCCATATTGTGTCGTCAATTATATTAAAATCAGAGTCCTTTATATTCTGATTCGATTGTATAAAATTTATCATACTACGTATATCTGATTTATACAGCTGTTGTATTAATTGTAATGAATTGTCCGTTATACTCAATTTCTCAGAAATAGCAATCGTTTTTAAAAAGGAAATAATGTCACTTTCAGGTAACTGATTGAAACGCAAACGTAAAAATTCATTTTGTAGACCTTCATCAATGCGGCTAATATAATTACAAATAAGACAGAAACGAACCCCATGTGTGTAATTTTGTAGCAAATATCGCAACGCTTGCTGAGCATTCTTGGTCATATAATCAACTTCGTCTAATATAACAAATTTCATGCCTTTATTAAACAATGATTTTGAATTTACAAACTGGTTTATTTGATTACGAATGATATCAATGCCTCTTTCATCGGATGCGTTTAAATGAATCATTAGACCTTTGTGTTTTTGATCAAGGACTTCCTGATAAGAATTTACTAGATTTATAATTGTTGTAGTTTTTCCCGTACCAGGAGGTCCATAAAAAAGCAAATTTGGAAAATAGGAAGTATTAATAATATTTTTAAGTATTTGCTTGTTTAGTGGATCTAATACAATTCCATCAAAATTTGTTGGGCGCCATTTTTCAACCCATACATTGCCATTACTATTATTACTATTATTATTACTATCATTATTTAAGAAAGAATCCATTAAATAATATTAATGTAATGTATTTAATATTTAATCTAACAAATAATCTAACAAATATAATTATACAATAAAAATACAAATTAAAAATAATTTAATAAAGTAAGTAATAATGAGTTTAGATAATGCTTACTTGGAGTTAATTATTGGGCCCATGTTTTCAGGTAAAACGAGTCGTCTGGTGGACATCTATAAACAATGCGTGTTTTGTAATATTCCTGTATCAGTAATAAACCATTCAATTGATACTAGATATCATGATACGATGTTATCAACACATGATAAAGTAATGATCCCTTGTATCAAAACAAACCAAATATGTGATGTTTTAAATGTGATACAAGGAAGCCATGTCGTAATTATAAATGAAGGACAATTTTTTGATGATTTATATACAACGGTTGTTAGTTTATTGTCTGAAGGAAAGAAGATTTATATTGGAGGATTGGATGGTGATTTTGAAAGAAAGAAATTTGGGCAAATAATAGACTTGATTCCTTTGTGTGACAAGGTAACTAAACTAACATCTTTGTGTAGTATTTGTAAAAATGGAACACCGGGCATATTTTCCAAGAGGATTACCATGGAAAAGGAACAAACAATTATTGGATCGAATAATTACATCCCTGTTTGTAGAAAATGTTATTTGTTAGTGTAATTCGATAATATATTTATTAAAACGATTTAAATTAAACAATACAATAAATGTATAACAAAATGGTAAAGACTAATTCTAAAAAGGTAAAGGGTATTGTGAATGCTCCTGTTACTGAATCAATTGCTACTGCTAATGAAACTATTCATGCTACTGCTAATGAAACTATTCATGCTAATGAAACTATTCATGCTACTGAAACTATTCCTGTTATTATCAAAAATAAGATTCCAAAGATTTCTAAGAAAAAATCAACTTCAACCTTTGAAAAGGTTGATCCAAACTTAACCTTAACCTCAACCTCTGAAAAGGTTGATTCAACCTCAAATTCGCATTCAAATATTGTAGTTACTCCTTTACCAGTCGTAAAAGCTAAGCGCGGTCGAAAATCCAAAAAAGATTTATTAGCGGCTTTAAATAGTACAAATATATCTGCGCAAACAAATAGTATACAATTACAAATAAATGAAATTGATGGTGTATCAAATAATAATAGTTTAAATACATTAACAGACTTTCTTAATTCATCCAATAGTCTTGGTGATAATCAGTCTCTTATTACAGATATATTATCCAATACAGATATATTATCAAACACGGATATATTATCAAACACAGAAATATTATCCAACACAGAGATATTATCCAATATTGATCAAAAACCAATTATAAAAAAACGAGGACGAAAGCCAAAAGGTGGCAAAATTATACAGCAAGTTGTGCCTATTTTTAACCAAAAAGTTGAACGTCCAAGTATTATGTTACATTTAAAATGTTCCATGAAGGATTTACAAACTCCTATAAATTCATCATGTCAAATAGAATCTTTTGCATTCGCATCTAAGAATAATTTATCATATGAATTATTAAATTCATCCAATTCATCTAATTTATTAAATTCATCCAATTTATCCAATATAAATGATAGTAAACAATATATTGAGAATAAAATACAAAATCAATCATCAAATGATGACGCATACGATGATGATAATGACGATGATGATGATGAGGTACATAATAAAGATAATAACAAGGAAATTTGGAGAAAACTAAAACAATTGGAACATAATTTACATATTAATAATATAAATAACAAGAAATCAGCATGCTTCTGGTGTACATGCGACTTTGATAATCCTCCTGTATATATCCCAAAGCATTTTATAAATGAGTCATATCATGTTTATGGCTGCTTTTGTAGTCCTGAATGTGGTGTCGCGCATCTAATGAATGAATCAATTGATAGTTCTGCCAAGTTTGAGCGTTATCATTTATTAAATCATATTTATTCAAAGGTATTTGATTATAAAAAGAATATTAAACCAGCGCCAAATCCATATTATATGTTGGAGAAATTTTATGGAAATTTGTCTATTCAAGAATATCGATCATTATTGCGAAACGAGCGTCTATTCTTAATTGTAGATAAACCACTAACACGAATTTTGCCGGAATTACATGAAGATAATGATGAGTTTATTTTAAATAGTAAGATAATTCCATCAAATAATTATCAGTTGAAATCGCGTATGCAAAAGAAGAAGCCAAATAAGGGATCTATTATGAATGAGAAATTTGGAATGCCAAATCAATCATCGTCCGCATTATCAATGAAATAAAAAATTAAAATAATAATATATCCAAATAGATATATTATTAATTATTACCAAATTTCAGTTCATTCCTTTTTATGTTTAAACACTTATAATCATTTTTTATTTTTCTTACCATGTTCATTCTCATCCGATTCCTTTAAATTTGTGATTACCTGTTCCATATTTACCGGATTTTTTTCTCTATATGCTTTCATAGATCCATCTAGAGTATGTCTGAGTTGTTTATATACCTCCTGATTAACTGATTTGATTTTAATTTGTTCGGTTTTAACATCTGGTATACCCATGTAGTCCCTTAAAACTCGCATTACAGAATATCCCAATTCACCTAATTTTAATTTTGCTGTAGCCTCATCATAATTTGTTTGAGACATTACTTTGTTAACAAGATCACTTATGTCATCATTACATATAATATTAATTTTGTCCGACATCTATATAAATAGATTAAATATTTTCTAAATCATATTAAACGAATAGTGTTATAGTATAATATTAACGTAGAATGTCCCAAACAAATTTATCCCATAATTTAGATAAGATTATCCAAATGATTAGCATTGAACAATTGCTTGGATTAATGAAACAGCTTAATTTAGGTAATAATAATACTGCTACTACTGCTGCTGTCGCTACTGCTGGTATAGATGTAAAGAGTGTAATCAATGCTTATGAAGCAGAAATTACTACAAATAATAGTAATAGTAATAGTACTAATAATAATGAGTTAAGTAATATAACTTCAGAAATTCAAAAAATTCATTCTCAATTGGAAAATCTGAATAATAGTTTATCAATTATAATTAATAAAATTTCAATCTTAGAGTCTAAATCAGTTGATCATGAGTTAGATGAAGAACATATAACACTTACAATTGAAGAAAAGAGTGATAATCTAAATGATAAAACAAAAAATGAAAATATAATTAAATTTGAAGAAGATATAGATGATGATGTTAGCTTAGAAGAAGAAGAAGAGGAAGAAAGCTTAGAAGATCTTGTTAAAAGCTTAGAAGAGGAAGTCGCTGAAAGCTTAGAGGAAGAAGTCGATGAAAGCTTAGAAGAGGCAGTCGATGAAAGCTTAGAAGAGGCAGTCGATGAAAGCTTAGAAGAGGAAGTCGCTGAAAGCTTAGAGGAAGAGGAAAGCTTAGATGAAAATGAGGCAGAGGAAAGCTTAGAGGAAGATGAGGCAGATGAAAGCTTAGAAGATGAGGCAGAGGAAGTCGCTGAAAGCTTAGAAGAAGAAGTAAGTACTATATTACAAGAAGTAGTCACTCGCTTAGAAGAGGAAGAGGAAGAGGAAGAGGAAGAAGAAGAGGAAGAGGAAGAAGAAGATACTGAATCTGAAATATCTGCTGATTCAGTTGAAGATGTTAAGGAATCTGTAATAGAAGAAGCAGACGACGAAGAAGTATTCGAAATTGAAATCGACGATATCACATATTACGCAACAGATGAAGAAAATGGAATTTTATATGAAGTTGATAAAGACGGAGAAGTTGGTAAAAAGGTAGGTATAATTAAAAATGGAGAGCCAATTTTTTCGTAATATAATATAAGTAAATACATGGTAAATATATGTGCTCCAGCTCTAATTTATTTGGCATTTTCACTAACACAAATAGTGATCGATACCTTTAAAGGGCTGTATAATACAGCATTTTTTAAAGTAATTGTGATGATAATTATAACTATTTTATTAAATACATTATGTCAAGGAGGAATGACAATTATCTCATGGATTATTGTATTTGTCCCATTCATGTTTATGTCTCTAATTGTTGGAATACTTTTATATGTGTTTGGGTTAGATCCAGCGACTGGTACGTTAAACTTTAAATGTAATAATAGGTTAGACTCAGGTAATACAACTGCTAGCTCAAATACAAATGCTAGTGTAAGTAGCACTACACTAGTGACACCTTCAGGGACATCGGATCCAGCATATAACTAATCCTAAACACAATTAATATTAAATTAGAAACTATTTAAATATTAAATACAACTTTAGTATATGTTTATGTTTCTCCTTAAAGGATTAAGTATATTTCTTATGTTTCATTTTTATAAAAATAGATACCCAAAAGATTTTGATGAGTATTCGAATAAATTGTTTGAATATCTCAAAAATAACGACACCTTAAAGCCAGTTATGCCATATATAATCAAGATTGGCTACACATTTATTTACATCTATAGTTTTTTTCAAATCACATTAAATAAGATAATTAAATATACCTTACCTTATGTTAGGTCAATAAGAGACAATACATGTGAATGTTTGATAAAGAATAATATTATTTCAGATAAAATGTTATGTAAAGTATATAAAAGTTCTAATATAAATGTCAATATAAAATCAGTTATTTCATTTTTCAATGACGGTTCTTCTATATTTAAAAAAGAGTTACAAACTGGTTTCAAGGATCTAACACCATTAGATATTAAAACACATGAACCTGATAGTTATGATTTGCTAACAATTAAAGATGTAATGACAAACACTACAGATATAATGGATGGTTGTAATATAATTACATTCGCAAATAAGCAAATACCAACTGTGTTTGAGGCTGAACTATCTAACATAAAATTTATAGCATTATATTTGAAATATAATGATAAGAGCTATAGTATCGAATTATTTAAAGATAATAATAATTATTATGTTGTAGGGAATGTGATTAACATCGCATTTTTGAAATATTATTTAATAAATGTATTAAATGTTACGATTGATATTAGCAGCAAACCATTTACATATACATTGGAACTGATGGATCATAATTTAAAGATGGTTTATATCAATGAAACTGAAAGTATTATCATTCAAAAGGATGATTATATTATTGATGGAAGAATCGTGAGTTTGCCAAAGGTAGAATTAAAATTAGAAACAAAATTAGAATTAGTACCAGGAATAGAATCAGTCGCAGATGATGAAAATGTATTAGAATCAGTCGCAGATGATGAAAATATATTAGAATCAGTACTAGATGATGAAAATACAAATTCTGATTACATAAAAGATAAAATAGATTAAATAATAAATTAAATAATAGTTTAAATAATAGTTTATATAATAGATTTAAATAATAATATATAAAATAATTTAAAAAAATTGAAGTAATATATGTATAATGGTGACTCCAGTAACTGAAATAACAATGGACATTGATAACAAATCAACTAGCAGTAATTTATCCATATCCGCCACATCATCGGATATACATAATAAGGATGAATTTAATAAGTTAGGAAACAAATGGAATTTGTGGGCACACCTGCCACATGAAACAGATTGGTCGACAAATAGTTACAAAAAAATATATAAATTTGAGACTGTCGAAGAAACGATTGCTATAACTGAGTCATTACCAGAATCATTAATAAAAAACTGTATGCTTTTTATAATGAAAGACGGAATTATTCCTATGTGGGAAGATCCAAGAAACCGTAATGGGGGATGCTTTTCATACAAAGTTTCTAATAAAAATGTTTGCGAAGTTTGGAAAGAATTATCCTATGTGCTTGTTGGAGAAACAATTAGTAACAATGTACAATTTGTTAATGGAGTTACTGGTATCACCATATCACCCAAAAAGAATTTCTGTATTATTAAAATTTGGATGACGAATTGCGATAATCAAAATCCGGCAGTTGTTACAAATGATATAAATGGACTTATACCTCAGGGATGTTTATTTAAGAAGCATACACCTGAGTTTTAGTTTTAGATTTAGATAATAAATATATAATACATTTAATAAAAAGGTAATGAAAATGTGTAAATGTGTAAATGTGTAAATGTGTAAATGTGTATATAATATATTTTTTATATTATATATTATTTAATAGTAAAATAAATAACTTAAATATAAATTGAAAGATTTAAATATAATAATGAAAAAAACAAATAACTCCAAGCAAAGGGCCACTATTTGTTTAAATATGATTGTCAAGGATGAATCCCATATTATTAAAGGGACGCTTGAAATGTTATGTAATAAAATAAACTTTGATTATTGGGTTATTTGCGACACTGGATCAACTGATGATACACCAAAAATTATTACAGATTTTTTTAAACAAAAGAAAATAAAGGGTGAACTTCATAATGAAAAATGGGTAAATTTCGCACATAATAGAACAAGTGCGCTAGAAAAAGCATATAAAAAAACAGATCTATTGTTAGTTTTTGACGCAGATGATGAATTACATGGAAATTTTAATGTCCCCCAAGAAGTATCATTTGACGAATATCATATGAAATTTGGATCCGCTCATGGTACTAGTTATACGCGTGTATTATTAATAAATAATAAAAAACGATTCAAATATTTCTCAGTGATCCACGAATTTATTAGTTGCCAAGAGCCAAATAGCACATCGGCTGTTATTGATGGTGATTATTATGTAGTTTCAGGTCGGAGTGGCAGCCGAAATAAGGATCCAGATAAGTATTTAAAAGATGCGTTGGTTTTAGCAAGCGCCCACGCTGAAGCTCTTATAACCAAAGATCCACTTTATTTAAGATATGCTTACTATTGCGCAAATAGTTACAGAGACTGTGGCAGATTTGAAGATGCTATTAAATGGTATAAGATCACACTAAGTCAAGATAATTGGGCACAAGAAAAATATATGGCATCTTTAAGTATTTATGAATGTTATAATTCATTAAATCAAAAGGAAACTGGCTTTTTTTACCTGATTAAAGCGTTCACATATGACCTAGAAAGGGTTGAATGTTTATATCCATTGTTAGTTCACTACTGTTGCGATAATATGAATAAAGTAGCATATGGATATTATTTAAATGTCAAAGACTTTTTTGAAAACAAATATTTGACTACATCAATGACATCCAAATTATTCATAAATCAGGATAAAGCCAACTTTTTTGTTCCTTATTATATGGTATTAATTGCCGATAAAGTACAAGATTTCCCCTGCGTAGTTAAAATGTATGAGATTGTATTTACTAAAAAACAACCAATGTTTGAAACCTGGTATGTCAAGAATTTCTTATATAATTTACAATTTTTTGTTAGTCATGCTAAAGATCCAAAATTCATTAAAATGGCAAATGAATATATTCGGTTTTTAAAAAGTAATGGAGTACCACTTTATTCGTTTGATTTTTTGAAAGATTATGGTAAATTTGGAATTGAAATAAATGATATTTTTAACATCGAGGTTAAAAGAGACCCAACAAAATTCTCAAAAGATAAGTGTAAAGCATGTAAGAATATAATGATTTATACTGGATTTTCAAACATAGAATGGAACTATTCTTATATGAACAATAATGCGCTAGGTGGATCCGAAAAAGCAGTAGCATATTTATCACAGAATTTTCCAAGTGATTATCATATTTATGTAACTGGCGCCGTTAAAAATGAGACATTTGATAATATTAGTTATGTAAATTTGAGAGATATGCCAGAATTATTAAAAAACACTCCTTTTCACACAATTATTTGTTCAAGATATATTGCTTTCTTAGATATGTTCAAAGATGTGTCATTTTACCAGTATTATATTTGGGCACATGATACACATTTGATTCACTATGGTTCTAATTTACAAGATGTAGAAATCGTAATAAAATGGTCAAAATATATAGATGGTTGTATTTGTCAAACTAAATGGCATGCGGATGAATATATTAGTAAATATCCCCAATTAAAGGATAAAATTCACACCATTAATAATGGGATAAATACATCAGTATTTTCATCTGCTAATGTCAAGCAACCTAACAAATTTATATATTCATCTCGAACTGAAAGAGGATTAGTAATTGTGTTGGCATTATGGCCTCAGATATTGAAAAAGTTACCGGATGCTCAATTGGTTATTTCAACATATACTAAGTTCCCAGGAGATCAAGAAGAGGAACGCATCAAGGGTATTATTGATCAATACCCCGATAGCATTAAACATCTAGGGCAGTTAAACACGGAACAATTATACAAGGAAATGAGTAGTGCTGAATATTGGTTATATCCAAGTATTTATCCTGAAACATCATGTATTACCGCATTGGAAATGCTCATGTCTGAGGTAATTTGCTTATATTATCCACTTGCTGGATTACCTTATACAATGAAGGAATATGGAATCCAAATGAACAGAGGAAATGAAATAGAGAAATTATGTAGTTTAACAACGGAACAGAAAACAGAGATGCGAATCAATGGTCGAAAATATGCTGAAAGTTGTTCATGGACATCTAGAGGGAATGAATGGAGTGAATTGTTAAATTTATCAAATAAATTAATTAATACATCTAATACATCTACAAAAGATGATGATAAATGGTGGATTTATGGTGAAAACTATTTTCCAGAAGTGCTGGAGGAATACAAAGCAGGTTTAAAAACAAAACATAATGTGGAAATTACAGATGATTTTAATTTAATAATAAATTCAAAACCAACCCATGTATCATTTATATATTGTATTAATGAACAATTATATGGCTTATTACTTAAATTATATCCAAAATGTATTGTTAGTTTGTTTAATTTAGAACCATTAAATTTGACTCAACGAAAAATGAATATTATTGCTAATTACAATAAATATAATCATTTAAAAATTTATGACTATAGTTTGTCTAATATAAGAATATTAGTTGAAAAAAATATTACAAATGTTGAACATATGCCTTATATTGTTACACAGACCGAGACAAATAAATTAAGGATTTTAAATGAAAGTACTGAGAAGATATATGATTTTGGTATTTTAACTGGATCAGGAGCTCCAAATAATTCCATTTCTGAATTGGGTCCCAAAAGAAGAGCAGTTGTTGAGTATTTGTTATCTAATGGATTTACAGTAAATATTATAAAAGAATGGAAAGACAAAAGAGATATCGAATTAGCAAAATGTCATATTATATTGAATATTCATGGGCAAATGAACCCGACTCCAGGTGTGTGGGAAGATAGTCGAATATTTGAGCATGTTAGATGTGACCGGCTTATTGCTGGAGGGCTTAGAATATTATCCGAAACATGTGACTATTTAGATTACAATAATTATGACGTTAATAAAGTTAAATTCATTGACTTTGAACAATTTAAGCATATCGAAAATGTTTCTAATGTTATTGATATCAGTGGTAGCAGTGCTAGTGATAGTATTAGTACCAAAGTATGGGAGTCAATCAAATGCTCGTCTAAAACCGATATAACACCCGCCAAAAATTATTGCTTTATCCACAGTTGTAATTTGAGTAACGTCGGAATTTATCGCCTTACATATCTCATTGATAAGCTTAATAGCAGTAAATGTATCGACATCTTTGAGAAGATTTTTATTAACAACATTGGGCTGCCAATTGAAAACACATATGGCGACAAGTTTGTAGTAACTAATTATTCCGATAACTGCCACTTATATGAAGCGCCGACTGTAAATAAAATGAAGCACTTTTCATTAGAGAATGGAACTGAAAATGCTAATATTCTTTATATACATACCAAGGGTGTCCGATATAGTAAGGACGATCAAAAAGAGAATGACTGGATTGACCTGATGATGTATTTCTTGGTTGAAAAGTATCAAACATGTTTGGATCGATTGGCGCAGAATTTTGATGCGGTTGGTTGTAATTATTATTGCGTCCCGAGCAGAAATATTCCGCCGCATTTCAGTGGCAATTTTTGGTGGGCTAGATCTAGTTATTTGAAGAATATTGCCGATGTAGATGAGAGCTTACAAGACCGAAATACATCGGAATATTGGTTATTCCGCAATAATCCTGTATACCACAATTTGTATTCGTCTAATATAGATCATTATATGCAGGCTTATCCAAGACACTTGTATGAGAAGTAAGAAGTCAGAAGTAAAAAGAAATGATATATTATTTATTTTAATTAATATATTATTTGGTTATAGATTTATTACATAAATAGATTACCTTAATTGATTTGATTGATGTATAAAAACAATGAATAATACGTTGGCGCCCAATTACCTCCACCCGCTTTATGTCCTAAATTCACATTTACGTTTATATGAGATGTGGTACCTGTTGTAACCTGTACGGTGTCTGTAAAATTAAAAGTAGATGTTGCTATTACTGTTCCTGTTGATATAAATGTTTCATTCACCGATCTATTTGAAGAAGGTAAAAGTATATTAGCTGTTGTATTTGGGTAAGTTCCAGTTCCACCACTGTTTATAAATTGTAATTGTAATCCACCAGTTGGTTCAGTTGTATTTATAACCATTGTTGCTTGAATATTAAATATATATGTTGTGCTGACGGCTAATGTCGAGCTATTATTAGCAGCAGTGAGTGGAACATCCCAAGTTGATATGGTTGTCCATTGACCAGCCGTTATACCAGTTCCAGTATATCCAAAAGAACCAGTTGCGCCTGTATATCCAGTTCCAGTATTTCCTGTATAACCAATCGAATATTGAAGATATTGATTAAATTTTTCAACAGCCGAAGCGCCTGTCGCGCCGGTATGTCCAGTGGCGCCAGTAGCACCTGTAGCACCTGTATAACCGATGGAACCAGTCGCACCAGTAGCGCCAACATTTAACAATGAATAAATAGGTCCAAAATATCCGGTGCCTCCTGGAGTAATTTGTTGCGCAATTAAATCAAATCCTGGGGCGCCTGGCGTGCCTGTTGGGCCAACATGCCACCCACCAAGGGATCCAATAGGCACTAATGGGTCAATTTCTGGTCCCAAATTTATATAAGGCGTCGCAAATCCATTTTCTGTATAAACAATCCCTGCTAAATTTGCCCCAATTTTTGCTAAAAGCGGTCCTCCCGGGTTTTCAAATAATATTGTTCCAGGTCCTATTGACATATCTTTCCATGTATTACCAGGCACTCCCAATGAATATGTATTTGTTATACTTGGTACTAAATTTCCTGTAATTACAAATGACGGACGTGATCCTGTTGCTCCTGGATCTCCTGGATCTTGTCCAGGGTTATAATAATGTATTCCATCTGAGTAATATACTCCAGTTGTTCCAGGTTCAGATGGATAAGATAATAATAAAGATGCGGTAGCACCAGTAAGCCCAAATGAATCTATAACAGACAATGGCGGACCTGCTGCTCCAGTAGATCCAGTGGCACCAGTATCACCCTTTGCTCCAGTGGCACCAGTTGATCCAGTGGATCCAGTAGCTCCAGTAGCTCCAGTAGATCCAGTGGCACCAGTATCACCCTTAGATCCAGTGGCACCAGTAGATCCAGTAGCACCAGTGGATCCAGTGGCACCAGTATCACCCTTTGCTCCAGTGGCACCAGTAGATCCAGTGGCACCAGTAGATCCAGTGGCACCAGTAGATCCAGTGGCACCAGTGGATCCAGTAGCTCCAGTAGATCCAGTGGCACCAGTGGCACCAGTAGATCCAGTAGATCCAGTAGATCCAGTAGATCCAGTGGCACCGGTGTCTCCCTTTGCTCCAGTAGATCCAGTAGATCCAGTAGCACCAGTAGATCCAGTAGATCCTGTGGAACCAGTACTACCAGTTGCTCCTGTGGAACCAGTATCACCCTTTGCTCCAGTGGCACCAGTAGATCCAGTTGCTCCAGTAGATCCAGTGGCACCGGTGTCTCCCTTTGCTCCAGTAGATCCAGTGGCTCCAGTTGATCCTGTGGAACCAGTTGATCCAGTACTACCAGTTGCGCCAACAGGTCCAGTAGCTCCAGTAGATCCAGTGGCACCTGTGGAACCAGTATCACCCTTTGCTCCAGTGGCACCAGTAGATCCAGTAGATCCAGTAGAACCTGTGTCACCCTTTGCTCCAGTAGATCCTGTTGCTCCAGTGGCACCAGTTGATCCTGTAGAACCAGTTGATCCAGTGGCACCGGTGTCTCCCTTTGCTCCAGTGGCACCAGTTGCTCCTGTGGAACCAGTTGATCCAGTGGAACCAGTTGCTCCTGTGGAACCAGTTGCTCCTGTGGAACCAGTTGCTCCTGTACTACCAGTGGCACCAGTTGATCCAGTGGAACCAGTTGATCCAGTTGGTCCTGTATCACCTGTGCTACCAGTGGCGCCAGTTGATCCTGTA
>Ga0214919_10003320_pt1 | contig 24408 bp, 22 predicted proteins | sample LL1503_MetaG_FD_177994 | JGI IMG/M metagenome (GOLD analysis project Ga0214919, IMG submission 177994) | Freshwater microbial communities from Lake Lanier, Atlanta, Georgia, United States - LL-1503 | ecosystem: Environmental > Aquatic > Freshwater > Lake | place: USA: Georgia | collected... | reverse complement strand
CTGCCGTCTTCAATTTTAAGATGTTGCCATTGCGGGAACGCGGTCAAGGCTTGGGCCACCAGCGTTTGGGCAGCCCGGCAATGGCCACACCAGTCGGTGCCGAACTCCAAGAGGGTCCATCCTGGCAAGGCGTTGACACTGGCGCGTTCGGGCGCTTCGGTTTCACTCAGATAAGGCATCGGCATGAGGCGGCTATAGGGAATACAGAAAAGTGAATGGTATTTCAGCTTCTAAAAAGCCCTTTGGTTGCCGAGAACTTCAGGCAAGGCAGGCCACAAAGTTTGGCCACGTCGAACCAAAACGGTGCCAGACCTTGAAGGCTCAAACTTTGACACTCATCAAAGCAGCCTCTCAATAGTCCAAACCGCCCCCACAAGCATCGCCACAGCCAAGCAAAGATGTCGAAATTTTGTCTGATTTTGGGGATTCAATCGCATCACCAGCAACCACCACAGCGCGGCCCCAGCCAGTGCCACAAGGCATTGTCCTAACTCCACACCGAGGTTAAAACCCAGCAAACTCCACAAGCGATGTGCAGGGCCTAAACCCATGCCCAACAAACTCGAGGCCAAGCCCAATCCATGCAACAAAGCACAGCTAAAAACACACACCATGCGCCACAACATGGACAGGGTTTGCTGTCGGCGTTGCAAGGCGAGATCGATGCCTGCGATGACCACAATGGTGGCGGCAATGCTGGCCTCTACCCATCGAACATTGAAAGGAACCTGGCCCAGCAAGCCGTAAGCCAGCGTGACCGCATGACCCACTGTAAAGGCGCTGAGCACGTAAAGGACCTGCCGCCAACTGCCTCCGCCCAGCAACACCACGGCTAAAAAAAGCAAATGGTCCCAGCCCGTCAGAATGTGCAAGATGCCCAACTGCAGATAATCCATCACCACCTGCCATCCGCTGGGGAACAGGGCTTGTTCGGGTCGTTCAGGTGAAAGCGTCAACAGTTGTTTGTGCGCCCCTTGGGTCACTGTGATGCTCAACTGTTTTTCTACTGCTTGCTGACCATACAGGCCTGCATGAAATAACAGACCCTTCTCGGGGTTCAGCGCATCGAGAGCCACGGGATGGGCCAATACAAATCGGGCCATGACCACCAACTGCGTGACGGGGTCATTGGGCTTGTCGTCAGGTGGTGTGGGAATCAGCGTCACGCCCTCGATGGGCCTGGGGCCTTGCGCGTCGCGAAGACGCAACTGCTGCTCCAATTGGACATGAATCTGGGCCGCATGCAAACCCAACTCTTGGGATGACCAAGCACCATCGCCGTCGTCATCAATGCCCTGAAAAGCCGACACAGGCAAGGAGACGACCATGTAAGCGCCGTCGCCTTGCAGATTGATGGTGCCTTTTTGCGCCACCATCAAATGGGCTTGTGCATTGGCACAAGCCCATAGCAGCATCCATGCCAGCCAACGCCCGACAGGCAACCAGAGGCTCAAGGCATAAAGGCCCAAGACGCGGCAGACCCCTTCACGCAGCGCTGAATAAAGGGATACGTCTTGGTGACGTAATAGTGGTAGATGCCTTGCGGAAACTCAGGCGTCACACCGGTGCGGCCATTGCACTCGTCCAGATCACCCTGACCTGCAGCGTAAACCCAATCCTGCTGAAAATGGCCCATGGCAAAGAGCGTCACGGGCGGTCGGTTGGCATCGGGCGTTGATTTGACTTGATAACTGCCCTTCATTTCCTTGAGGGCAGAAGAAGCATTGTTGGCCGTGCTGTAGCCATAGTTGGCATAGATCGGGAACCCATCGGCCGCCCAAGCCACCAAGGTCATGCTGGTGGTGCTGGCGTTGTTGAGCTTGGGAATCAAATTGGTGGGCATGCCGTGGTAGTGGTATTGGCCATTGGGTTGCACGTGCGCGTTGTTCACATCGGTGCCAAAGTCGAACTTCCAAGGGCTCACAGCGGGGTCGCCCATGGCCTCCATGCGCCATGTGCCATTCCCACCGGCATAGTCGCAGCCCGAAGTGACCGAAGTGGCTGTATTGGTGCAGGTGCCCGCAGTGCCCGGGTCCATCTTCACGCTGTTGAGGGCATAGCCAGGCAATTTAACGGGCGTGCTGGCGCTGTTGGCCACTGGGGTCAAGGTCACGCTGCCCGAGATCGACTGGGCCGACAACTTGGTTGCGAACTTACCATCAGTCACCGCATGGTTGGGCACGCCATTGCCTGTGAAAGATCGCAAGCTGCTGCTGCAAGACCAGCTGTAACTGAAAGCCAAGGTGTCATTCACCGCTGTGGCCGCGCCGCCTGGCGCAGAATTTGTGTAAGACAAAACTTGATTGCCGCTGTTCATCACACTGCAAAGGACGCCCGCTGTTGTAGCGGTTGGGGGGGTCGAGCCGCCTGAAGTCGGGGTCACAGCCACTGTGCCAGAAGCCGCACTGGTCCCGGCGCTGTTGCTGGCTGTCACGCTGCAGTTGTAAACAGTGCCATTGGCCAGACCTGCAACCGCAATCGGACTGGAGGTGCCCGTGCCACTGGCGCTGGTAGAACCGCTCACACAGGTGGCGGTATAACCTGTGATGCTGGCACCTCCATTGGAAGCAGGCGCACTGAACGCGATGCTGGCGCTCGCATTGCCAGCGGTGGCCGCACCGATGGTGGGGGCGCCGGACACAGTGACATCGCTGGTGTTGGTGCTGCTGCCCCCGCCGCCGCAAGCCACCAGACCCAATGCACATACCGCTGCACTCAGCATCTGTCGGCTTAAAAAATGAACCCGCATGTCAGTATCTCCCGTTAGGAATCTCAAAATCAATACACAAGTGAATGCGAATTCTAGACAGAAATGACGTCCATCAAGGCATCACTTTGTAAAGTTAAATAAACACAAATAATTACATAGAGAGGCTGAAAGCTTCATGCACGGCAGACTGCACGCCGCCGCCCAACACGGCGCCGCCGCCCGCCACGTAAATCCAATCGCCAATGGCCACCGCGCCTACCGCATGGCGCGGGGTCGGCATGGGCCCATGCGACAGCCAACTGTCCGCCGTGGGGTCATAGCTTTCCATTTGGCCGAACACTGTTTGCTGGCCCGGTCTGTTGATGATGCCGCCCTCACCGCCCATGGCAAAAAACCGGTCCCGGTAAATCACCAAGCCATGCCCAGAGCGGGCTGTGGGCAAGGGGGCACGCAGCTCCCAGGTGTCGCGCTCGGGCAGGTACACATGGTGCAAGGCGGTGTTGTATTCAAAGGTGTTGAAGCGCCCGCCCACCACATGAATGCGGTTCTGGTAGGCCACGCAACCCACATGGTCTCGCGCACCGGGCAGGGCTTTGCGGCGGCTCCAGCTGTCGGTTTGCGGGTCATAGACCTCGTGCCACCCCACACTGGCGCGTTCTTCGGTGGGTGAGGAAGCACCGCCGATCAGGTGCACCTTGCCGTTCAAGGCCACGGCGGCGGCGGCCCCGCGCGGGCGGGGCATGGACGCAACGGTTGACCATTTGTCCTGGCTCACGTCATACACGTAGGCGTGGGTATCGGGGTTGCGATTTTGCTCAATGAAACCGCCAAAGGCGTAAATGCGACCCTCCAAAGTGACCACCGCCACATGGTTGGCACCGCGCGGCAAAGCGGCGGCGTTGTGCCACACATCGGTCCTGGGGTTGTACACGTGGTGGTAGCCCCGGTCCACACGGCCCTCGCCATAGCCACCAATGACATGCAATCGCCCAGCCCATTCAGTGGCCCAGGCCATCTCGCTGCGCGGAATCGGCAGCGCTGCTTTGGGTTCCCATCGGCCCGCAGGGCCTTTGGGAGCCGGGCTGTCAAAAGAGCGCTGCGCCGTTTGATCTGCTGTCAAATGGTGCGGTTGGCCGCCTTGCAAACGCGCATAAGGCTCCGCGGCCGGGGGCAGCACAGGCAATTCAGGGTGATGGTGGTGCGGGGTTTGCCCGAAGGCAGCATCCACAGCCAAAGCGCTGGCGGCTACAAAAAGTGCGCGGCGATTCATCGACATGGCACAACTCCTTTTACAAAATCAAAATGGCACGGAAATCATTCACATTGGTGTAGGTCGGGCCGGTCACGACCAGATCGCCCAGGGCGGCAAAATAAGTGTACGCATCATTGCGCTGCAAATGGCTGTCGAGCTTCAAGCCCAATGCTTGGGCGCGGCTCAAGCTGTCTGGCCCCAAACGGGCACCGGCATTGTCTTCGATGCCGTCAATACCGTCGGTGTCTGCCGCCAAGGCCCAAACGCCTGCTTGGCTTTGCAGCGCTTGGGCCAGGCCCATGCAAAACTCCCCGGCCCGTCCACCACGGCCACGCGGAGTGCCTGTGGGCTGGGGCTTGATGGTGACGGTGGTCTCGCCGCCACTCAAAATCACACACGGCTTTTGAAAAGGCCCCCGCCCCTTGGCGGTCGCGCGGGCCAGCGCCGCGTGCACCTTGCCCACCTCGCGCGACTCGCCTTCCATTTCATCACTCAAGATGCAGGCATTCAAGCCCATGGCACGGGCGGCATCCGCAGCAGCTTGCAGTGCTTGCTGGGGGGTGGCCGTCATCTGCAAAGTGTGGCCATCAAACACAGGCGAGCCCGGCTTGGGCGTTTCCCATAAGCCGGTCCGCAAGGCCTGGGTCACCGCATCGGGCACATCAATGGCATAGCGCTGCAAGATGGTCAGTGCATCCGCGCAGGTGCTGGCATCGGGCACAGTAGGGCCACTGGCAATGATGGACGGGTCGTCGCCCGGCACGTCGCTGATGGTGAGGGTCACCACGCGGGCGGGTGCGCAGGCTGCGGCCAAGCGACCGCCCTTGATGCGCGAGAGGTGTTTGCGCACACAGTTCATCTCGGCAATGTTGGCACCGCTGTCCAGCAACTGTCGGTTGATGTTTTGTTTCTCTTCCAGGCTCAAACCCTTGGCCGGCAATGTGAGCAAAGCCGAGCCGCCACCTGAAATCAGGCACAACACCAAATCGTCCGCCGTGAGGCCTTGGGTCAATTCCAAAATCCGCTCAGCAGCTTTGAGTCCTGCCGCATCGGGCACGGGGTGCGCGGCCTCGACCACCTCAATGCGCTCGGGCAAGCCTGACGGGCGTGGCGGTATGTGGCCATAGCGCGTGACCACCAGACCCGACAGCGGCGCGTCTTTCGGCCACAAAGCCTCGACAGCCTGTGCCATGGCACCACCTGCTTTGCCTGCGCCCAGCACCAGCGTGCGGCCTTTTTTCGGATCAGGAGGCGTCGGCAAATGGGCGGCTGTGTTGTGCAGCGGCAAGGCGCGTTGCACGGCGGCGTGGTACAGCCCCAGCAGCAAAGCATGGGGATCGTTCGCGAAAGTAAGTGGGCTCAAAGACATAGGCAAATTGTGCCGCATCTGCGGTTAAAGTCTTTGGCATGACCACCCTGCTTATTCACCGCGCCCGCTGCATCGCCACCCAAGACGATGCCCACACCGAACTCAAAGACGCCTCGCTCTTGATCCGCAATGGTCGGATTGAACGCATCATTCCCGCCAGTGAAAATACAGATGCTCAAATCAGCGCGCTGCTCACGCAAGTCGACGAAGTCATCGATGCCCGCTGCCATGTGGTGGTGCCTGGCCTGATCAACACGCACCATCACATGGTCCAGTCGCTCACGCGGGCGATACCGGCGGTGCAAAACGCCGAGTTGTTTTCCTGGCTCAAGGGGTTGTACCCGATCTGGGTCGACCTGACGCCGGAGATGGTGCGGGTGTCTGGCCAGGTGGCCATGGCCGAGCTGCTGCTGAGCGGCTGCACCACCAGCTCTGACCATCTGTACATATACCCCAACGGCGTGCGGCTGGACGACAGCATCGAAGCGGCGCACACCATCGGCATGCGCTTCACGGCCACACGCGGCAGCATGAGCGTGGGCGAGTCGCAAGGCGGGCTGCCGCCCGACAGCGTGGTCGAAAAAGAGCCCGCCATTCTCAAAGAAACACAGCGCCTTATCGAAGCCTGGCACGACGCCAGCTTCGGATCGATGACACACGTGGCCGTGGCGCCCTGCTCGCCCTTCAGCGTGAGCCAAGACCTGATGCGCCAATCCGCCCAGCTGGCCCGTGCGCTCAAAGTGCGCCTGCACACCCACTTGGCCGAGAACGACCACGACGTTGCTTACACCCGAGAAAAATTCAACTGCACGCCCGCGCAGTATGCGCAGGACCTGGGCTGGGTGGGTGACGATGTGTGGCACGCCCACGGGGTGAAGCTGGACGACGAAGGCACTTACCAGTTTGCCAAAACCCGCACCGGCATTGCCCACTGCCCGTGCAGCAACATGCGCCTGGCCAGCGGCATCTTGCCCTTGCGCAAAATGCTCGACGCGGGCGTGCCGATTGGCCTGGGTGTGGACGGCAGCGCCAGCAACGATGCTGCGCATCTGCTGAACGAAGCCCGCCAGGCCATGCTGTTGGCGCGTGTGGCCAGGGCGATGGAGCCTGCGCGCATCGAAGACGGGCGCACCGTGTACGGGTGTGACCGCGGCCCCGCCGAAATGACACCACGCGACGCCCTGCGCCTGGCCACACGCGGCGGCGCACAAGTGCTGGGTCGCGCCCACGAGCTGGGACAAATCAAGCCCGGCTATTGCGCCGACATTGCTCTGTTCCGCACCGACACGCTCAGCATGGCCGGCGGTGCGGTGCACGACCCGGTGGGCGCGCTGCTGCTGTGCGCCAGCGACAATGCGGACTACACCATCGTCAACGGCCGCGTGGTGGTGCGCCAGGGTGAGATTGCAACGGTGGACATGGGGCCGCTGGTTGAGCGGCACAACCAGTTGGCGTTGCAATTGGCGCAAGGCGCTCGGTAGTTGTGTGAGTTGCAGCTGTGGAAGTGGTGATCTCCAGGGCTCAAGAACCTCAGAGTTCATGATGCAACGCGCGTCATAATCACCCCGCGCTTCGTTGGACGGTGAAATAAGGCATCTGTCAAAAAACGAATTCTTTCATTTTCAGATCGGCCTTTCATGCACCGCACCCTCTTTGACACACCCATTGTGAACACAGTTTTGCGAGCCGGTTCGGTTGGTTTTTTAAAGCTAACAGGCTGGAAACTTGAAGGGGCTTTGCCTGCAGGGCTTGAAAAATGCGTGGTGATTGCCGCGCCCCACACCAGCAACTGGGATCTGCCTTATTTGTTGATGGTGGCCTTTGGCTTGAACTTGAAGGCCTACTGGATGGGCAAACAAAGTATTTTTTTGCCCCCCTTTGGGCCCATCATGCGCTGGTTGGGCGGCATTGCGGTCAACCGCGAGCAGGCATCCAACATGGTCGACAGTTGCGCGCAAGCTCTGGTGCAAGCCGAAGGCGCGGTCCATTTGGTGATCCCACCCGAAGGCACACGCAGCAAGACGCGCTATTGGAAAACCGGTTTTTATTACATCGCCTTGAAAGCGCAAGTGCCCATCGTGCTGGGCTACATGGACTACAGCCGAAAGGTCAGTGGTTTGGGTCCGCTGTTCTACCCCACAGGGGATATTGAAAAAGACATGCTGAGGATCAAAGCTTTTTACGCACCTTTCAAGGGAAAAAACCCTGACCAATTTGAGTCGGCGGGGTGACAGCTTTTCAAAGCATTGTGACTAAGATGAGGGCCATGAACTATGCAGCCTCAGAACTCAACCGCTTTGCCCATCAACTACTGGCTCAAGCCGGGCTGCCATCAGACAAGGCTCAGGCCGTGGCCGAGGTGTTGGTGGAAGGCGATCTGCTCGGCCACACCACGCACGGCCTGGCCTTGTTGCCCTCGTATTTGGCCGAACTGGAATCGGGTTCTATGCGCAAAGACGGCTCACCTTTGGTGGTGTCCGACTTTCCTGCTGCCCTCACTTGGGACGGCCAACGTCTGCCCGGTCCTTGGCTGACGCTGCAAGCCATGGAGGTGGCCATGCAGCGCGCCCGCACGCAAGGCACTTGCACTGTGGTGATTCGCCGCAGTCACCACATTGCTTGCCTGGCGGCCTACCATCAACGTGCAACCGATCAAGGCTTTGTGATGCTCTTGCATTGCTCGGACGCCAACTCGGCCAGCGTGGCGCCCTTTGGCGGGCTGGATGCAGTGTTCACGCCCAATCCGGTGTCGGTGGGGTTTCCGACCTCTGGACTGCCCGTGATGGTAGATGTATCCACCTCGGCCACCACCAATGGCCTGACCAACCGAATGCACAAAGAAGGCGGACTCTTACCTGCCGCTTGGGTGATGGACGGGCATGGCCAGCCAAGCCACAACCCGGCCGTTTTGTTTGAAGAACCCAAGGGAACCATCTTGCCTTTGGGCGGCATGGATTCAGGCCATAAGGGTTACGGCCTGAGTTTGATGGTCGAAGCCCTGACCGGCGGCTTGACCGGCTTTGGCCGCGCCAACCCGCGTGAGGGCTGGGGCGCCACAGTGTATTTGCACATGATTGACCCGCGCGCTTTTGCCGGCCTGGAGGCCTTTCACCATCAGATGGATGCCGTCACGGCACAATGCCGTGCATCCAAGCCCACCATACTGGGACAAGCGGTGCGCACGCCCGGCGAGCGGGGTTTGAACTTGAAAGCCCAAAGTACGCACACGGGTGTGAACCTTTACCCCAATATCATGCCCATGCTGTCACCTTGGGCAGACAAACTGAAGGTCGGCATGCCAATGGCCGTTGAGCGGCAGACAACTGCGGGCTAAGCGGCATTGACGGGTTCTGATTTCGGTCAAGAAAGGTTCACTATGACTTCACGCACTTTGCGCCAAATATTGGCACGCACGCCAGTGATGCCGGTCTTGACGATGCACGATGCGCGATGGGCCGCGGACTTGGCACACGCTTTGGTACAGGGCGGCATCTGTGTTTTTGAAGTGGTGATGCGCACACCACAAAGCGTGGCAGCTTTGCGCGCCATGCGCGAAGCGGCGCCAGAAGCTGACATTGGCATGGGCACTTTGTTGACGCCCGAGGATTTGCAAACAGCCCGCCTGGCTGGCGCCAAGTTCGGTGTCTCGCCGGGACTGACGCCTGAATTGGCCGCAGCGATTGAAGCCACAAAATTTCCCTTTTTACCCGGTGTCGCCACCGCCAGCGAAGTCATGCAGGCACGCGCGCGGGGATTGAAAGAACTCAAGTTCTTTCCTGCCAACGGTTCTGCAGGCGCAAACTGGATCAAGGACATGAGTAGTGTGTTTCCGGATGTGCAGTTTTGCCCTACGGGCGGCATCCGTCCAGTCGACATTCCGGCCTACCTGAGCTTGCCCAATTGCACCACGGTGGGGGGCTCCTGGGTCGTGCCGCAAGACATGCTGGGCGACAAGGACTGGGCCGGTATCACGGCGCTGGCCCAGCAAGCCCGCGCGTTTCGTCCCAAATGAAGTCATGACACGCCCCCCTCGGATGGTGGCTGTAGGCGCAATTTGCACCACAGCGATTTACCAAGTGGCCACCATCGAGGCGGCCCCGGCCAAAGTGATGGCCAGCAACCGCACTACCGTCATTGACGGGATGGCCATCTCGGCGGCCTGCGCTTTTCAAAAACTGGGCGGTCACGCACAGGTCTGGGCACGGGTGGGCCAAGATGCCGATGCCGATGCCATGCGTGAGGCCTTGACCCAAGAAGGGGTGGATGCAAGAGGTCTGTTCACCGTCCCAGGGGCAAGGTCTTCACACGCGACCGTGATTGTGGACGCCCAAGGGCAACGTTTGGTGGTGCCTTTTCACGACCCGCGGGTAGACGCGTCCCCGGACTGGTTGCCATTGCACGAACTGGCGCAGACCAATCTCCTGCATTGTGATGTGCGCTGGCCCGAGGGGGCGCTTGCGGCCTTGATGTCAGCCCGTCAACAAGGCATCCCCACCATGGTCGATGGCGACGTGGCACCAAAAGAAGTGCTGCACAGCTTGATGCCACTGGCTGACTACGCTGTGTTTTCAGATGCCGGCTTGCGCACTTATACCGGTCTGTTCGACGTACCCCAAGCCTTGCTGCAGGTGGCCCAACAGCACAGCCGGCATGTGGGCGCCAGTTGCGGCGAAGCGGGTTATTACTGGGTGCAGGACGGAGAAATCGCCCACGCGCCTGCGATTGCGGTGAAGGTTGTGGACACTTTGTCGGCAGGGGACGTTTTTCACGGCGCCTTGGCTTTGGCTATTTTAGAGGGGCAAGAGATCACCCAAGCCGCCCGATTTGCCTGCGCAGCGGCCTCTCTCAAATGCGCTCGGTTTGGCGGGCGTTTGGGTTGCCCTTCGCGGGCTGAAGTGATGCAAGCACTGGAAATGTCCTGATATTTGAGGCTGTCCATCGGGTATTCCTGAATTACACAACGCACTTTTCCAACCCAGAATGTTGTGACGGCGCCATGGATGGTGTCTTGGTGGCTTTCTTTTCGCCGCCTTTTATTCATTGATAACCCAAAGGAGATACGCATGATGATCCGCCGTAAATTGATTAAATCCCTGGCGACTGCCGTTGCAGCCCTGAGCTTGTGTGGCGCTGCTGTGGCGCAAAGCTTTCCCAGCCGACCCATCACCATGATCGTGCCTTGGGGTGCAGGCGGCGGCACCGATGCCACGGCGCGCATTGTGGCAGCCTTGATGGAAAAAGAAATGGGCCAACCCGTGAACGTGGTCAACCGAACGGGCGGCAACGGCGTGGTGGGTCACTCCGCTATTGCCACAGCGCCTGCTGATGGCTACACCATCGGCATGATCACCGTAGAAATTTCCATGATGCATTGGGCGGGTTTAACGCAACTGTCACCCACCGATTACACGCCGATTGCCTTGATGAACATCGACCCCGCGGGCGTCACCGTGCGTGCGGATGCGCCGTATAAAAACCTGGGCGACTTGGTCACGGCCATCAAAGCCAACCCCGGCAAATTCAAAGCCTCAGGCACGGGCCAAGGCGGCATCTGGCATTTGGCTTTGGCCGGCATGCTCAACGATTTGAAGATTCCGGTGTCGGCTGCGCCCTGGGTGCCCTCCAACGGTGCCGCACCGGCGATGAACGATTTGGCTGCGGGCGGCATTGAATTTGTCACCTGCTCCTTGCCCGAAGCACGCGCCTTGATCGATGCCGGCAAAGCCCGTCCCTTGGCGGTGATGGCCAGTCAGCCCTCGGCTCTCTTCCCAGCCGCGCCCACTTTGAAAGCCGCTACAGGCAGCAACTGGGCCATCGGTGCTTGGCGCGGCATTGCCGCCCCAAAGGGCTTGCCTGCAGACATTCAAGCCAAGCTGGGCGCAGTCATGAAAAAGATTTACGACGGTCAAGAGTTTCAAGGCTTCATGCAACAGCGCGGTTTTGGCACCATTTACGCCGACAGCAAAGGCTTTGAGCAATTCATGGCCAAGGGCAATGACGACATGGGCGTGGTCATGAAGTCGCTCGGATTGGCGAAATAAGCCAGTATGAAATTCAACGACACGATCACGGGTGCGGCGCTGCTGGCGCTGGCCCTGACCATCTTGCAGACGGTCATGCAGTACCCGGTAATTCCGGGCCAAAACATTGGCCCGGGTGCCTTTCCGGGACTGCTGGCGGTGCTGCTGGCGGTGTGTGCAGTGCTGCTGATCATCAAGGGTTTGAAAGCCAAGTCGCATGAAGCTTGGGTCGAAATTGGCGGCTGGGTCAAGTCTTGGTTTCATTTGCGCAATTTTTTGATCACCGTCTTCGGTCTGCTGTTCTACATCTACTTCTCCGACCGGCTGGGCTTTTTGATCTGCGCCACGCTGCTCGTCGGCGTGATGATGTGGGCGCTTGAAGTGCGCGCCAAATTGATCGTGCCGATTGCGGTCATCACAAGTTTGGTGATTCACTTCATTTTCTACAAAGGGCTGCGCGTGCCTTTGCCTTGGGGCATCTTGGCCCCTTTTCAATGGTAAGCCAGGACCAACCATGACCACTGCCGTTTTAATCCAAGCCTTTTGGCTGGTCTTTGACCCTTATGTGTTGTTGGTGATTTTGTGCTCCGCCATCTTTGGCTTGTTCGTGGGGGCGATTCCTGGGTTGAGCGCCACCATGGCCACGGCCTTGTTGGTGCCCATCACTTTCTTCATGCCCCCAGTGCCTGCGATCGCTGCGATTGTGACCGCCACCGCGATGGCGATTTTCTCGGGCGATATTCCGGGCGCGCTGCTGCGCATCCCCGGCACACCCGCGTCAGCGGCTTACACAGACGAAGCCTATCAAATGACCCTCAAAGGTCAGGCTGAAATTGCCCTGGGTGCAGGTCTGGTGTTTTCGGCCATTGGCGGTTTGTTCGGTACCTTAGTGATGATCTTGTTCTCGCCCGGCTTGGCAGAGATTGCCTTGAAGTTCTCATCCTTCGAGTATTTCTGGCTGGTCGTCTTAGGATTGGCAGGGGCCGTATTCATTGGCAACACCAGCGTTTTGAAAGCCTGCATTTCTTTGCTGTTGGGCTTGTTGATTGCGTGCATCGGCTTAGAGAACCCGGCCGCTTTGCCACGCTTCACCTTCGGCATGAACGAGCTCATGAGCGGGGTCGAGTTGATCCCTATGATGGTGGGCATGTTTGCGGTGTCCGAGTTGCTGCGCTACATCACCAATCTGGATCCGCCTCCGATGATTGTGAACAAAAACATTGGCAACATTTTTGCCGGCATGTGGGACTTGCTCAAAAAATACCGCTGGGCGCTGGTGCGTGGCAGCGCTTTAGGCACCATCATCGGTATACAGCCCGGCTCGGGTGCTGACATGGCCTCTTGGCTGAGCTATGCGATGAGCAAAAAATTCTCTAAAGAGCCAGAGAAATTTGGCACCGGACACGTAGAAGGCATCGTTGAGTCCGGCGCAGCCAACAACTCGTCTTTGGCGGGCGCCTGGATTCCGGCCATCGTGTTTGGTATTCCGGGTGACTCGATCACCGCCATTGCCATTGGTGTGCTGTACTTGAAAAACATGAACCCCGGGCCGATGATTTTCGTGAATAACCCCGAAAACATTTATGCGATTTTCCTGGTCTTCATTTTGGCCAACATCATCATGGTGCCCCTAGGATGGTTGACGGTGAAGCTATCGACCAAGATTTTGCGGGTACCGCGCAATATTTTGATGCCCATTATCTTGCTGTTTTGCATTGTCGGCTCGTTCTCGATCAACAACTCGGTATGGGGCGTGACCTTGATTTTGTTCTTTGGCCTGGCCTCGTTCCTGCTGGAAGAAAACGGCTTTCCCGTAGCGCCAGCCATTTTAGGGGTTGTGTTGGGTACCATGATGGAAGAAAACTTCGTCACCTCCATGATCAAGTCAGATGGCGATCCACTGGTATTTTTTACACGACCCATTGCGATGTGGCTTGCGGCCAGCACCTTCATCATCTTGTTGTGGCCAGTCGGAACTTGGGCATGGGACAAACTGCGCAGTCCCAAAATCGCGGCATAAACTGGAACAAAACCACCGTCGTGGTTTTGTTCTCTTCACCCCCTCAATCCACCTTGGCGCCCGCCTGAAACCATTGCGCAATCAAGGCCCGCTCTTCGTCGGTGATGCCCGTGGTGTTGTTCATGGGCATTTGCTTGGTGACCACCACTTGTTGGTAAACGTTTTGAGCGTGTTGTTTGACCAGCTCAGGGCTGTCCAGGCGCACGTTTTTCATCTGCACTTGTTCTGCGTGACAAATGTAGCAGCGCTGCTCCAGCACGGTCTTGACTTGCGCAAAGACCACAGGAACAACAGACACTGCTGACGCTTTAGACGCTGCTGGCGCAGCAGGCCTCAAGGCCACAATCACGCCTGCAATCAACACTACACCCACGGCCGCAAACGGCCATGGATTGGGGGCACGGCCCAGGTGGTAACCATGGCGCTGCACAAAAAACTGGCGAATCAAAGCGCCGGCGAACATCATCACAAACAGCAACACCCAGCGCTGTTCGTGCGTGTACAAAAAGCTGTAGTGGTTGCTCAGCATTGCAAAGATCACGGGCAGTGTGAAATAGGTGTTGTGTACGCTGCGCTGTTTACCGCGCTTGCCGTGAATAGCCAACGCATTGGCATCGTATTTTTCACCGCTGATCATGGCGGCCACCACTTTGCGTTGGCCGGGGATGATCCAGAAGAACACGTTGGCGCTCATGGCGGTGGCAATCATCGCGCCCACCAGCAAAAAGGCGGCTCGGCCTGCAAACAAATGGTTGGCCAACCACGAAGCAAAGGCAATGACCCCAATCATCAAGCCTGCGACGATGAGCTCGCCATTTTGACGGAACCCGAACACGCGGCATACCAAGTCATAAACGATCCAGAAAGCGGCCAAAAAGCCCACCGCGCAAGAGCCGGCCACCACGGGTGTCCAGTCCATCAGCGATTTGTCGATCAAAAACGTGCCCGCATTCCAGAGGTACATCAGCGTGAACAGTGCAAAGCCGCTCAACCAACTGGAATAGCTTTCCCAATAAAACCAATGCAGTTTGGTGTGAATGATCTTGGGGGCCACCATGTATTTTTGGGGGTTGTAGAAACCGCCGCCGTGCACCGCCCACATGGCACCGCCCACGCCTTTTTCGAGCAAATCGGGCGAATTGGGTTTTTGCAGGTTATTGTCCAGAAAGACAAAGTAAAACGACGAACCAATCCAGGCAATGGCGGTGATGACATGCACCCAGCGCAGCAACAGATTGGCCCATTCCAGCAGATAAGCTTCCATCAGGGGGCTCCAAGCTGCTCACCACTGCGGGCGCTGTGAGCAGTCATTCGGTCGCGAACAAGCTCAGTTAAAGCCTTTGCACCGCTGCGACCAGAGTGGACGAGTGTATACAATTTTGAAGACAAAGCAAGCGCGATTTCATCTGTTTCACACTTCATTTTTCATTTTTTAATTTGCAAGAGTTGTGCCGCAACCGCTATCGCAATGACTTCGGGCTCTTTGCCACGGATACCCTGAACACCAATGGGGCTGGTCACATGGTCGCACTCGGCATCGCTGAATCCCCGCTCTCGCAATCGACTGCGAAAACTCGCCCATTTGGTGGCGCTGCCAATCAAGCCCACGTATGGTAGGTCAGCCTTATTGCGTTGCCGCATAAGACAAGCCATGACCACATCCAGATCTTCGGCATGGCTGAAACTCATGATCAACACAAGGCTGTTGGGCGCCAAATCAGACACAGCAGCCTGCACTGGATTGGAGTGCTCGGATTCAATGTGTGCAGGCATGTCATGTGGAAAAATCTCATCCCGGCTGTCAATCCACCGCACTGAAAACGGCAAAGTAGACAGAACCCTCACCAAGGCTTTGCCCACATGTCCACCACCAAATAACGCCAATGGCTGCAAGCTGCGACGATGTTCAAGTTGAAGGCCTGGCACATCTTGCGCGGTCACTCGGGTTAAGCGCAGGACCACAACACCGCCACAGCACTGGCCGAGGCTGGGGCCCAATACAAAGCGCTTTTCAACAGGCTCCATGCCATGCGAGGTCTTGGCTTGCGATAACAAGGCTCTGGCATCGGCCATGGCTTCAAACTCCAAATGCCCACCCCCAACGGTGCCCCATTCGCCTTGCGCAAATACAAGCATCCAGGTTCCCGTTTCTCGCGGCACTGAACCTTGAGTGCTGTGCACTGTGATGGTGACAGCCGGTTCGTTTTGCAAACGTTGCATCCATGAATCAAAAAGCATCTCGAGGCAACTTTCTCACATTGGTTTGTTTTGAACTCAGGTTCAGGATGACACAATCGGTTCCAAGAATCTTTTATTCATTTTCACCGGTTTTCTGCCATGAATTTTTTACGCCAGCATATTCAATTCAAGGGCCACAAAGGGTCGGCCATGATCGCGGCCGCGATCTCAGCTTTGCTTGCAGCATGCTCCACCCCGCCTGCACCTCACCCCCCTGCGCCTTTGCCTGTGCCTGTGCCCACCGTGCGTCCGTTACCACCAACGCCCGCACCGCAAACCCTCCCGCAGGTTGTTGCACCTGAAAGCACGAACAATTCACAGGCCAGCACACCGCGCGAATACCGCAAAGACGCTGCAATGCACTTGTACAAACTCAACAGCAACCGCATTTACAAGGGCCGCTTACCGCCGATGCTTTACGCCATTGGCGTGCTCGATGTGGAGTTGGATCGCCAAGGTCGCGTCATGGCCACCCATTGGAAACGAGCCCCAAACCATGCACCAGAGGTCATGGCCGAAATTGAACAGACAGTACGCAAAGCTGCGCCCTATCCCGCCCCCGTACGCATGGGTAAAGTCACATACACCGATGTGTGGCTTTGGCACAAAAACGGCAAATTCCAGCTCGATACGCTGACCGAAGGCCAAGACTGACGCTTTTTAATCTTTGTAGTACACCGTCTGGTGCGTCGTGGCCAACAATTGGCCGTCGTCACTCCACATCTCACCACTTTGGTCAAAAAAACCATTGTGAAACTTTTGACCACGTGCTGTTCCAATCAGATAACGCTCACCTTGTGCGGCCAATGCAGCTTCATCAGCATGAAAATAGGTGGTGATAGAGATCGTGCCAACGGGCGTGAGACGGCGACGGCGCAAAAAAATACGCGGGAAAAAGCAATCACTGATCGACGCCAATGAAGCGAAATCTAAAGGCCGAGGCGGATCGTCACGTATCCATTGGCTTGACCTGGAGTCGGGTTGCTCTTGACCTTTAAAGTCACTGAACACATCGCCCTCTGTAAAGCGCATGTCGTATTGCTGAACCCAAGAAGGTTGCTTCAGGGTGGGCCTGCGCACCATGGTTTCTGGCGATGGCATGCCCTGCGGGGCTTGCGTCTCTGTCGCGGACCACACCTGGCGTCGCGTTGCAAATACTGCTGTGGCCAAGGTCACCACGCCGCTGGCTTGCGATGCTTCCATCACCCAGTGCTGGGTCGATCGATTGGTTCGCACCGCACGGGCAGTCACCGTGAAGGGCCCATCAGCAACAGCAGCAGCAAAATTGACCGTCAGGGCCACAGGCATGCCTAACCGGTCGGGGTGCTGCAACACTGCATTCAGCATCACAGCACAGGTCACCCCACCGTAAGGCCCCACCAAGTTGGTATAAGCACTCGATGTGTGGGCTTGGTAAGTCCCGGGGGCTGTAGCCGTTAATTGGATGGCCTGATCAAAAGGATGCATTTTTTAAATTGAGGAAGGAAGCCACGCATTCAATTGCGAAAGACTGTGAATGAAATGAACGCGCTCGGCCACTTCGGCTGGCAATCCTTGGCGGACATGCAGACTGAAAACCTGCATACCGGCAGCCAACCCTGCAAGCAAACCTGGCATGCTGTCTTCAACCACAGCGCAGTTTTCTGGCGCGCAATCCAAGGCTGCGGCGACATGAAGAAACAAGGCTGGATCGGGTTTGAAGCCCCCAATCTCTGGCGCGCAAAACAAGCGCTCACCTATCAAGTCTCTCAGTCCAGTGATACCCAAGGTCAACTCGGCTTTTTCACGCGGACCATTGGTTCCGATGGCAAACGGTATTTGCAAGGTATGAAGCTGTTGCAACAGGACTTTGGCGCCCGGAATTTCTTGTAAATCCTGACGGAAACGGATGGCCATATTGGCGCGCAGTTGTGTGACAAACAGGGCCTCATCAAAAGGCCGCTGGTCTGATGGAAGTTGCTTGGCCAAATCGGCCGCGCATTGGGCCATGGGCTTGCCGCCAAACTGGGAGTGCATGTCTTTAAGCCGCCAGGGTGCACCTAATGCCCTGCCCATGCCATGCAATACCTCAAGCCCCATCCACTCGCTGTCGACCAGTGTGCCGTCCAGGTCAAAAATAAAAGCAGCTGGTTTTTGTTGGCTCAAATCAATGTGCTCAGCAGGGGGTTCATGCCGTTGCAGCTTGCTCTTGCGCCGCACTGGGCAGCAAACTCAGAATCAATGTGGTGACCAGCGAAAGTCCAGCCAGCAGTAACAGTGAGTCCGCAAACCCCATGGCTTTAACGACGGGGCCCAAAGCCCAAACAGACAAAGAGCTGACAGCAAAAGAAACGCCCAGCCGCATGCCCGAGACACGAGAACGCAATCGGTCGTCAACATAACGGGCGATCATGAAATCAGTGAACGGAATCGCACCGAAGACGAACACCATCACCCCGGTGAGCGCTGCAAACAACCACCAACCTTGGGCTTGCGAGGCCAGGAGCAACATCGGTATTTGGCCGATCACCATGAACATGAAAAATTTCTTCAAAGCAAAACGATGGATCAGATGACCTACAACCACCTGTGCCAGAGAAGCGATGGCATACACCACGGCCAACACCACGCCTAAAGCTGCAGGGTCTTGCATCACGTCACGAAATCGCTCAGTCACCAATTGGCCATTGCCATTGGTGGTGAAGTTGAACAAAACACTGCTGGTGATGGCAGCAGCAGTCATCACCACCAAAGCGCGCGCCAACATGGCGGGTGTCAAGTTCACTTTGGCTCCGCCTTTGCGTTTGGAAGGGGAGACGGCCTCAGGCGGGCAATATCGTGCAAAGACACAACCGCACACGATAGCGGCCACACCCGGCAAGATGAAAGCGGCCCGCCAGCCCCACCCTTGAATCAAAAAGCCCGTCAGCAAAGCCGCCACGGCCACACCCAAGTTACCCACCAGACCATTGAAACCAATGGTGGCCCCGGGGTTGATGGCGCGCTCCAACAGCATCGGAATACCCACCGGATGGTAGATCGAGGCGAAGACACCGATCAAGGTCAAGCTGACCGCCAACTGCCACACATTTTGCGAGAAGGCTGTCAGGACTGAGGCTGCGCCAATGCCGAAAAAGAAGATCAACATCATGCTGCGGCGGCCCCATAAATCACCCAATCGCCCCGCAGGCAATGAACCCAAGCCAAACATGAAGAATGCACCTGCGCCGTAAGGCATCAGGTCCTGCCATTGATGGACCCCCATGTCGGCCGCAATGGTCGTCACCGCTGCCGCAAAAATCAACAAGAAAAGGTGGTCCAGTGCGTGCGCAATGTTCAACAAACCCCTGACCACCCCGGGATGGTCTGCCGGCAAGTCTGGCAGCTCAGGTAGAGGGGCGGTTAACGTGCTCATGCAGACAGGCCCGCACTGACCTTGGCTTTTTCACAGGCCATCAAAATACGCTCTGGCGTGGCTGGCGCATTCATATGGACCACCGTTTGGTGATTGGCGCTGGCACTCACGGCATCGCGCAAGGCAAAGTAGCTGGACAAGGCCAACATCAAAGGCGGCTCGCCTACTGCTTTGCTGTTGAAGGGTGTTGGCTTGATGTTGTGGTTCTCGAAAAAGCTGATCTTGAGGTGTTCAGGCACGTCGCCGGCCACAGGAATTTTGTAAGTACTCGGGCCATGTGTGAGCAACTTGCCTTTCTTGTCCCAGATGCACTCCTCCATGGTGAGCCAACCCATGCCTTGCACATAGGCGCCTTCAACCTGGCCTTTGTCGATGGCGGGGTTGATGCTATTGCCCACGTCATGCACGATGTCGACCGCTTTGAGCCACCACTCACCGGTTCGGGTGTCAATCTCGACCTCGGTCACAGCTGCGCCATAGCAGTAGTAATAGAAAGCACGGCCATTCAGGGTCGTGAAGTCGTATTTGATTTCGGGCGTCATGTAGAAACCTGTCACCGACAAGCCCACGCGTTCTAACCAGGCCTGTTTGACTACGGCTGCCCAGTCGACCGACTTGCCGCCGCCGTGTGCCTGTCCATTGCCAAAGCTGACTGCAGCGGCATCGCAACCCAGCATGCCTGCCGCCACGGGTTGAAGTCTTGCACGCATTTGGGCAGTCGCGTTCATGATGGCACCGCCGTTGATGTCTGCACCACTGGAAGCAGACGTTGCCGACGCATTAGGCACTTTCTGAGTGTCAGTGCCCGTGACGCGCACCCATTGGGTTGTGATGCCCAAACCGTCAGCGCAAACTTGCGCCATCTTGGTATTGAGACCTTGACCCATTTCTGTGCCTCCGTGATTGACGCTGACCGACCCGTCCATGTAAATACTGAGCAGCGCGCCCCCTTGATTGAGCATGGTCGCGGTGAAGCTGATGCCAAACTTCAAGGGCACCAAAGCCAGTCCACGTTTACGTTTGGTGTGGGTTTTATTGAAGGCGTTGACCGACTCTCGGCGTTCCCAATAGCCGGACTCAGCTTCGACCTGACTCATCACTTTGTCGCCTACCCAGTCTTCGATCAACTGGTTGTATTGCGTGGTCATGGTGGCCGGATTACCTGAAATAGAAGGGTCCTGGTACAGGTTGAGCTTGCGCACCGAGAGTGCGTCTTTGCCCAGACTGTTGGCGATTTGCTCGATCACCGTCTCAATGCCGAACATGCCTTGGGGGCCGCCAAAACCGCGAAAGGCGGTGGCACTTTGGGTGTTGGTTTTGCAGCGGTGGCTGATCAACTGCAACGCAGGAATGTAGTAGCAGTTATCGATGTGCAGACAGGCGCGGTCGTTGACAGGTCCTGAATAATCGGTGCTGTAACCGCAGCGCGACATCAAGGCGATGTTGGCGCCCAAGATGCGACCTTCGACGTCATAGCCCACTTCATAGTCAATCCGGAAGTCGTGTCGCTTGCCGGTGATCATCATGTCATCGTCGCGGTTAACGCGCAGCTTGACCGGCTTTTGCAGCTTGAAAGCCGCAAGGGCTGCGCTTTGGCTGAAGATGCTGGCGTTGCCTTCTTTGCCGCCAAAAGCACCGCCCATGCGCCGGCAAATGACCTCCACGTCGTTGGTCGTCAGATTCAAGGCCGCAGCCGCTTCGCGCTGATTGCCATCGGGGTGTTGCGTCGACGAATACAAAGTCATCTGACCGTCTTCACGCGGCACGGCGTAAGTGATCTGACCTTCAAGGTAAAACTGTTCTTGCTGACCGGTTTCGGTGCTGCCTTTGAGCTTGTGGGGCGCTGCAGCGATTGCAGCGGCTGCGTCACCGCGGGAAATGCCTTTGGCAGGCATGACAAAACTTTGCGCGGCCATGGCTTCGTCAATCGTCAAGATCGCAGGCAGCTCTTTGACCAGAACCTTGGCTTTATGGGCGGCTTCTCGGGCATAGAGCATGTTGCGTGCAACGACCACAGCCACAGCCTGGCCAATGAACTCCACTTTACCCACAGCCAGAAAAGGATCGTCATGGTTGATCGGGCCGCAGTTGTTTTCGCCCGGAATGTCTTTGGACGTGTACACCGCCACCACGCCATGCGTCTTGAGAATAGCTTCGCGGTCAATGCCATCTCCGATCAACTCACCGTGCGCCACGGGTGACAAAATCAGGGCGGCATACAAGGTACCCGCATATTCAGGAATGTCGTCGGTGTAGGTGGCCGAGCCCGTCACGTGCAAGTGTGCAGATTCGTGAATCACGTCGGTGCCTTGCTGCACGTTTGATTCGGGCAGCAGGTTTTTGAGTGCGGTAGGAGCGTTCATTCAAGCCACCTCTTTCTGTTCTTCAATGAAATCGATCACCAAGTTACGCGCTACCAGCGCACGGTAGGCCCAGGTAGCGCGAAGCCCGTCGCGTGCGGTAAAGCTGGCGGTGATGGCCGCGTCCAGGTCAGCGGCTTTCACCGCAGCCGGGGCTTTGCCTTCGAGCACCGCTTCCAGCTCGGGCGCACGGCAAGGTGAGGGGGCTAACCCGTTGTAGGCCAGCTTCACGCCGCTCAACTTGCCACCTTTGAGTGTGTAGCTGATGGCTGCGCAAGTAGCCGAAATGTCTTGCTCAAAGCGCTTGCTTACTTTATGGGCACGGAAGACCTGGCCAGACACGGGTTTGGGCAACTCCACCGCTTCAATAAACTCACCCGCTTCGAGCACGTTTTTCTTCATGCCTGTGTAGAAGTTTTCGAGCAAGACCTTGCGCGTTTTGTCACCCCGGCGCAGCACCAAACTTGCGCCCAAAGCCATCAGGCAAGGCATGGAGTCGCCAATGGGTGATCCGTTGGCGATGTTGCCTGCCAACGTGGCGGTGGAACGAATCGGCGGCGAGCCAAAGCGACGCAAAACTTCTGCAAAATCAGGGTAGGCTTTACCGATCAAGGTTTCGACCTGGGTCAACGACACTGCAGCGCCCATGCGCCAAGCGTGCGCTGTTTCGGTCACTTGGCGCAACTCAGCGACGTTTCCCAGGTACATGATGTGCTCTGGGCGCGAGAATTTCTTGTTCACTTGCAAACCGATTTCTGTGCTGCCCGCAAGCAAGGTGGTCGTCGGGTTTTTGAGCAAGTAATCGGCTACTTCGGCCAGCGTGGCGGGCGAGACAAACTCATTGCCTTTTTTGGTGCGCACCACCGGTTGAACGATGATGTCGCCGTCCAAAGTCAAGGTCGGGGTATGGGCCCGCTGTATCTCTTTCAGCAAGGCCACATCCGCATGGTCATTCAGCTTCAATTCTGATTTTTTTTCTACGGCTTTGAATGCGGCATCAATGATCGGTGTGTAACCCGTGCAACGACACAGATTGCCACTCAAGGCATCTGTGATTTGTTGACGGCTTGGAGAGGGCAGGACTTGGACCAGGTTAACCAAGCTCATCACGATGCCAGGAGTGCAAAAACCGCACTGTGAGCCGTGACACTTGATCATCTCGTCTTGCACAGGGTGCAAGGCGCCATCGGCTTTCTTGAGGCTTTCAATGGTCTTGACCGATTTACCGTCGAGAGTAGGCAACAATTGGATGCAGCTGTTGACAGGGACATACTCGACGCCGTTGCCAGCGGCATTGAGTTCACCCACCATCACCACACAGGCACCGCAATCACCTTCAGCACAGCCCTCTTTGGTGCCTGTGCGATGGAGCTGTTCGCGAAGATAGTCCAGAACAGTGGTGGTCCGGCGTTCGCCCTGGGCTTCGACGATTTTTCCGTCAAGCACAAAGCGCACGGTGTTGGAGACTTGGGTCATGGTGAGGATGTAGTTTCGGAATAATTTGTAATTTTAATGACTTGTGCCTGAAATGGGTATGAATCCGCCAATTGGGGTCAAGCCAATTGAGCCAATTGGGGTCAAGCCAATTGGGGTCAGATCCCAATTAATCACCTGATAAACCCTGATTATTTTTCACGATCCCCGGTAGGTAGAGTAACTCCACGGGCTGGCCAGCAAGGGCACGTGATAGTGCTGATCTTCGTGGGCCACGCCAAAGTCCAGACTCACTTTGTTCAGGAAGTGAGGTTCAGGCAGATCAACGCCTTTGGCCTTGAAGTAGCCGGCGACGTCAAACACCAAGCGGTAAGTGCCTTTGCGCAGGCTGGCATGGTCGTACAACATGCCATCGGGGTTGCGACCATCGTGGTTGAGGATGAAGCTTTTCACCCGTGTCGCGATTTCCCCTTGCGTGGTGAACAAAGAAACTTGCATACCCGCAGCGGGGCAGCCGTGCATGGTGTCTAAAACGTGCGTACTCAAGCCCATGGCAAGCCCTTCAAAACAGTTGACCATATTGGTTCACGATAGTGTATACAATTTTATCTTTTACGGTAAGATGAAGGCATGGAAAATTCCACTACTTTCACGATTGTTGAGGCTTTGACCCGCGCCATTGTGGAGCACCGCTTGTTGCCGGGTGCCAAGTTGGCCGAACAAAAATTGGCTTCTCACTTCGGTGTGTCTCGTACCTTGATTCGGCAAGCTTTGTTTCAGTTGTCACAAAACAAACTGATCCGCATGGAGCCTGCGCGTGGCGCTTTTGTGGCGGCGCCTTCGGTCCAAGAAGCACAACAGGTTTTCTCTGTGCGGCGCATGATCGAAGCCGAAATGGTTCGCGGCTTTTTGAAACAAGTGACTCCAGCGAAGATCAAAGCTTTAAAAGCCCACATCAAGCAAGAACGCGAAGCCGTGCACCAAGAGGACGTCCCCGGACGCACCGAATTGCTGGGGGATTTTCATGTGCGAATGGCCGAGTTGATGGGCAACCAGGTTTTGGCTGAAATTCTGGGCGAATTGATTTCACGTTGTGCCTTGATCACTTTGATGTACCAGTCACGCCATGCGGCCCAGCATTCAACTGAAGAACATGAAGCGATCATTGACGCTCTGGCCGAAAAAAACGAAGCCTTGGCGGTGCAATTGATGAACGACCATTTGATCCATGTCGAAGCCAGTTTGACCTTTGACCGCAAAATTCCGACACACGACATCGCTCTGGCACTGGCCTGAATCTGCCATTGAGCACCGACCTGAACACCGTCATGTACACCTACGACAGCACCCTCACTTACCCCCGCGACCTCCAAGGCTACGGCCGAGATGTGCCGCATGCCCATTGGCCGGGCGGCGCCCGCATAGCGGTACAGTTTGTATTGAACTACGAAGAAGGCGGCGAAAACTCGGTGCTGCATGGCGATCCAGGTTCCGAGCAGTTCCTGTCTGAGATGTTCAACCCCCCGGCCTTTCCTGATCGCCACATCAGCATGGAAGGCATCTACGAATACGGCTCGCGTGCTGGCGTTTGGCGCATCCTGCGCGAGTTTG
>Ga0214919_10003319_pt1 | contig 24416 bp, 26 predicted proteins | sample LL1503_MetaG_FD_177994 | JGI IMG/M metagenome (GOLD analysis project Ga0214919, IMG submission 177994) | Freshwater microbial communities from Lake Lanier, Atlanta, Georgia, United States - LL-1503 | ecosystem: Environmental > Aquatic > Freshwater > Lake | place: USA: Georgia | collected... | reverse complement strand
CATCACTCGGATCGGTTACATCCAAAGTACCGTTTCCATCTACCCATTGACCATCTATATATAACTGAGTGCGCATAAGATGAGCATACTGAAAAGGTATTTGGATGCGCTAGCCGCGCTAATCGCAAGGAGTTGAAAGTGCCAAAGTCTTGGACAGATGGTGCGCCCCAGCCTGTTGCGATGAAGGATCACGCACATCTGAGTGATCCGCTTAGCTACAAAGTTAAGCGCGCCCTTCTGGGCGGTGCTTTAAATCGTCACTCACTTAGCCATCAACGCTTATCCAAACGTTATGCGCTCGGAATTCTTTCCTCAGACTGCATTTCATCTTCGGCGTATGGCAGCGAACAGATTCTGATCGCACTCTTGCCAGCATTTGGATTAGCAGCGTTTGCAATCTTGATGCCAATGACCGCAGTTGTTCTGGCAATTTTAGTTTTAATCACACTCTCATATCGAAATGTGATTGATGTTTACACAAAAACCGGCGGTGCCTACATTGTCTCGCGCGATAACTTTGGTCCGGTTGTTGCGCAAATCGCCGCGGTTGCTTTGATGCTTGATTACATTGTTACCGTTGCTATTCAATCTGCAGCTGGCGTTGCCGCGATTATCTCGACTTTCCCATCGCTTAGTTCTTGGAAGATGCCAATGATCTTTTTGGTGATTGCAGTTCTCACCTACGGAAACCTGCGAGGAGTTAAGGAAGCCGGAAAAGCATTTGCATTTCCAACTTACTTCTTCGTTGGTTGCATGTTTATCGTTTTTGGCATGGGCCTCTGGCGCTTGTCTCAAGGAACTCTTCCTGTTCTTGCCACTGATTTACCAGGTGCAGTTGAGATTGGTAAAGAACAGGGCCTACTCACTGGAGCTGCAATATTTATTTTGCTACGCGCCTTCGCTAACGGTGGTTCATCGCTTACTGGCCTAGAAGCTATTTCAGATGGTGTTGCGCTCTTTAAAACTCCTGAACATGTAAATGCCAAGCGCACCTTGGTAGTTATGAGCTGCCTACTTGGAACATTGGTTCTTGGTGTCTCTTACTTTGCACACCAAATACATGCAATGCCGTACCAATCCGGTGCACCAACGGTTATTTCACAAGTTGCAAAAACGGCTGTCGGAGACAGCACCTTTGGCAGCGTGATGTTCATCTTGGTCCAACTTGCAACGATGCTAATTCTCTTTGCAGGTGCAAACACTACTTACAGCGCGTTTCCATTGCTCTGTAACTTTGTGGCAAGTGATGGATATCTACCGCGCCAACTGACCAAACGTGGTCACAGATTAACTTTTTCAAATGGAATTTTGCTCCTTACGGGTGGCGGCTTATTGCTAGTTGTGATTACCGCGGGCTCTGTTGAACACCTAGTCGCCTTCTATGCCCTTGGAGTTTTTACCGGATTTACCTTGGCTGGTTTTGGAATGACAAAGCATTCCCTTCGTACCAAGCCAAAAGGTTGGCGAGTAAAGGTCGTAATCAATTCAATGGCGGGTTCGGTTTCCCTTGCAATCGTCATCATTTTCTCTGTCGTTAAATTTACAGAAGGCGCTTGGATGGTGCTAGTAACAGCGCCAATTCTAGTTATGACATTTTTACGTTTGCGTCGTCAGTACACACGAGAACAAGAGGCTCTCGTAGTTCGTCAAGAACAAGAACGTGCCACAACAATTGCTCGCCACAACGTTACCGTTTTGGTGGATAACGTTGACCTTGCAACTATTGGTGCAATTCGTTATGCGCGAAGCCTCAAACCACGCAATCTGAGCGCGGTTCACTTTGTTATAGATGATCGTCGAGCGGAAGAAATTAAAAACGCTTGGGCTAATTCTGACGCACTAGATGATGTGACGCTTGAACTTATCGATTGCCCAGATCGCCGGCTTGCCAACGCTGCCTTGGATTATGCAATTAGAATGACTGAAAAGAGCGATGTCGAATTAACTTTACTTCTTCCACGTCGCGCTTACAAAGGTTTCCTTGGCCGTCTTCTACACGATCAAACTGCCGAAGAAATTGCCGCACCGATCTCACAATTACAGCGAGTTGTTGCAACAATTGTGCCTTTCGACGTAGATCGCATCACATCGACTGCAAATTTAAATGTTCACGCAAGCCGCGACGCTAAACCCATGGTTGCACCAGTTGCAGAATTTAAACCGATTCAAGAAGTAACTAAAAAGATTGAACCCATGAGCCACTACGCTGAAAATTTAACTCCGATTGGAGAAATTCAATGGCGCCAGCGCGCTCATGTTCAAGGTCGGGTAACCGCAATTAAGAATGCGCCCCGCGGATCTGCACCGCTTCTACAAGTAGAAGTTTGGGATCAAACAGGTGGCGTGACACTTCACTTCTTGGGGCGTCGTGAAATCGCTGGCCTAGAAGTGGGTTCACAAATTCGCGCTGAAGGCATGGTTGGAGAAGAAGAAGGCGTTCTAACTATCTTGAACCCTTCCTACGAACTTCTCGCTTAACGCTGTCCTTCAAAGAACTCACGAAGTAAATCTGCACACTCTGTTTCGCATACACCTGCCATCACATCGAGTTTGTAAAGTGATCTTGGATCACGGATAACATCCCAGACTGAGCCCACGGCACCACCTTTAGCGTCCCAAGCGCCAAAGATTAGGCGTGAAATTCGCGATTGCGCGATTGCACCAGCACACATTGGGCACGGTTCTAAGGTAACAACCAAAGTGCAACCATCTAGTCGTGAGTTTTGTAATCGATCAGCTGCTTTTCTAATTGCAACAATTTCAGCGTGAGCGGTTGGATCGTTGCTTGCTTCGCGTTCGTTAGAACCAGTGCCAATTACAACACCATCTTTATTTATTACTAGAGCACCGACCGGTACATCGCCGGTCTTGGTAGCTTTATGTGCAATCGTAATCGCTTCGTGCATCAGCGATTCGGGTGTTTGAGTAGAAATACTTATAACTCCAATAATTCAGCAAATTGATCTGCAAATCCTAAACGACCTGCTATCGCTTCTAGTTGTTCATCTGGAAAAAGTTCTGCATCATCACAAAGCGCTGCTAGCTCCATAGAATTAACTCCTAGATCGGCCAGAATTTCTAAATGACCAACTGGTAGCGGCTCTTCATCTTCGTCAGGTGGATCTAAATCACATAATTCTAGAAACTCAGCAGCAACTTCGTAATCCAGTGCGCAAGTAACATCGCTAAGAAACATGCTTATGTGAGAACCTAGAACTCGAATAAGCATGAAGAACTCTTCATCGATCGCTAAAAGTGCAATCGCTCCGCCATTAGTTTGCTGAGATTTAAGGCGATCAATTATGTGCGGTAGGTCATGTGCATCAGGCAGTAGCGCTAAATTCCACCGGCCATCCTCGTGCCAAGCGGCAACGGCGATATCAACCTCGTTGGTGTTGGAAATTACATCGCTCACATCGGACATATTGGCACTCATTGGGCGAGATGAAAACCCCTGTAAGGTAGGTGCTATGAAAGTTCACGTCGCAAACCATCCGCTTATTACCCATAAATTAACCGTTCTACGCGATGAAAGTACGGATTCTCCAACCTTTCGTCGCTTGGTTGAAGAGCTGGTGACCTTGCTCGCCTATGAGGCAACACGCGAAGTGCGAACCGAAAGCGTTTCAATCAAAACTCCGGTTACACAAACTACTGGTGCCAAACTCTCTGATCCACGTCCAGTTGTAGTGCCCATCTTGCGCGCTGGCCTTGGAATGTTAGAGGGAATGACTCGCTTAATTCCAACTGCAGAAGTCGGTTTTCTCGGAATGGTTCGTGATGAAAAGACATTGCAAGCCAGCACATATGCAAATCGACTTCCTGAAAATTTAGCAGGACGTCAGTGTTTTGTGCTTGATCCGATGTTAGCTACTGGCGGAACTCTAGTAGCGGCAATTAACTTTTTGATCGAACGCGGCGCTGATGACATTACTGCAATCTGTATTTTATCTGCGCCTGAAGGAATCAAGTTTCTAGATAATTCCTTCGTTAATTCGGGAGTTCCAATTACTTTGGTGACTGGTGCACTTGATGAAAAACTTAACGAGCACGGTTACATCGTTCCTGGTCTTGGCGATGCCGGCGATCGTCTCTACGGCGTCGTGTAAATGGCATCAACTTCTCCTGGATACGGAATCACAATCCGTGTCGAAGGCGCTCCTGAACTTCAGCCTGTTGCGTTAATTACTGCAACCATTAGTGGTGCTGGTGCAACTATTACAGCGCTCGACGTTGTTGAATCACTTTTGGAAAAAGTAGTAATCGACGTTACCTGCGACACCATCGATGCTGATCATGCGCAAGAAATAAATGACGCGCTAACCGCTCACAATGGGTTGACCGTTCGCAAGGTAAGCGACCGTACATTCTTATTACACCTAGGTGGCAAATTAGAGGTTCAATCAAAAGTTCCACTAAAGACCCGCGATGATCTATCTCGCGCATATACCCCTGGCGTAGCGCGTATTTGTCAGGCAATCGTTGATGATCCAGCAGACGTTCGTCGCTTAACAATGAAGCGCAACACCGTCGCCGTTGTTACTGATGGATCCGCTGTTTTAGGACTCGGAAACATTGGGCCAGCAGCTGCGCTTCCTGTTATGGAAGGAAAGGCTGCTCTCTTTAAGCGCTTTGCCGATGTTGATGCATGGCCGGTGTGTCTAGATACTCAGGATGTCGATGAGATCGTTCGAACAGTGCAATTAATCGCACCTATTTATGGCGGTATCAATCTCGAAGATATCTCTGCGCCACGTTGTTTTGAAATCGAAGAACGATTGCGTGAACTCTTAGACATTCCAGTTTTCCATGATGATCAACACGGAACTGCCATCGTTGTTCTGGCGGCGCTAACTAACTCACTTAAATTAGTCGGTAAGACTCTAAATTCAATAACGATAGTAATGAGCGGTGCAGGTGCTGCAGGAACGGCCATCGCTCGCTTATTAACCAAGAGCGGAGCAAAAAATATAATTGCATTCGATAAAGATGGCTGTGTGACCCCTGGCTTTACTGGAAAAATATCTGATGCCATGAAAGGCGCTGATGTATTTATCGGCGTTAGCGCGCCAAATGTATTAACCGAAGCAGATGTTGCTGCAATGGCTAAGGGCTCAATCGTTTTTGCGCTTGCCAATCCAGATCCTGAAATCGATCCCGTAATGGCTCGTAAGTACGCGGCTGTTGTTGCAACAGGTCGCAGCGATCAGCCAAACCAAATTAATAACGTGCTGGCCTTTCCAGGTATTTTCCGCGGTTTGTTAGACGCGCATGCTAACAAAATTACCGACGAACTTCTGATTGCGGCAGCTGAAGCAATAGCTTCATGTGTATCGTCATCTCAACTAAATGCCTCATTTATCGTTCCAAGCGTCTTCGATTCTCAGGTCGTCGCAAAGGTCGCGGCAGCAGTCAAAAAGAGCATATAAATGGAGTTAGCTGCATCTTTCGACGCTCAGCTTTCATCGCTTGCGCCATTTATCTTCTATCTTGTTGTGGCAGCGATTGTCTTCATTGAGACAGGGCTTCTATTCGGCTTCTTTCTACCTGGTGATTCAATCTTATTTAGCGCAGGTTTAGTTGCCGCATCACACGGAAATGTAAATATTGTCATTTTAGTAGCCGCCATTTTTCTGGCGGCATTTTTTGGAGATCAGGTTGGATTTGTAATTGGCCGTGTGATCGGTCGCCCGTATTTAGAAAAACGCGAAACGCCACGCATGAAGAAGATGATTGCTAATGCAGAGGAGTTTTATGACAAAACTGGCTGGTGGGCGGTAGTCGCTGCTCGCTTCTTTCCTTGGATTCGCACCTTTGTTCCACCCATTGCTGGCGCTGCGATGATGAATTACTACCGCTTTTTGTCGGCGAACGTACTTGGAGCGTTTCTGTGGGGAGTTGGAATTACCTTGGCGGGTTTCTACGCCGCAACTTTGCCTTGGGTTAAAAGCTCTTCTTATGCGATTGCAACGTTCTTTATCTGCGCTTCGTTAATTTCGGCTTCGGTAAATTACCTACGCCGCCAACAACCACCCCAAGATAAGTCATAATAATTCCAGTTACTAAGTAAGCGCTTACTTGTACTCCCTGGGTAGGTGAGTAGAGATCAATAAGTAGCGAACCAAGAAGTTGTCCCCCAACGCTAATTAACGTGAATGTCAGAACGCCTAGATGTTGAACAATTGTTGATGTAAATGCAATGTAAATAACGCCGATGGTGCCGCCGGTGTACATCCACCAAGGTCCGGCTGGTAGAGATACAACCTCGGCGCGATTAATTAGAACTCCGATGGTTAGAAAGATAACTAAGAATGTTGTCCCCATGATGAAATTGAGCCAAGAAGTCGCAAAACTTTGATGAGTACTTTCATTAATTTGTCCGTTAAGCGCCCGTTGTACGCCAACTATTGCTCCGGCGAAACAACCGAAAATTACCGCCAAAATTGAGAGGTTTTTCGCATCTATTCGATCTAGAACCGATATTAAAACTGCAAGGACTGTAACTCCTGCTGCGGCTACTCTTCTAACCGTAATGTGCTTCTTTCCACCGCCAGTTAAGCCAATCCGGTCAACAATTAATGAGGCTGCGGTCTGACCCGCGATAGATGCAACTGAATAAATCGCAACTCCAATAATTGGCACGATTTGAGTTTGAACTGCGACAAAACTCCCACCAAGCATTCCAGCAAAGAGAGTCCAAATCGGAATTTCTTTCTTAGTGACAGCGCTTTTTAAATTCCGCATCCCCGATTTAATTGCGGGGCTAAAGATCGAGATCAGCGAAATGATTATCAAACCAGATCCAAAAGAGACTAACGCCGCTTCAACCGGATTTCCGATGCGGTGTGAAAGTTCACCGTTTGCGCGCGCCTGAAAGGCAATCATCAAGCCGGATATTGCGGCTAAAAAATCTAACTTTGAATTATTTTTTGTCACTATGGATGAGTGCCGTGGAATTCACGCTTATCTGCGATCCAGTCCATAAGAGCAAATAGCACCCCTGAAACCACGAAGGTAAGGTGGATTGCAATTCGCCAGATAGTTCCTTGACCTACTTCAGCTGCGCCAGATAAGCCAATGAAATCCTTGAGAAGTTCGATCACAGAGATTGCTACTAGCGAACCAATTAATTTAATCTTTAATCCGCTGAAGTCAATTGTTCCCATCCAGTGTGGACGATCTGCAGATGAAGTTGCAATATCAATTCGCGAAACAAAATTTTCGTAACCCGCGAATATCACCATCAAAATCAAATTTGCAAGCAAGGTCAGGTCTAACAAAGCGAGCAAGGCAAGCGTGAATTCGCTCGCGCTCATTTCAGTTGTCTTTTCCGCAAGATGCCAGAATTCAATTACAAATCGATAGGCAAGAAGTATTAGAGCGCCGACTAGGCCCAGATATAGCGGAGCCAAGAGAAAGCGGCTTCGGAAGAGAATTGCTTCGATAGCATGAGATACGCGGTTCATAAAGTTATTTTAACTCAGGAATCTAGTTGAACCGTAATTTCTAGCCACTCTTCTTCCCGGGTATTTAACTCAACTAGTTGGGTTTCAAGTGCGGCGGTGATTTCAAGGAGCTTTTCTGGATTAAATGCCGCTTTATCTTGCTCTATCAACAACTCCGAGATCTTCTCTTTCGCTTTTTGAATTTGTCGCTCTACTCGGATCAAATCCTTTTTCAATTGGCGTTGTTCGGCTGCCGATGAAACGCCTTTATCTTTAGCCACTTCAACCGGCTGGTTTAAGGATTCCAGGCGTTGCTCTAAGTATTGGTCAACGCCACGTGGTAAATCACGAAGTGCCTTATCACCGAGTAGGCCAAAGAAACTATCGCAAACTCTTTCCAAGAAATATCTATCGTGAGAAATAACAATCAGCGTTCCACCAAAACTATCTAGTAGGTCCTCAAGTTCGGTAAGTGTTTCGATATCAAAATCATTGGTTGGTTCGTCGAGTAAGAGTACATTTGGCGAATCCATTAACAGGCGAGTTAGTTGCAGTCTACGTTTTTCACCGCCTGATAGATCACCGACCGGGGTCCATTGCGAATCCTTATCAAAACCTAATCTCTCACAAAGTTGTGATGCCGAAAGCGTTTTGCCATTTCCGAGTTCAATATGGACCGCGACTTTTTCAACTGCTTCAAGAACGCGCCACGTCGGATTTAATTCGTCCAAGTGCTGCGTGAGAAAAGCCGCTTTAACGGTTACACCCGTAACGAGTTTTCCGGAGAAAGGTTGAATTTGCCCAGCTAAGGTGCGCATTAACGTCGTCTTTCCGGCGCCATTGATACCAACGATTCCGATGCGATCGCCCGGGCCTACGTTCCAATAAAGATCATCGATCAACTCTTTTTCACCGGCGCGTATCTGCGCATGATGGACTTCATAAACGGTGTTGCCTAAGCGATTACGAGCAAAACGCAATAGTTCTCCTTGATCACGCGGGGCCGGTTCTCCGGCGATCAAAACGTTTGCCGCATCGACTCTAAATTTTGGTTTTGTGGTTCTAGCGGGTGCACCACGACGAAGCCACGCCAATTCTTTGCGGATCAAGTTATTGCGACGTGCATCCATTGCGCTGGCCTGGCGAGCGCGCTCTGCTTTAGCGAGAACGAATGCCGAGTATCCGCCGTCGTACTCTTCAACTTTTCCAGCAACAACTTCCCAGGTTCGGTCAGTCACGGCATCAAGGAACCAGCGATCGTGCGTAATTACCAAAACAGCTAAGTTCTTGCGTTGATTTAAATGGCTCGCCAGCCAAGCAACACCTTCTACATCTAGATGGTTGGTGGGTTCATCCAGCAAAATTAAGTCAAGATCATCAATCAATAACTTTGCCAAACCGACTCTGCGCTTTTCCCCACCAGATAAAGTTCCAAACTTTCTTTCAAATAAGTGATCATCAAAGCCACCAAATAAACCGGTAAAGACTTCGCGAACTTTTGAGTCACTTGCCCATTCATGTTTTGCCATATAGCCGAGAACAACGTCACCAACAGTGGAGCTCGGATCTGCTATATCAACTTGCGATAGCAAACCAATTTTTACGGTATTTGCTTTGGTAACTCGACCTTTATCTGGCTGTTCAATTGCTGCAATAACTTTCATTAAAGTACTTTTGCCTGAGCCATTACGCCCAACTATTCCAATTCGCTCACCTTCGGAAACACCTAGCGAAACGTTTTCAAGCAGCGCTCTAATATCAAAGGCCTTTGAGACCTCTTCGATATTGACAAGATTGCGCGCCACGATAGGAGAGCGTACCTTTCAACTATGAAAGCCACTGACCGCCAATTTGCGCTAGATCTCGATGCGAGCGATCCGCTCGCAAGATTCCGCTCGCAATTTGTGATTAGCGATCCCAACATCTGCTATTTAGATGGTAATTCGCTAGGCCGTTTACCACTTTCAACCATTGAAGCGGTTAACTCATTTATGAAAGATGAGTGGGGACCAGAAGTTGTAACTGGTTGGGGGCACTGGGTTGATGAAGCACAGCCAACTGGCGACTTAATCGGCCGAGCAACATTAGGCGCAGCAGCGGGCCAAGTTTTAGCGTGCGATACGACTTCTGTTAACTTCTATCAATTGGCGCTAGCGGCCATTAACGCTCGCCCTGGCAGAAAAACCATCATCACTGATGCAGCAAACTTTCCAACCGATCGCTACATTCTCGATGGAATCGCTAAGCAACTCGATCTGAACTTAATAATTATAGATAATGAATCGTCAGGATCTGCCGAGAATGAACGAATTACTCCAGATATTTTGGCGCCTTACTTAAATGATGATGTTGCGCTGGTAACACTAGAAGTAATTCAATATCGATCTGGTGCCCGCAACGACATCAAATCTTTAACTGATTTAGTTCGCAAACATGGCGCATTTATGTTGTGGGATGCCAGCCATGCAGTTGGCGCGATTGAAATGGATTTCGATAAGAACGGCGTCGATATCGCAGTTGGTTGTACTTATAAATATGGAAACTCCGGTCCAGGTTCACCTGCTTGGTTATATGTAAATAAGAAAGTGCAATCCGAACTTCAGGTTCCGATTCAAGGTTGGTTCTCACAAGGTGATCAATTCGCAATGGGTCCAGTATTTGAGAAGGCGGAAGGAATTCGTGGCTTCCAAATCGCAAGCCCATCTCTCATCGGGTTACGTTGCATCAAGAGCGCATTCACAATTATTGAAGAAGCCGGAATCGGTGCGATCTCTGAAAAGGCCGCTATCGGTACTGAGATGATGATTCAACTCTATGACGCTTGGTTAGCTGATCTTGGGTTCACTTTACTTACTTCGCGCAACCCACAAGAACGTGGGGGACACATCTCGCTCCGTCATCCTGATGCTGCGCGAATCTGTTTAGCTCTACGTGAATTTGCAGATGTAATTCCTGACTACCGAACACCCGATTCAATTCGCCTTGCTATCGCGCCGCTTCCAACTTCTTATGTTGAAGTATGGGATGGCTTCGCGCGAATTCGCGATTTAGTGGCATCTCGTCAATACGAGAAGATTAAAAATACAGATTCGCGTGTGACATGAGCGATTCCAATTTCGATTCAGCGCTAACTTACAACTCTTACTTGGCCGTTGATGAGTTGTTAAAGCTGCAAAAGCCGCTATCTAAAAGTGCGGAGTCAGACAGTCCTGAGCATGATGAGATGCTCTTCATCATCATCCATCAGAGCTACGAACTTTGGTTTAAGCAGTTAATTCACGAGTTCTCCGCCGCCGCAAACTCACTTGAAGCAGGCGATACCCACCGATCTCTGGCGATCTTGGGGCGAATTCGCACAATATTAAAAGTCTGCGTGACACAGGTAGATATTTTGGAAACTATGACTCCCCTGCAATTCAACGCTTTCCGCGGATATCTCTCCTCATCAAGTGGATTTCAATCTGCTCAGTTTAGAAAAGTTGAAGCGCTTTTAGGTCGCAGAGATACGAAAATGGCTTCTCACTTGCCACTGGATATTCAAAAAGAGATTGCTGAAATAGCTTCTCGTAATTCAATTTGGGATTCAACACTTGCTTATTTAGAAAAGCGCGGACATAAAATTCCTAATGAAATTCTTAACCGTGATAAATCTCAGCACTACCAATCTGACCCAAGAGTTTTAGATGCACTCCTGGAAGTTCACCGCAGCGACCCTGAATCTGCGATGATCTGCGAACGGTTAGTTGATATCGATGAAGGACTTCAAGAGTGGCGCTACCGCCATGTAAAGATGGTGGAACGAACCATTGGTCAGAAATCTGGAACCGGAGGATCTGACGGTGTTAAATATTTAGCAAGCACATTATTTAACCCAGTCTTTAAAGATCTCTGGGAGATCCGTTCGCAGTTCTAAATTACTTGGGAAGACCAGCAAGAACGATTTCAGAAAGTTCCTTACGAACGCGCGGCGCTAACTCTCGCTCTGCTGCAGGGCCTTCAAGTTTTTCGGGTGCATCTTGCTTTCCGATTGCGATAACCACAACTGGTGTTACGTCGGCTGCCATTTCTAATACTTCCGTGCTTTGTGCGCGATCAAAGCCAGTCATTTGGTGAGCGACGAATCCGCGGTGATGGATTTCAAAGACCATCTGTGAAACAGCGAGACCGCAGTCGTACTGATAATCCGCATGTGCTGAACCATCTTCCTTTGTGGTTTTTCCAGCAACGGTTATTAAGACTGCAGAATTCTTCGCCCAGGATTGGTTGAAGGGGACGAGCGTGGAAAGAATCTTTGCAAAGAGATCATCACCGTTTCGGCCGACGAAGAAACGCCAAGGTTGTCCATTAAATGCCGATGGTGCCCAACGTGCCGCTTCCAGGATTGCGATTAGGTCCTCGTTTGAAAGCGCAACGCTTGGATTAAGTGATCTTGGACTGCGACGAGTCGCAATAATTTCATGTACAGGTTGTGATGTTTGGGCTTTCATAAGAAAAGAGCCTAACCGTTTAAGTTATAACTTTCCTGTTGAATACAGATAAAGGATTACGATGATGGAAATAACTGCAAAGACGGCAACGAGTGCAAGCTGTGCCCATTTTGGAATTCCAGCTTTATCAGCCGCTTTCTGCGCATACGTTCGTGTATGAACCATGACTCGCGCCGCCCATGCAAATTCCGATGCCAAGATTCCAAGCCCAGCTAGCACAATTAATATTCCAGGACCTGGGCCAACTAATGCAATTGCACCTACGACAGTTACTGTGCCCCCAACTAACCCAATAATTACTCGCCAGAGAAAATGGCCTGCTTTAGTTTTCTTCATCCAAGTTCTAAGTCTCATTTTTTTCTCAATATCTCAGTTAATTCTCCATACGCTGCTTCAGCGATTTCCGCCCGGCGCTGCTTATAGCGATTAGATGCTCCAATAATTAAATGTTCGAAGCGCTTATCTCCCTTGATAAGTGGGTGAAGTTCCTTAGCGGTGTTTTGATCTCCCCAAATCGGCGGTTCTTGACGAGTTACTTGAAAAACAATATGTGGGTATAAGAAACGGTACACAAGTCCTAGGCGACGTAAACCTAAATACGCAACGTGGCGCAATCCACGATTTATATGTTCTTGAACCATTAATCGAATGTAAGTAAGCCGAGAAGGACTGATTGGTTCTTCTGCAGTGGCTAAATTGTAAAGAGTCTTCGCAATTTCAGCGCCGCCAGTTGGATCGGGCAGTTCTGCACATTTTGCTGATAAACGTGCCCGAACTCCTGCGTTCTGCAGCTCCCGCACTTTTGCGGTGATATCCGCTAGATCTGCTTGATCAGCGCGAAGGGCATAACCAAAGTCATGACACCACTTAGCGCGCGCCTCTTGATCATCGGTTCCCCGAATATTTGATACGAATACAGTCGGTACTTGTGCCGGAAGGAGTTCATGCACGCCGTTGTAACCAGTTGCACAAACACCTGCGTCAAATGCGCGCAGCACTTTGGCAAGCGGGAAGTATCTGACAACTCGTATATCCAAACCTTCTGGCGCCAGGGATTTGCCATCTTTATCTAGCGGCTGCTTGGTAAGGATTACCTGCAAATCTTTCCAGCCGAGAAGGCCAGAGAGAGCGGCGGTCATCTTCTCGTTGACATCGCTATCGCCAGTTCCAAGTTGAACCAATACGGCAGGGCGATCTAGATCTAAACCTAGGATTTTCCGCGCTTCGTTACGATCAAAAGCGGTCTCGCTTTGGAAGAGCGAAACTGGCGAGGTAAGCGTTGCATCTTTACGCGCTGCAGTTGGACCAGAATCATAGGCACGGGCAATGTCACCTGGCTCGACGATGTGATCCATCATCTTGGATTGCAGACCTAAGACAAAGCGTTGTGGTTTCTTCTGCCAAAAGCCACGACGTACCCAAACGAGTGAAAGTTTCGGATGTCTAAATTTTGCGGCGATAACACCTGGATAAGGAACAACTCCGTCAAAAGATAAAACTTTCGCACCAGTTTCATCCACGAGAGCAAGTAAGCGATCACGTAAATACGCATCCCATTTATCGCGAGGCATCCATAAGCGGTCGCGGCCGGGAATATATTCGCAACGAATTCCCATAAATTCCGGAACTTCTGCGATTCCACTAGCCATCGAAACAATAATCGGATTTGCATACTCTTTTAACGCAAGTGCGATTGCAGATGCTCGCGCAAGATGGCCCATTCCCACGCCATTACTTGTCGCAAGAATTATTGTTGGTTTTTCCATAACGCCCTAAAGTTTATGAGAAACGCCCGAACTTCTCGCATAAAACGGGCTAGGGGTTGCAACTTTTTTTAACTTCGGAGATACTTAAGCCTTATTCGAAAGAATAAAAAATGATGGGGAGAGTACTTCTCAAACGAGTTTCTAAATCAGAAACCTTTGCCGTACAGCTTTACAATGATTACACAAACGCATCACGCGCAGACTTTTAGATCAGTTCCAGCAACATCAACGCCAATTTCGCCTGAGAAAGTATCCTCTTTACTGGCCTCAGAGTGGGCGCTATTTAATAAAAACACCAAGGGTTCCGAGGCCGAGAACGCACGTTCGATGAAATCTCTTCCACTTGGAGTTACCTCTAGCTTTCAGCACTGGTATCCATATCCGATCTCAATCATCTCCGCCAAGGGCGCATGGATGACCGATGTTGATGGTCGCCAACTCCTAGATCTATCTATGGGCTTTGGCGCAATGCTCGCCGGACACCTTAATCCTGTCGTTGTCGAAGAAGTGAAAGCTGCTCTAGATACCGGAATGCTCTTTGTAACCCCTTCACCAATTTCAACTGATGCCGCGGAGCGAATCTGCCGTCGCTTCGGAATTGATCAAGTTCGTTTCACTAACTCAGGAACTGAATCAACAATGTACGCAGTGCGCGTTGCGCGCTCCATCACTGGAAAGAGCGACATCGTAAAAGTTGAAGGCGGTTACCACGGTAGCTACGACCCATTTGTAGTTTCCAGTAAACCGCCGCTAGATAAAGTTGGAGATGCGGAAAATCCGACTGCGGTTGCCGATTCAAACTTAGTTACCGGAAATGTTCACGTAGTCCCTTACAACAATCCAGAAGCGCTAGAGCGTATCTTTGAAAAGCATTCAAAAACTATCGCTTGTTTCATTGTTGAACCAGTTCTAGAAAATATCGGAATTATTCTTCCTGATTCTGGTTACCTAGAACGCGTTCGCGAACTTTGCGATCAATACGGAATTATCTTGATCTTTGATGAAGTCAAAACCGGTCTAACTGCAGGTCATCAAGGAGCAGCGCAAAGGCTTGGCGTTAAACCAGATCTAATTACCCTTGCTAAATCAATTGGTGGCGGAATTACTCTCGCCGCATTTGGTGGGAAAAAGCAATACATGGATTTTGTAACAAATGGAAAGATGGCGCACTTCGGGACATTCAACGGTAATCCGTTAGCAATGGCAGGTATTCGGGCTGTCGATAAAATTTGTACCGCTGAAACTCTTGCTGCTGCTGAAGCGCTTAACCAACAAGCACTTGAGCGCATCTCAGAAATTATCGAGGAGTATCAACTTCCAGCACATACCGTCGGATTCGGCGTGAAGGGCTGTATTACTTGGTCAACCGCACCTGTTCGCAACTATCGCGATTACAAGGCGACTGACTTTGCAGTAGCTGAACTCTCTTGGCTCTGGTCGCTCAACCGCGGAATCATCACGCCTCCGGGGCTTGATGAGCAATGGTTGATTAGCTTGGCACATGGGCAGAAAGAGATCGACATCTTGGTCGAAGATTTCCGTTCACTTGCTGCAGCGCTTCGCAGCTAACTAATTTCTAATTAATCGATTTGTACAACGAAATCTGCGCGCGAACGTCCACGTTCAATTAACTGAGCGTTGGCTTCATCAGTTCCTTTAGCCCAAGCTTTTGCCGCCTCGGGCTCTTTACCGTAGGCAATATGGCGAGAGATGAGCCGAGCAATGCGCTTATCGTCATCTACATCAACCATCCAGCTCTCATCTAATAAATCTTTTACCTCTTCCCAACCACCTGCATCATGTAAAAGGTAATTACCCTCAATAATCACCACACGTGTTTCTGAGGTAACTACACCTTGCGCAGCAATCGATTCTTCAATCGCGCGATCAAAAATTGGATAGTAAATATTCTGAGTCTGCTCAGATCGAATTCGCTTTACAAGCGAAGCAAAACCAGCAACATCAAAGGTATCTGGGGCACCTTTTCTATCGGCCCGCTTCAAATCCTTTAATACTTTATTGCTTAAGTGATAGCCATCCATCGGAACCACTGTGACAAATTGTTTTGGAAGTTTGCTCATTAGAAACTTTGAGAGCGTTGACTTTCCGGCGCCAGGTTTTCCAATAATTCCGATTAAGACTCGTTCGGAAGAGTCAGCTAAGAAGCTCTCAATTCTTGCGAGAGCCGCCTGCTGGTTCGCTAATTGTTCTGGCATTTTTCAAGTTTAGCGCTTGAACTTAACGCAATACTAGGGAATCATAAATTCATGATAAAAAATGGAATCATCAACGGCGACCTTGCCTCACTTTTAGCTCGCTTTCGCCATGTAAATACGATCGCAATTGTTGATGGCCCTTTTCCTACTTATCCCAACGTCGAAACTATTGATCTAGCGCTCGTTATGGGCACTCCAACTGTTTCACAGGTTTTAGATGCGATCCTGCCTCACCTGGATTTAACTGGGATGTACCTGGCTGCCGAGTTTGAAGCAAAAGTCGATGCTGCAACTGTTGCTGAATACAAAACTCACCATCATGGTCTAGCGACAACTGTTATTCCGCATGAAGAGTTCAAGGTAAAAGTTGGTCAGGCGTTAGGAATTATTCATACTGGCGATGCGGTGCCTTACAGTAGCGTTATTTTGCGATCAGGCTGAAATCAATCTCGTTTAAGGTCGGATAAGAACTCTGCGCGCCTTTGCGCGTAACGCTCTTTGTTGCACAATCAATTCCAAATGTAACCGCTGAATCTTCGCTGGCTCCAGAGGCAAGCGCCGCGGCAAATGCCCCAATAAAGCAATCGCCTGCACCAGTTGTATCTGTTGCTGAAACTTTCTTTGCAGCAAATCTCTTTACTGATCCATCGAGAGCAACAAGTGCCGCTCCATCGCTGCCTAAGGTAACAATCGTGCGTCCGGTGCTGCGCAGAGATGAAATAACTGCATCTGAATCTGGAGCGCGATGTGTTTTATCTAACTCTGCAAATTCAATCTCATTCGGAATTAGCCAATCAGTTAGCTCAAGCAAATCATCAGTCAGTGGTTGATAAGGTGCCGGATTTAAAATTGTGGTTATTCCTAGCTCTTGCGCAGTACGGAATGCAGCCAAGGTAACTTCTTGCGGAATCTCACATTGTGCAATCAAGACGCTGACATCCTTTAACTTGGAAACTTCATCAACTGCATCCTGCGGAGTTAGCGCGAAGTTTGCACCTGGAACAATTGAAATTCGATTCTGGCCTTGGCCATCTACCCAAATATGCGCAACGCCTGTGTGCGTTGGCAGTCGGAGCACGGAAGTTGTATCCATCCCGCAATTCTTAAAGTTAGCCAAACTTTCATCGCCAAAACCATCGCTGCCGATGCCGGTAATCATCGTAACTTTGGCACCGGTGCGCGCCGCCATTACCGCTTGATTTGCGCCCTTTCCGCCGAAACCCGTTGTGAAGCTATTGCCGAAACGAGTTTCACCAGCTGCTGGAAGTACATCGGCATAGACCGTTAAATCCATCATCGTGCTACCGATTACCGCGATCTTGGTATTAGAAAAGCCTGACATCTTTAGAGCGCAACTTCCGCATGAGTTTCGTGAGACTTCATAGCCGCGGCAAAGGCGCGATGTGAGTCAACAACTTCTGCAACAGATGCACACGCAAATTTATCTCCGAGCTTGCCTTCCCGTTCTGCAAAGTAAGCCGCCCACATCTGCAATAGCGCATCAGGAAATCCAAATTCAAAGATATGTCCAGTAATTACCGGCCAATTTGTTACGTGGCCCGGTTGGATTTCTGACCAAACTTGTTCACCGTTGCGCAATGCGAAGGTGTGATAAACCGCAGGGTTCTTGGTACTAAAACGAACTCCCCCAGTCATGCCAATCGCACTAAAGAAGAAGGTATTGCTCTCACCTGGTGCAATTCGCTTCATCTCCCAGAACATAGGAAATTCACGGCCATTGCCGGGATTAGCAGCGCGCATTGCTAGAACTGCGTTATCGAAGGTATCGCATGGAACTTGTTCACCTTGTGCGTTTTCACGGTGCGTGACGATGTCATCCAGGATTGCGAAAACTTTTCTTGGTTTATATCCCAAGCGAAGCGGAATATGCGCAGCGTGCATACCAAGATCACCCAGAACTCCGATATCACCACAGAATTTACGTTGGCGCTTCCAGTTAATCTTCTTTGCGCGATCAATATCTGATGAATGCAAAAGTCCAGAGCGAACTTCAACTATTTCACCTAAGTTGCCGCTGCGCGCTTCGCGGATAGCAGCTTGTGCACCCGGATAGAAAGGAAGTTCGCTGGAAACGCGAACAAAGTTCTTCTTTCCAACCAGCGCAGCTTCAATTTTTTCTGCCGCAGCTAGGTCAATACCAAAGGGCTTTTCACCAAGAAAATCTTTACCAGAATTAATTGCTGCAATATAAATTTCTTCGTGCAAGTTGTGAGGAACTGCGATGTAGACGACATCTACGTTAGGGCTAGCCAGTAACTCTTTGTAATCGCTATAAGACTCTTTCACGCCGGCATTGGTGAAGAATTCACGCACCGCATCAGAAGTATCAGCAATCGCCGTAACTTCTGGGCGAACTGGGTGGTCCAGCAAGGCATCCCAACGTCCAACCAGCGCCAGAAGCTCGCGGCCCATCAAGCCACCGCCGATAATTCCGACTTTTACCTTTTTCTGTGAAGACATATTAAGCAGAGACAATCTTTAACGCATCCTGTGCAGATGTGCCGTTGTGCAACATCGCCATCAAAGCTTGGGTCATCTTCGCCGGCTTTGGATGAGCGATGATATTTCGACCATAAACGATTCCGGCCGCACCCTGCTTAAGAACTTCAGCAGTGCGATTTAGAAGTTCTTCATCAGAAACTCGTCCGCCACCGCGTACAAGTACTGGTACTGAGCCAGCGGTTTGAATCACGTGATGATAGTCAGCTGCGTTATCTGTTGGATCTGCCTTAATTACATCTGCACCAAGTTCGATCGCCTGACGTACAAGTGGAACAACTTTTTCGAGTTCACCATCTGATGTGTAGCCGCCAGTTGTTGCATCTTTCATAACCAACGGTTCAACCATCAAAGGCATTCCGTAGTGCTCGCACTGCGCTTTTAAGGTCATGATGTTGCGAATACATGCATCGCGTAGTTCTGGGCGACCAGGAAGATCAAGAAGATTTACAACGACGATTGCAGCATCTAGGCGAACTGCTTGAAGCACAGGTTCCTCGAGAAGAATGCTAAATAAATGATCTGGAATCACTTTGCCGTAAACATTTGCGACATCTGTACGCAGAACTAAAGATGGTTTATGTGGATTGGGATGGTTCTGTAGAAGTTTGGCTTGCCCTAGGGTCAGTTGGATTGCATCTGGCGCAGCCTCGATCAAGGTGTTGACTGCTGCGCTCATATCTTCAATGCCCGCTAAAAATGTTCCTTCACCAAAGAAGCCATGGTCAACTGCGATGTCGAAGCAGCGGCCATTATTAAATAAGCGCTTAAGGCGAATTGATACATCAGACATTAAGTAACTCCATTTTCACTGGTAATTTCTCGAACCCTACAAGTAGTCTAGAACCATGTCTCAGAGTTCAACCACCCCTGCAAAGCTTCCTTCAAATCAATTTGATCACTTCTACCGCGGTGGAAATCGCATCGGCGCCTTGCGTCACGGCCCCGGCGGACCAATGCGCCCAGAAGAGTGGATTGGTTCAATCACAACTCGTTTTGGTGAAGCAGAGCAAGGGCTATCAAGGCTAAGTGATGGCACTTTGCTGCGCGATGCAATCAAGAACGATGCTGATGGTTGGCTCGGCGCAGATCATGTAAAAAACTTTGGGTTAAGCACTGAAATATTAATTAAGTTATTAGACCCAGATCAGCGCCTTCCTGTTCACTACCATCCAAATAAAGCATTTGCTAAAACTCATCTCGGTCTTGATCACGGAAAGACTGAAGCATGGATTATTTTGGAAGCGCCAGCTGGTTCCGGCGTTGGACTTGGTTTTGCAGAAACACAGAATAAAGAAGATCTCCTTAAGCTAGTTCGCGCCCAAGATTCAGCTGCGCTACTTGCTTCGCTTCGTCGTACCGAAGTGCAAGTTGGAGATGCAGTACTTGTGCCAGCTGGTGTTGCACATGCTATTGACGCTGGGATATTTGTACTTGAACTACAAGAGCCCACTGATTTATCTGCACTTCTTGAATGGGAGGGCTTTGCAGTCGATGGCATCAAAGATGGTCACCTCGGTTTAGGTTTTGAAACAGTTACCGATGCGCTGATGCTTGATCCACTCTCTGACTCTGAATTTGAATCGCTGATTACACATAACGTCTTCTCGGGTGGAGCGCTGCGCTCGGTTCTGCCACTGAAATCTGATGGCTATTTCCGCGCTCATCTGGCACCTGGCACAGGCGATTTTCCGGCAGGATTTGCAGTTGCACTTGTTCTAGATGGAACAGGTTCAATTACTTTCGCAAATGCTACTGAAATGGCGATTGCAAAAGGTGATGCAGTTGTGATTCCTTACAGCGCAGGTTCATACACATTCGAAGGTGCAAACGCCATTGTTTGTCGCCCGCCGCTTGCGGAATTGGCGCGCGTTGCGCCATAGGCGCTGCATTTAATTATGTCTTCGCAAATTCTGATTGGCGTTGATGTCGGCACTTCACGCATCAAAGCTGTTGCTACCGATATCGAGTTAAAGGTTCTCGCTGAACATGCAGAGCCAACTCCTTGGCGCCATGAAAAGAACACCAGCGATATCGATATGTTGCTGCTGGCTAAGACCGTAATCGCAGTTGCCGCCAAGGCAGCGGAAAAAGCGGGCGGAAAAGTTACCGCGATCGGTTTTACTGGCTTTAGCGAAACTGGCGTTTTAATTGACGGAAGCGGCCATCCACTTGCGCCAGGTCTGGCTTGGCATGATCCACGTGGAATTACCGAACCAATTATCTCTGAGTTAGGTGATTACGAATTTAGAGCGCGTACTGGAACGCTTGTAAATGAGATTGCTTCGATTTCTAAAACACTCTGGCTCAATAAAGAGATCCCACAAAGTCGCAAAGCTAAACACTTCTTATCTGCACCAGAATGGGTTGCGTACTGCTTAGGCGCTGAACTAGTAAATGAACTTTCCCTTGTAAGTCGCACCGGATTCTTTGATGTAGAAGCGCGTGCACCTTGGCGTGAAGCTATGGCCTTGGTAGGTGGCGGCGATGATTTCTTGGCGCGTTTAGTCGTTGCCGGTGAACCAATTGGCATCGTAAATAATGAAGCGCCAGAGGTATTACGTGGTGCGGTGATAACAATTGCAGGTCATGATCACTTCACTGCTGCTTACTACTGCGGTGCGATAAACGAAGGTTCGCTCTTTGATTCGATGGGCACTGCAGAAGCGCTGCTGCGCACATTTAAAGAGCCACTTTCACGCGATGCCATCGCCGAACTTGCAGCAGCAAATGTTGGCTTAAGTTGTTCGGTAATCGCTGATCACTTTACGTTGCTTGGTGCGCTACCTACTGGCTTAACTCTCGAACGCGTTTGTTCGCTAGTTGGAGTATCTACGCGCGATGAGAAAGTTGCTCTTGGAGAAGCGGCGCTAAAAATTGATCCATCCGCCAGCGCTATGCGCGTTGTAAATGATTATCACGGATTATCTGTAACCAATCTTGATGATGCAGTTTCACCTGCTGCGCTCTTCCGTGCAACTACTGAGCACTTAATTGAAGATTCCGCTGCGATGGTTGGTTTAATTGAAAAGTTCACAGGAAAAGCCAATGAGGTTGTAATCGCCGGTGGCTGGATTAAGAATCCTATGATCGCTAGCGCGAAGAAGAAACAATTTGGTAGTTACAAGGTTTCTGATGCGACCGAGGCAGGTGCCACAGGTGCTGCACAATTTGCAGGGATAGCGGCAGGGATTTTTCAGTTAAAGATTTAATTACTTGTACTGCTCAAGAGTCCAGGCGCGAACACCACCGGCGACGCCAGCGGCATTCGGAACAATAACGACTTCATCGCCCATGCGATCTAGGTCTGCTTGGCGAATACAGCGCGCATTTCCGCCACCGATATAAAGGCGATCCCACATAAATACGGGGCGAAGTTCATCCACCATGGCGCGGATACGGCGTGACCAGAAAGCATTTCCTAGGCGGCGACGTTCGTGTTCGCCGATCCAAGTGTCATAAGTTGTTGCGCGACGAACGGGTGCGTGAGAAAACTCAATATGTGGTGAAAGTGAGCCGCCGTAGAAGATTGCGAAACCAAGTCCGGTGCCGAGAGTTATTACAACTTCATAGCCTGAGCCAGAGATAATTCCTGCGCCATGAACTTCTGCATCATTTAGAACGCGAGTTGGCATACCAAGTTTCTTGCTAAGCGCGTTCTGCATATCAAATCCGCTCCATTGTTCTTGGAGTTCTGGATCGATCTTCGTACGTGGACCGGCTTTGGTCATGTAATGAGGGGTTGAGATAACAACTCCATGGCGAATCATTCCGGGCATACCAACTGTTGCGCGGTAAGTAGTTGGAAGCGAATCTGAGATGCCCTTTATAGTTTCAATAAAGCGATCTGGTGAAAGTGGATATGGAGTTTCAATCCGACTTGGCTTGGAATGCATCGTGCCTGATTCATCGAGTACGCAGCTCTTTAGAAAGAGTCCACCGCAGTCGACTGAGAGGGTTAAGCGTTCATCGTTAGCCACGGACAAATTCTCCCACAACAGTTGCTACAACTGAAATTTGTATTTGGATGCGCTTATTTTCCGCGTTGACCGTAGATATTTTGATATCGGTCATACAACTTATCGATGCTCTCTTGATCAATTAACTGCAGATTTCCAAGAGTCTTTGCAATCCAAGTTGTCTTTGCAACATCTTCACACATCACCGCTGATTTAACCGCGGCAGTCGCATCTTTACCGATCGAGAAAACGCCATGGTTCTTCATGATTACAGCAGAAGAACGGTGTCCCGTAAGGGTTTCAACTACACCTTTGCCGATTGCATCGTTGCCAATAAGTGCAAATGGTCCGAGTGGAATTTCGCCACCGAACTCATCGGCCATTGCAGTTAGCGCACATGGAATCGAACTGTGGATTGCGCTCCATGCGGCGGCGTAATTGGAATGGGTATGAACAACGCCTCCAACTTCTTTCATACGGCGATAAATGTAAGCATGGGTATGGGTATCACTAGATGGCGATAGTTCGCCTTCCAAAACATTTCCATCAAGATCGCAAATAATCATTTGTGAAGGCTTTAGATCTTCATAGCTGACGCCGCTTGGCTTAATCATGAAACGTTTGCCATCTGACATTCGCTCTGAAACATTTCCGGCAGTCCATGCCACTAGACCGTAACGCTGTAGATCAATATTTAACTTACAAACCTTGGCACGCAGCTCTTTTTTAGAACTCATTACTTTCCCTCCGCCGATGTAAGCGCACGATCGCGGATCGCACGAAGTGAATGCATCGCGCCATTGTGGCCGAAGCTTTCATAAAGATCGTTGTAGTGCTTATACAGATCGTTATAGACCTTGGCGTTGGCTGGATTAGGTTGGTAACGCTCGCTGGCGACTCCACCCATGGCAGCGGCTGCAGTTTGGACATCTTTATAGGCACCAGCTGCAACTGCGGCGTGAATTGCTGAACCTAGCGCTGGACCTTGTGCAGATTTAATAATCGTTATTGGCATATTCAATACATCTGCGTAGATCTGCATCACAAAACTATTTTTAATTAAACCACCAGCAGCGATAAATTCCTTAACCGGAACACCTGATTCGTTAAAGGTTTGAACAATTTTGCGCGCACCGTAAGCAGTTGACTCGACGATCGCACGATAAATTTCTTCAGGCTTTGTTGAAAGCGTTAAGCCCATAATCAAGCCAGATAGTTGGTGATCAACCAGTGTTGAGCGGTTTCCGCTCTGCCAATCCAAGGCAACTAAGCCATGTGCTCCGACGGGTTGAGCGCTGGCTAGTTCAGATAGATAGGTATGAATATCTACACCTTTTGTGGCTGCCGCTGCGGTGTATTCGGCTGGCGCGTAGTTATTGGCAAACCAACCGAAGATATCGCCAACCCCGGATTGCCCGGCTTCATAACCAAGTGCGCCGTCGATGATGCCGCCATCTACGACGCCGCACATGCCCGGTACTTCAGCAAATTTTTCAGAGACCATCACGTGGCAAGTTGAGGTTCCCATGATCGCAACCATCTGACCGGGATTAACTGCATTTGCTGCAGCAGAAGTTACATGCGCATCAACGTTTCCAACTGCAACTGCAATTCCTTCAGGTAGCCCTGTCCACTTCGCTGCTTCGGCAGTTAACGTTCCAGCAGAAGCGCCAAGTGCGCCAATCTCATGCTCTAACTTTTCACCAATAAAGTTTTCAAACTTTGGATTAAGGGCGGCCAAATATTCCTTGGTCGGATATTTACCGTCTTGGTAAATACCTTTGTAACCGGCGGTGCAAATATTTCTGACATACTTTCCGCAGAGTTGCCAGATAATCCAATCTGCAGCTTCTACCCATTTATCCATCGCTTGATAAATCTCAGGTGCTTCCTCTAAAACTTGTAGTGCCTTCGCAAACTCCCATTCAGATGAAATCTTTCCGCCATAGCGCGAGATCCAAGGCTCTTTGCGAGAATGCGCTAAATCGTTTATGCGATCAGCATGTGGCTGCGCAGAATGGTG
>Ga0214919_10003318_pt1 | contig 24432 bp, 30 predicted proteins | sample LL1503_MetaG_FD_177994 | JGI IMG/M metagenome (GOLD analysis project Ga0214919, IMG submission 177994) | Freshwater microbial communities from Lake Lanier, Atlanta, Georgia, United States - LL-1503 | ecosystem: Environmental > Aquatic > Freshwater > Lake | place: USA: Georgia | collected... | reverse complement strand
CCCAGTAAATACACCAACAACTTCGGGGAAATGTTGGCATCCAGATTGAGACAAAGCAATAGAAAGTATAGACCCAACATACCCTGCTGTGTTATGGCTTTGAAGTTTCTTTTGAGCTTCATTTGCATGTTCAGAAAGCATAGGTAAGCCAAACGTCCCAAAGTCACCTTTAATGCACTTGAAGGGACTTAGAAGCATAGTAATCTTCGGATGAACTTCTATAGTTCTGCCTGAACTTAGCGTAGCAACGTTTCCAGAAACGGTGACAATAGAATCAGACAACTTGATACCATAATTTTTTACTTGCTCCAAAGAGTTAGTTTTGAACAAACATTCAATTGGAGGAAAAAAGGGTTGGAGGTTGGTTACGTTCCATAAGTCATTTCGCGGAGGCAATCTACCAACGCTTAGAGCAATAGGGTTTGTCCTAAGTTCAGATTTACGCTTCATTTCTTCAATTATAATCCATACCATAAACCAATATAGAAAACTTCACGCAATGAACTTTCAGATTCGGAAGTTCAATATTCAGACAATAGTCGACAGATGCGAAATCGACTCGCGCAAATCTCCAATGATTGTATTGATTGGAAAGAAGGATACGGGCAAATCCTTTTTAGTTCGAGATATTCTTGCAAATACGAGGGCTTGCTTTCCAGTAGGAACCGTAATTTCTGGCACAGAGGTTGCCAACCCGTTTTTTCAAGAGATGGTTCCTTCAAAGTTGATTCATGACAAGTATAGTCCTGGTATTGTGATGAATGCCATAAAACGCCAATTAGCTGTTAAGCAGCAAAGAAATAATGATAAGAAATCGTATGGAGGAAACTCAAATTCAGACCCGCGCGCCTTTCTGATTCTGGATGATTGTCTTTATGATAAGTCATGGATTAATGAAGAATCTACACGCTATGTATTCATGAACGGAAGACATATTGATATGGTAACGTTGATTACTATGCAGTATCCTTTGGGTATTACACCAAACTTGAGAACAAATATAGATTTCGTGTTTATTTTGCGTGAAAATAACATCACAAACAGAAAGAGAATCTATGATAACTATGCAGGCATGTTCCCAACCTTTGAGATGTTTTGTCAGTTTATGGACCAATGTACTGAAAACTATGAATGCTTGGTAATCGCTAATGGTGTTCAATCCAACAAATTAGAAGACCAAGTATTTTGGTATAAAGCAAGTGATCACCCGAGTTTTCGGTTATGTGATGATTCGCTCTGGGCTAATAATCAACCTTTTAGTTCTACAATGTTGGCTGGTGATGATTTTGATCCTTCTAAGGTTCAGAAAAGGGGTCCTACAGTATGGGTTAAACAGCAAGGGAAAAACTAACTTACTCGCGAATTGCTCCTTCGGTCGGATGAACAGGCGCATTGTCCAGAATAGACAGAGCCGACTCTGCCTCCTTATCTTTGAGAGCCTGCTCACGGCGGCGGGCATTCTCCTTCTTTTGCTCTTCCATTTTTTCATTCTTACGCTCATCGAAAAAGATGTCACGGTTGACCTCATTTTCCTTGTATTTACGCATCATCTCGTTGAGTTCTTTCTCGGCATACTCAACCTCAGGCATTACATTCTCAGAAGGGTCCCAAGGCAACCAACAACCAACCTTACCAATGTATAGGTTGTCGCGAGGATACTTACGCTGAAGAACTTTTGTGAACATCTGAGCCTCCTCAATGCTCGAAAACACACGACGAACCTTCACGCCACGCACATTGGTTCGAAACTCATTCTTCTCCGTAAACTCGGTATCCAACTCCTTTTCATGCTTCATAAGGAAAATTTGATACTTCTCTTGGATATCAGAAGCCTTCACCTCTGCATCGTGAACCTTCTTGAACTCATTCAAGTCATTCATCAAGTCCTCAACCTTCAGTGAATACTTCTTGCCAATAAATGCCATAAATCCCTCCATGCCAGTCACCTTCCACTCATAATCAAGCCACTGAAGGAATCGCTCATAGTAAAAGATTTCCTTCTGCTTAATCACCTTCTCAGGAGAAATAAAAGACATAATGGCATAGCGCTGCGTAGGAATTTCAGGGTCCTCCTCGAGGTAATCAATTACTTGTCCATCTTCTTCTTTGGGTAGAGTCTCGCGAGGCATTTTATTATTATATGCTGCCATGTCTGAAAGTGACTTTTTAACGCTTGCGTCCACCCTTCACGACACCATCCTTGGGGGGCTTAGGTAGAGCAGGCGGCTTACCCCAAGCCGCTCTAAATTTATTGATCTGCTCTAATTTCTCGTCAGCCGTTATTAACTCTTCTGCTTCAGCCCTTCTAAGAGCCTTCTCTAAAACATCAAATGATCTATTCCAGTCTGGTTCGATTTTAGGCTCCGACAAAGTATCCTGTGCTTTAGGGGCAGCTGAAGGAACCTTTGATGGCAATCCTGTGGTTGAAACAACATCTGAAGCCATCTTGGCTAATAAAGACTTTGGAAAATCACAGTGAAGCGATATTATCATGTACAAGCGCAACAACGTAAACGAAGTAACCAATAACCATGCGACATTTGTAGCTCCTGTAGTTTGCGGTTTTTCATACATGTAAGAAACTTCAATGAGTGCCATAGTTATCAGCAATGTGATAAATAGTGCTCGAACGCTACCCGATATTCTCGTAACATTCACCAATCCAGCCACAATATATATCAGAACAGCCCCATTCAAAGCAAAGGGAATCCACGAACCAAGAACACGAGATTCAAGTGTATTCCCCCACAAGTATGCAGAACTAAATCCATATGAAAACGATAGTAGGACGACTCCAAACACCGTCAGCAAGGCATCTTTTTCAATCATTCCTTTACATTTGTGTTAGGAATACATTCTCCAATACCAAGAGTCTGCTGCATCATTACGGGGGCCTTCGCTCCCTTTCGAGGGCACTTAGCATGTTCCTTCCCCAAAATATGACCCATCTCATGCGACACCATATATTGCCTATAATCCTGTATATCCAACCCACTATCCTCCGCCCCACCAAACCATCGCTCTGCACAAAGATACATGTGTTTGCCACCCAAAAAAGCACAAGACAACATCGGACTATTACCACAAATTTCTTCTATTGTTTTCGAAAGCGACATACGTATCCATACTTCAGCATTGGATTTCTCAACAGGTTCAAAGAAATACCCATCCTGTGACCAACCATCAGGCGAGTTCAAGTATATCATAATATAAAAATCTATTTGCCTTTCGCCAGTATTATGAATTCTATACTTTTTTAGAACATCCTCATCAATTGATACATGATAAGTTTTCTTAGTCATTCACTTTTCTTCGTTTGTAGAATATAAAATGGCAGATAAAAAGGAATCCGCGCCATCAATGATGCCCGACGTATCTGATATTGTCACTCGTCTTGTGAAATACGCCCTAGAAGGTGTGGCTGTAGCCTTGGCTGCCTACTTCTTCTCAGGCAAACTAAAAATCAACGAAATCGGTATGATTTCGCTGACTGCAATGGCCACTTTTGCCATCCTTGATGTATATGCCCCATCTGTAGGAGCATCTGCAAGAACTGGTGCGGGCTTTGGTATCGGTGCTGGACTTGTAGGCTTTCCTGCCTAAACGGTAAGCCCTGAAAACATATTTGTAATCTCGTCGTCTTCGGTAGACATCTCGATTGCTGCGAAAACAGCATCCACAACTGCAATTGCAGTCTTGTTAAACTCAAGATAGTCGTACAGACTGAACCAATGATAAGAGTCGAACTCCTTCATTAGTTTATTAAGCAGTATATCAAGCTTTGCACAGTTTGCACGAAATGCTATATCTGTAATCTCCTGGTGGAGGCTGGCAAATCCACTATTAAAGTGGTTATGATACAAGTGTAGTAATTCATTGTGTTCGATGTACCAATCAGCAGTCCGACTAATCGGATTGCTGTTAATCTCCTCGACGATTGCATGAAGACGCATGTAACGATAATAGCCCTCGTCCATTTTGTTATTCTTCTTATTGTCATTTTCTATTTCCATTTTACACAGTAGGAGATTACTTATATAATGATTAAAGCCAAAATTCCGAAAGCTTTGCGCGAACAAGTATGGTTAAAAGTATTTGGTGCCAAATATTCAGGCAAGTGTCATACGACTTGGTGTAAGAATACTATAACTGTGTTTGACTTTCAGTGTGGACATGATATTCCTGAATCCAAAGATGGTGAAACAATTCTGGAAAATTTAGTTCCAATCTGTTCGAGATGTAATTTATCTATGAGCAACACATATACATTTAAGGAATGGAATCAACTATCAAAACCAAAATTGACATTGACAAAATGGTTCCAGCAATTCGTGTACAAGGGAAATGGTACAGAGTCCAACCAAAACCCTACGAATCAGAAAGGCAAACCTATAACATTGCATACAAACTTATCCGTGAAGGCTGTTCTCCCGAAGTAGCCTATCGGGAATGGTTCGAACAAGAAAGGAAAGATGCTAAACTTTTATACCCGTCATTTCGTAAGGATGAATAATATATTACAAACAACTTTGTGGGTTACGGGAACATTTATTTTGCTTGTTCTCGTTTTCAGATTTGTGAAAGGATACTATCCAGCAAGTAACTTTATCATAGAAGATCCTCCAGTAGAACATAACGGCTTAGACCAAGATCAAGCAAGATTTATGTTCTTTTATACTACGTGGTGTCCATGGTCAGTAAAAGCACAAAAATCATGGAAATCATTCAAACAAATGTTGAAAAATAATCCAACAAAATATGGAGGCAAAACGGTTCTCTTCGAAGAAATCGATGCCGAATCTGATAAGGGTAAGGCTGCATTATACAACGTAAAGCAATACCCAACCTTCAAATTAGAAGTAACCAAAAAAGTATTTGTATTAAAAGCTGTTCCCAACCCATTAACATTCGATGTTTTTCTAAGAGGAACGCTTGGTGAAAAAACTTCTAGTTGATTCATATCCTGCTTTTATCATTTCTTCGCGTTGCTTTTCCGAAACGTCTGAAATTCCAGATGATAACTTATAAGTCAACCGAACATCATTCGGATGTTGTCGACTTTTTATTTCGTATATACACGAAACCTTATACAAACTATACAGGAATTCGAAATAGGTTAGTTTCTTAATACTTTCGGGAGTTATTCCAAAATTATCATATCTTATAGAGATTTCTAATGTTTTCTCTCTAAGATGTTCTGGAATATAATCTAACATCATATTGGTCAAGTAACCTCCATCAACAAATAAGTTATTGTTGATTTCTTGAGGACAAAATATTAACGGAATACAACAAGATGCTCTGAATGCCTTTGTTATAGGAACATCTCCTTGGAAAACAGTCAAACATTTTTTAGTAATATTTGATGCACAAATATGCAAAGCTATAGGCGAATCTGAAATCAACTTTCCTCGTAAATCTATACCTTCATCCAGAAACATGTCTACAAAAAACTTCTCCAAATTATCCATTTCAAAAAATCCCTTGATTTTAAAATTATCCTGCACTCTATCTATTGTCAACCCTTCAAAAAATATTGAATCGAATGATTTAAACTTTTTTGCCATTCGTTGAATTGCATCTGATTTCAATCCAAATGCCAATCCAATTGCAAAGATAGAGCCAACCGAACACCCATAAATCTCATCAAATGTCATACCAATTTCTTCAAGATACTTGATAGCCCCAATATGTAAGATTCCTCTTGCTCCTCCACCGCCCAACGCCAAAATTCTAAATGGTTCCATTTAATAAGAGAATCTCATCATGATGAAAGCCAGAGAAGTATGGGACGAGCAAGAAGAACGAAGACTATACAAGATGGGTGCTATGAAACCTATTCTCGCTCAAATAGAAGGCAAAGTTAGGGAACAAGCAATTCGGAATGCAAATGCTCCTTACATCCTATTCGAAGTTCCTTCCTTTGTGTTTGGGTATCCCCTATTCAACTTCAAAGATGCAATAAACTATTTGCTTGGGGAATTGCTCAAAGCAGGATTTTGGGTTTGGAATGTAGAAGAAAAGTATTTGCTTATTTCATGGCTAAAACCAATAAAGACTCGTGATTTGGGAAAACCTATGCTTGTTACAAATTACCGTCCACAGGTATACGATGAATATCTTCGATAATATATAAATGCGAAAGTCATACCCACGAGAAAGTCTAGCAATTACTGGCAATGCAGCCATCTTAGCCGTTATTCATACGGTTTTTGGTGTTTTCGTTTCTTTTCTGCTATATTACTTGTTCGATGAATTTGATGAATCATGGCAGAAACGCAGCAATCTTTACAAAATTACAGATGTATCCATAGAAATAATGTTAATTGCTACATTGGGTTATTGGGCTTCTGATGCAACATTACTATTATCTCCCATATTTCCAGTATCAAAAGCTAAAGAAATTGCTGTTGACTCGTGGGTTTCTGGTGTATTCTTTGTGGTCGCTCTCTTCTTGTTCTTAGATGGTCTAACAGAAAAACTCAAATATTTACAAAATACTTTCTTTGAGGATACGTTCTCGAGATGGCTTCCCCAATATGGTTCTTTAGTTGACTTGAACCTTTCGTATACACCTGTGACCAAAGAGGATAAGAAGAAAGCAGCAGAACCACCTAATGCACGTGTTATAACAGCCTCTTCGCATTCACATGTTGTTCATTCTAAGTAAAACGGAATCAATTTAAAGTCTGATAAAGAAACATCAAACATCATGTGCAATCACACATTCGAAGTTGATGATGGTGAATATGTATGCAAACTTTGTGGCATTATAGGAGACCGATTTATTGACGAAGGAGCCGAATGGAGAAATTATGATGATGGAAAAGAAGAAAAAGGTCGTACTGGATTTACAACATCTGACCTTTTGCCTAACTCATCATATGGTTCAGTAATTTCATTCAAAGGCATATCATCAACCAACACAAACATGAAGGCTCTTCAACGCCTTTCTACATGGTCCTTATCCTCTAATTCGGATAGGTCGTGGTTAGGTATTTTCGATAATATTCAAACTGCTTGTGGAATATATCATCTACCCAAATCAATCATTATAGATGCTTGTGGACTTTATAAAACGTTAGAAGATGCCCAAAAGGTTCGTGGAGAAACACGTAGGGCTTTGATGGGAGCAACTGTATATGTTTCTTGTCGACAAAATGGAGCATCTAGAACGTATCAAGAAGTTGCTGACATGTTTCGTGTAAGTATTCGGTCACTCTGTAAAGCCGTTTCCAGATTTAGTTTGATGGAAAATACCGTTCTTCAAACCCAGTTAGGAATTGCAGAACGATTGTGTGCCTCGCTTTCACTGAACGATAAGCAAAGAAATGATATCTTTAAGATTCTACTTGATATCTCTAACAAGTCAGAAGATGAGTTCGAACATACGCCTAAAACAATTGTTGCTGGTGTTGTTGCATTTGTGATGGGATTCAGAACGAAAGTCCAGATGAAACCTGTAGCCGATGCTTCAGGTGTATCTGCGCTGAGCATTCATAAGTTAGTTTCTAAGATTTAGAACAATGGCATCTTTTGCAGCCCCGTTAAATCTGTCAAATGTTCTACAAGTATATTTAGGCGGACCAACAGGAAGTATGAGTAGTCTTAGAGGAAAGTACTATTATACGCCTAGCAATCCACCATCAGTTCTACAGCAAATACCGCCAACAGGCGATTTTTCATTAGGAAGCCTAATAGGGCAAACGTATTATAATGGTCCGACATTTGTTGGCCCCCTTTCAATTACATCTACTGGTCCTATAAGTTACCCAGCAAACGCACCTTTGCCTATAAGATTTTCTTTTACTTTAGAAGGTGGTGGCGGCGGTGGAGGAGGTGGTGGACAGGGTGGTTATCATCCTTCTGCAGTTGGTGGTGAAGGTGGTAGAGGCGGTAGTGGTGCATTAATTAATATAAATAATTCTTCGTATAGTACATCATTGCCTATTAATGTTAGTTCTTTAGGAAACGGCGGAAGTCCTGGTGTACCGAATGCTTCAGGAACATCTGGAGGAGATACAGTAATAACATACAATAATGTAACATATACAGCAGGTGGTGGGAGTGGCGGTGGTCTGGGTGGAGCAGGTAGTGATGGCCCTGGAGCATTTGGTACAAGTGGTAATCCTGGAGTTGCTACTCCATCTGGAACAAATGGAGGTGCTAATAATGGCGGAGGAGGTGGATTTGGTGGTAATCCAAATAATAGTGGTACAGCCGGATTTTCAGGAGGTCCTGGTTCAATCTCAATTACATGGTATTACACTTGAAGTTTCTCAATAATCTCTTGCTGTTCCTTAATGGCTTCAATAAGCAGACCAACCATGCTTCCATACGAGACAGATTTGATTCCATCTGCATCAGTGTATACAACTTCTGGTAATACTTCTTCAACTTCCTGGGCAATGACACCTACACGTCTTTCCCCAGGCTCAACCTTTCTCTCGAAGAATACTCCACGCATTTTGAGCACTCGGTCTAAAGCAGAATCAACTGTTACAATATTTTCTTTCGTGCGAATATCTGATCTTGCTATCACATCCGTTCCCGTAACAGTACCATTGACAACTAGTCCAGATACATCCCACACTCCTAAGTTATATATAGGACCAGTTGGACCTGTGGCAGTTGCACCGTTCTGACCTGCAAAAAAGCCAAACCCAGTCCCAGCAGCGTCGCCCCATGCATTCAATAACTCTGTTCTTCCTGTACCAGGAGAAAGTACATTCCACATCATTTTTCCTCCATTTTTAGTCGGAATTCCGTTTATTACATCACCAGCTGGAGCATCTGAAGCTCTAACAGAAATAAATCTTCCCCGAATGCCCTGGTCTGTAAACATATCGCCGTTGTCTACTTCCAAATTTCCATTCACTGTTAGTGCTGGGTTAGGTGTGGACGGTGTATCCACTTTCTGAACGATTAGGTATCCAGGATTTTTTGAGAAACCCGTAGAACCATCACCATAACTTCCATATTTGCTTGAATATGCATAAATCCCAGAACCTCCATATGTTATGCCTGTTATTCCCGACTCAATATACCACGAACCTGCTCCACCACCCGCTAGCCTATTGCTTGGGGGTCCTACTGGTGCTTGCTGAATTATCGTAACATCCGACATATATGCTGTAACCAATGCTGGCTCTCCGCCTCCCACATATCCTCCTCCGCCGTAAATCAAAGCCTGACTACCACTTACTGTTGCCCCGTAATCAATAAATTGCCTATCAGCAACAGCAATTTGACTCCCAGTAGGCAAAGTAACTTGTCCAGTTGTTGAGATTGTTGCACCTGTGTTACCTAGCAGATATCCAGGAAATATCATTGTAGAACCAGCCCCAATCGTTATAACACGATTCTCTTCTGTTTCTACCAAATTGGAACTTGCAAAAAACCACGTCACACCAATTTGGTCAGATGTAAATGTAATACCTTCGGGCGGAGTAGTCAATGTAATATTTCCAGAACCAACTGATAACCCGTTTGTCAAATTTGTTGATACACCCGTAAATTCTGGGTCAGGTGGAGCACTTGGATTATTACTCCAGTTTTTATAAATTGCACTACCTATCCCCGTCGTACCTGCATCTACATTTGAGACCGATATTACTGTATTGTCGGGAATTGTTAGGTTTCCTGGATTAGACTTGAAGGTTACTCCACTAAATACGAATGTTCCTTGAATGTTGATTGTTGAAATGCCAGTAGTTCCCAAATAATAGGTTGTTCCAGCAGTTATATCAATAGTTTGGGAAACTGCTCCTGGATTAAATGTAATTGTTGCTGTTGTGCCAGCAGGGATAGTTGAAACTGTTCCGTAGATATTTCCTCCCGCTGTAAATGTTCCTCCAGTAATGCCAACATCTCCACCAGAAAAAGAATAGGCCGAGTTTAGCACCACAGATGCATTTACAGCAAATATCCAAGGAGTAGCATCAGTATAACTTGCTTCAGCAGTAACTCCTACTGCTGTTGAACTAACGCCTCCTTCAGGTCTAGGAACTGCTTGGGTCTCTCCTGCAGCAGCACCCGCCCCTCCAGAAACTCCTGCACCTCCTCCAGGAACATACAAAAATGTTGTTCCTCCCTCTATCCAGCATACAAGTGCATCGCCTCCTCCACCAGTACCTCCGTACCTCTGATCCCAATATAGCGTAGCACCTGATACTCCAGGATTATAGGTCACCTCAGAATAACCTCCAGCACCTCCAGTACCGCCATTTCCAGCTCCTCCTCCGCCCCAGCCAAGAAGTTTATAAGTAGAACCAGCAGACAGTTGACAACTACCAGTACTCCCAGTACCTCCTACAACATCTGTTATTGTGGTTGTTCCGTCATATACAATTCTCGTATTTCCAACAACATCCAACGAATATGTCGGACCAACATTACCAATTCCAACAGTTCCATTCAATGTATCAATAGTCATAGTTGGAACTGACGGATTAGATGTCCCAGACTCATATCCACGCAAGTCCGTAATATTCAAGATATTTCCGCTATTAGGCATACCAGAATAAATAGTAGACGTAAGTCCACTTGCCTCTATATATATAGATGAACCCGACGGACTTGCAGAAACTTCCAGCGCCGGAACATTGACATGTGTCCCATCATAGTTAAAAGATGGAACAGATAGCAGACCACTTGCAGTGAAAAAAGGAATCTGTCCAGTTGGCCCAGCAGGATTTCCACCAGTGCCCCCACCAGTAGAACTAATCGTAGCAATCTGTGTTGTAGTATCATAAGATATACTCACATTGGCACCTGCAGTCACGTTCTGGATGCCTGTTGCAACAATACGAGGAAACTGAGTAGTACCATTCAAAACTTGTATGCCTGTTCCTCCAGATACCTTCTGGATGCCTGTTGCAACAATACTAGGAAACTGAGTAGTACCATTCAAAACTTGTATGCCTGTTCCTCCAGTCACGCCCGTTACTCCTGATGTTACTGTCGAACTAATCACCAGCTGCTGATTTGTAGATGTCCCAATATTTGCCACGACTATTCCTGTACTGCCAGTTACACCTTGTATCACAGATGAAAGTGTAAGAGTTTGACTATCTATCCCAGACCTATCAATATTAATACCATTGCCTTGGATAAATCTCTGTGTATTTGAAATCTCATACGTATTCCCAACCAATGAAACATCAATGCCAGTTCCGCCCGATATCAATGACGATATAATATATCCAGTTGAAGTATCTTCAACTCCTATACCAGCCCCTGCACTTACGGTTGCACCCGTTCCTCCACTGGGGGGTGGACGGATGTCTCTACAAAACAAAGTTGTTACCTTCAAGATGTCAAAGAAACCATTGCCACTTGCTCCCTCATCACCAATGTTGTTCACGTACAATTCCCCTACAGGGTATCCAGTTGACCCAATATTATTTACATATGCCTGATTTACTGGTGCCATTGTCGCTCCAAGGTTCTCCACGTATATTTGCTCCGAAGGCACTTCAGGAATACCTATTTGCTTAACATGTATCTGATCAGTCGGATACTCTGGGTCTCCAATCTGCTTGACATATTCCAATTGAACAGGATCTGCCTCAGTACCAATCTGTAATGCATAAGCCGTATGGATATCTACCAAATCTACAACAGCCTGAAAGGGTGCCCCAATCAATGGCGGATTAATTAATTTAGATACCAAGTTGTGTTCTTGTGCATTCGCTCTCGAAAATGGATTTGGTTGACTCATACTTATTATTCATTAAGATGGAAGTATTTAATTCGTTTCAACATAGTATAATTATGGAGCCCTTGTTCAACCCCTCCAACACAACTCTCGGCGAACGCTATACTTTGTTCCCTATCAAGGACTCAGAACAAGACCTCTACAAACTTTATAAAAAGGCCGTCGGAACCTTCTGGACTGTCGAAGAAATTGATTTCAGCAAAGATAAGGAAGATTGGGAGAAACTTACTCCAGACGAAAAACATTTCATTACCAATGTTCTTGCCTTCTTTGCTGGTTCTGATGGCATTGTTCAGGAAAATTTGGCCTCTCGATTCCAAGTCGAAGTTCAATCACCAATTGCTCGGCTGTTCTATGGATTTCAAAATGCCGTAGAGGGACTTCATAGCGAGACTTACTCTTTGCTTATTGACCAATATGTCAAAGATAAAGATGAGCAAATCAAACTATTTCGTGCCATTGATACGATTCCTTGCATTGCTGAAAAGGCTAAGTGGGCGCTTAACTGGATGGATGATACTACAAAATCATACGCCACCCGCTTAGTTGCTTTTGCATGCGTCGAAGGAATCTTCTTTAGTGGTTCATTTTGTGCCATCTATTGGCTTAAGAAACGCGGACTACTACCAGGTCTGACGTTTAGCAATGAACTAATCTCTCGCGATGAAGGTCTTCATACTGAATTCGCCATTGCTATGTATCATAAAATGGTTCAGAAGTTGGATGCAGAAACAATCCTAACAATTGTTACAGATGCTGTTCGTATCGAAACAAGTTTCATCACCGAATCTTTGCCTTGCGCTTTGATTGGCATGAACTCTCGCGATATGACTCAGTATATCCAATTTGTAGCAGACCGCCTATTGCTTCAATTGGGTCAACGCAAACATTACAATTCCACAAACCCGTTTGATTTTATGGAGTTGATTTCATTGGAAGGCAAGACTAATTTCTTTGAGAAAAAAGTTTCTGAATATTCTAAGCCTGGTGTTGGTCTTTCTCAAGCAGAAATGACCATCAAATTCGATGAAGACTTCTAAAAATATATTATTCCTGACCGCCACCACCGCCTCCTGATTTTAGAGTCCTTGTAATTTTTAATCTACAGGTTCCGGTTTGTTGTTCATTACGAGATGAAACTACAAGGCACCAATTGCCAGTTATAATCTTGCCTGATAGTTTACTGCGGTCGACATCACCACCATCATCATCACTGGCCACTAAAATACCAGGCGCGTCGCCAGTCATCCGAGCCTTATCCTGTGTATTAAATAAAGCAATTATCGTATCACTGCTACCATCGCTTAAACTAGCAGCAGTTGTTTGAAAGGTATATATATAGTCACTGCTTAGACCATTTAAGTTAAAATAATGTCCATACCTGAGGCTTCCCCGAAATAAGTTGTATGTGAACGGAGAATTAGTTGTTATGGATTTGTTGAATATTACTTCGTCGGTTATAAAATTTGAGTCATCCACAATTGTTTCAAACAACCCACCAGGAGGGGTTCTTGTAATTTTTAATGTAAAGGTTCCGGTTTGTTGTTCATTAGAAGATGAAACTACAAGGCACCAATTGCCAGTTATAATCTGGTCATATAGTTTACTGAATCGACCATAATCACCATCATCATTATAGTCCTCTGAAATATTAGCCGCGCCGTCATTTATCTGAGCCCTATCCTGTGTATTAAATAAAGCAATTATCGTATCACTGCTAGCATAGCTTAAACTAGCATCGCTTAAACTAGCAGCAGTTGTTTCAAAGGTATATATATAGTCACTGCTTAGACCATTTAAGTTAAAATAATGCCCATATCCACCCTCTTCTTCATAGTATCTGAACGGAGAATTAGCTGTTATGGATTTGTTGAATATTACTTCGTCGTCCATAAAACTTGAGTCATCCACAGGTGTCTCGTAAGTAGGTCCTGTTCCGCCTCCTGATTTTAGAGTCCTTGTAATTTTTAATGTAAAGGTTCCAGTTACTTGTTCAAAATAAGATGAAACTACAAGGCACCAATTGCCAGTTATAATCTTGTCTGATAGTTTTTTGGATTCATCACCAGCACCAACACCAGCATCATTGTCCTCTAAAATACCAGGCGCGTCTATAATATCATTCTCGTAGTTATTTATCAGAGCCTTATCCTGTGTATTAAATAAAGCAATTATCGCATTAATGCTATCATCGCTTATTTCAAAGGTATATGTATAGTCGCTGCTTAGGCTATTTAAGTCGAAATAATACCCATACCTCTGGATTCGATCATATAAGTTGTATGTGAACGGAGAATTAGCTGTTATGGATTTGTCGATTATTACTTCGTCGTCCATAAAACTTGAGTCAGTCACAGTTGTCTCGTCGTAAGTAGGTCCTGTTCCACCCGTTCCACCACCATCCGGAAGAGGACACTTGCGGCTTAATGAATCAAAATGTAGGGGTGAAATATTAATTGTATAATATGATCCAGTTGGAATCGCTAATTGAAGGAGACCATTGGGGCCTCTCCACATAGTTTGTGTTGCCCCGGTATCATTATTGAATGTAAGCACGGTGTCTCCGGGAATAGTTCTATAATTACACGGAATATCCTGACTACTCTGCCCAGGCCCCCAATATCCATAACTTCCAGAAAAATTAAAGCTGTTGGAAATGCCACTGGGATTTGGTCCAGCACTGTCGCCAAATACATGTCCACCAGGAACTTTTGTCTTTGCTTGAAGGCCTGTTACGCGATTGATGGGCACAAATGAAGTGCCAGATGTAACCTTGTTTGAGAAAGATGAAAGAAAATTGAGTGGGCGTAGAACAGAAGGTAAGGGTTGCGTTGTACGTGTTACGGTTCGTTTTTGCCCTTGTCCTTGGGCGCCAATACCAGCAACTGCACTATATTTCTTTAGTTGTGTAAATTGCGAAGCATCTGGGGTCGGCATTCCTTTACGTTTAAAGAAAGAAGGTTTTGTCTCTCCAAACATCAAATGAGCAGTTTCTTGAATGTCAGTGTCCTTGTCCTTGCAACTATGGTTCTCGTCTTAGCGGGTATGGTTGGATACATCTATTGGCAGCAGAGCAAGGTAATGACGGCTGTGAGTTCTTTGTCCTCTTTCATTGCAAGTCAGTTTGTGCCTGCTCCTCTAGAAGTACACGAATCGGATACCGAAGAAGACGATGATAGAGCGTCTGTTGTCGAAGAGAAACCTGTAGAAGTCGTAGATAAGATTGAGGTCCCAACTACAGCCGAAGTAAAGCAGGAGACTGATGTTGATGACCTTCAGACCAAGACCTCTGCTGAACTACGTGAACTTCTCTCTAAGAAAGGCATTCCTTACGGCAAGCGTGATTCCAAGAGTGTTCTGCTTGAACTTCTAAAAGCATCTGCATAAATACAATGAGATTCTTCAACAAACATTTAGACACATTATCTGGCGGTCAAGCAAAGATACTGGTGTTTGACTGCGAGTTCTGGCATGTTCTTGGAGAAACTGGGGACAATAAATTTTTCTTCCCACCAAATGAAGACTTCTTTTTTGTTTCAAGAGAGATTGGTGGATTTCTGCTTACCAAAAATAAAGATGGGTCGTGGTCTTATAACAACCCCTTTTTTGTATCATTATCAAAACCTAAACGTGAAGTTTCCTTTCCCATTTCTAAATATGCAACTGTAGAGGCGTCTACTGCAAGGAAGTTGGACGATTTAGAGAATAGATTAGGCATTCCTTGGGGAGCATCCTTTCCTTCGAGATTATCTCCAGAAGGCAATGAGGCATTAAAATTGGGATTAAAGATATATGCAGAAGACCCCAACATCAAGGCTCATCATAAACCTCCATCGTGGTATTCTACATTTATGAAGCATTATGCAGAATCAACTATTATCGTTAAAGGAACCGGTGATATAGATGCCTTGAAGAATGCATCGGCAATGTATGGATTTAATTATGTTTTGCCAAAGGGAGTTGTTGATATAGCATTATGGAATGCTCAAAGCAGAAAGTTGTGTGGGACAGCCAAATTAGAAGGAACTTTTCACTGTATAACAAAACATTTGGACGATGAGACAAAACATTTGGCAACTTATTTGCCTTTGGAGAAAGCGCACGACCCATCAACAGATGCATCTATGACATTGTTGGTTGCTATATATATCACCAGCCATAAACATAAAAAGTAAGCACAAGGCTTTATTTACGAGAAGGTTTCCTTTTAGGCGGTGGAACAACAGCCAGCGGATGCAGATTGTGTATTTGAATTACAACAAATTCTGGTTTTGGCGCCATATTTCCTTTACAGGGAGATGGTTGGAAAACAGTGTTGGGAACACAAATTGTCAACGGAAGAACTTCCATAATATATTGTCATACTTCAAGAAAACTTTTAATCCATTTTTACACTCGTATGCTACAATTAATAATGAAGATTGTATCATTCGATGTTGGGTTACGTAATTTGGCTTTTTGTATTTTAGAAGGTACAGGTCGCAAAGATGTTCGGATTCTTCATTGGGATTTGATTGATGTTATGGCAGAGGGGGCAGGACATGGTAATCCAAAATGTTTTAAATGTCGTAAGCCAGCGAATTGGAAACAGGAAGAAAAATATGCATGTACAGTTCATAAGACATGTTCAACAAAAAAATATACGAAGACTTCACTAAACAAGAAGACATTGGAGAACCTGAAGAAAGAAGGATTATTGCTGAAGATAGATGGAAAGACAAAGAAAGATTATGTGGATGGTATTTACTCATACTATTCGTCACGTATCTGGAAAAGATGTGTAAAATCGTGTAAGCAAGGAAGTGTCGTTGATTTAGCTCCTTTGATATCAACATCATTGACTTCAAGGACATCTATGTGGACAGGTTCAGACAAAGTAATATTCGAACAACAACCAGACAAACGTATGATGGCTGTTCAAGCAATGATGCATATGTGGTTTGTATGTCATGGATATGAAGCCAAAGGAGTTTCTGCAGTTCATAAATTAACAAATATGGTTACTATTGATGATGCTACCAAAACTTACAAGGGGCGCAAGAAAACTGGAATTGTTCATGCAGCAGCGTTGGTTCCAGAACAATGGAAGGATTATATGCTTAAACATCCCAAGAAGGATGACTTGGCAGATGCTTTTTTGCAAGGACTTTGGTTTATGGAAAATACCAACTAGATATAATGGAATACCTCCTAAGATTGATTAATGGTATCGGCAATAAAATATTTATTTTGAGTTATTTTCTTGATAAATACCCTAAAGATACTTTATTGATAATTGACCAACGATCTCACCACCAAAAAGGTTCTGCAGAAGAAAAGATATGGCATTTATATCCAGAACTTTTAAATCATCCAAGAATTCGATTTATCAGATGGAATAAATATGACGAATTAAAAGAAAATGTAGCTGAATTAAAAGTCACAAATGATATATTTCACAGCATTGAAGGATTCTCTAAAGCAAAGAAATGGTTTACTCCAAACTCAGAATACAAATACCTAGATAGTAAATATGACTTTGTAAGAGGTTTGTTTGTTCATTTTCGGTTGGGTGACAAGTTTGTTCAGAACTACCAGAAGGTTAGAAAAGGAGCTGCAAAAGATTATATTGTTATGAAACCAGAATACTATCTAAAACATATACAGAATGCAAAAGGACCTGTATACATCTTTTCAGACCAACCCAAATTAGCAGAATGTCTGCTTGGTGGAGATTATACATATGTAAATCAAGACGTAAATGAGACTATGTATTGCTTCCAGAATGCTAGACATTTTATACTATCCGAAAGCACACTAGGATTTGCTGCTTTGAAGCTAAACAGAAAGAGGTATCATGCAGTTGTTCCTGGATATTTTATATTTAACAAAAAGATGATCCGGACACCATACTTCGAAGACACAGCAAGTATAGAGATTGAAGATGATAAAGCGTTTATACTCGAAACCAAAGAAGAGTATGAGGATATCATAAGAAAGTGTAAGGTTATGTTAGGTTGAAGTTTACTTTTTCATCAGCATCCCAATCACGAATATCTTTGGTCTTCTTTTTTAGTACCAAAATACTTCTACATGATGGGCAAATGTCAATAATATGTGGATAAGCTCTATTCACATATTTGGATACAGCACTAATTGCTTTCATGCGCTTATCATCAACAATTAATATTCCACCAACCTTTAACATCTCCAAGCAATAGAATATATCAATCAGTGTATAATCAAATAGATGCCAACCATCAATTAAGGCGACATCTAAAAAAACTCCATATTTACTGAACAAATCCGGTAAAGCTTTTACAGAAGTTTCTTCAACTAATCTCCAGTTTCTTCCTTTAGAAAATCCAACACGCTTTAGATTCTCGGTACCAATATTATCCCAATGGCCTTCTCCTGAACCTGATTGATTTGGATCAATTATAGTATGACTAATTCCAGAATTCTTTTGCCTTTGGTGATGTTCAGCAAAAACTAAAGCTGATGCTCCATATGCAAATCCGACTTCCAATGTTTGTTCAGCCTTTGTCTGCCTTAAATATTTGCGTAGTTCAACGTGTTCATTCTCACGAGTATGAGCTTTTAGTCGGTGATACTTGCCATCTTTGGAGAATATAGCAGCATGTTTTAACATAACATCTAAAAAATGCTTTGTATAATTTGGATCCTTGTCTGGATTTTTTGAATCTACAATAAAGTCCTTAATTTCTTGCCGTTTATCATCTGATAATGTATCATACCACATCTCTTATTTAATCTCAACAGTAACTTTTTTTGCATTGGATGCCAGATCTTCCTCTGCTTGAACTTTCCATTGAACATCATTAAATCCATGCTTACCTGTATCACCTTTTACATCTTCCCACTTATGCATGTTCTTCATTTCTGGAATTGTTCGTGTATCTTTATGTTCTAAGACCTTATAGCCCTTATCCGTATCGGGTCTTAGTACTTTTACTCCATGCTTTTTCATTCTGTTTCTCATTGCATCATCTTCTCCTCCCCAACCCCAAAACATATTAGGATATCCGTTAATCTTCTTAATGTCCTTTAGTGATATAGATAGAGCTTGGCCAATAAATCCATCTCCGTAATACTTGTCTTTATAAGCTGCACCAACATGTATGGGTTGTTCAGGAAAAGCAGTATAATATGGTACCAATGGTGCCAGAGGAATTAAATCAACATCGTGGTAGATTATATGGTCTATTTTCATTCGTTGAGCAATACGAGCACCAATGTTCAACAGAGCTCCGCGATTAAATTTGCGTTCATCTTGGGATTGCTCGATAACCAAAACTCTCCAATCTGGATGGTACCGTGCCATATGAGATATGAACTTTTTTAGGTGGTCAGCACGGTCTTGTTCAGCATTGTCTCTATATGGAACAAGTATTATAGGAATACTTTTAGGTAATTCCTTGACCTGCTTTAAGTCTACTTTAACAAACATTTATAGTTGTTTAATAATAAGATGAGAATTCTAACAGGATTCCAAGAAGCATTTGATTATATTAAACCATTCTTGAATTCTAAAAGAAAAGGTTCTACAAGTGCCCGATTTCCTCCACAAATTAGAGGACCTTGGAAGCAAGATACTACAACTGCTGAACATTCATTACGATATATTTTTGAAAAGCTTCATCATAACTGCTACTTACTTTGCTCAGATGGTGATAAAGCAGAGATATCCAAACTTGAATCAAATTCAACGGCTCCTTCTTTGCGTCCATATTTAACCCAACGCTTGAACAAGACAATGAGAGCTGAAAAGAAGAAACGCTTAATGAAAACTCTCAGGTCTAAAGAGTGGAGGATTATGCAGTGTATCTTAAAACCTTTTAAGTCTAGCACAAATTCTGAATTCCCTAAATTTATAAAAGATATACATGTCTCTAAAGGAGCATACATATTCTCATTGACCGATGCACAAATTCTGCGTGAGGATGGCCGCGAACCTTGGCAGATGGTTTCTGGTTCAAACCTTCTAGGTGAATATAACTTTCCTAATCATTTACCTATGTTTGCTTATTCAGGTCAGAAGGGATACTATGATATTCCAATTCCAACTTACGATGACATGGAGTTGTATTTTAAACCATATGCTCCGCCAAATGTAGATTGGGAATCTAAAAAAGAGGTAGCAGTGTTTCGTGGAAGCCCTACAGGTTGTGGGTATACGGTAAATACGAATATGCGTCTGAAATTAGCAACTATGAAATCAGATACGTTAGATGTTGGAGTTGTAGAGACCAGAGGAGTCATGAGATTTGACCCAGTACATGGATTAGATGAATTAAATATCAATATACCTAAAGTTTCTTTTATGTCTTTGGAAGAACAAGCAAAGCACAAATATATTATTCATGTTGATGGTAATGTCTTAGCTTATCGTTTGCTAAAAATGATGTTGTTGGGGTCAGTTTTATTGCGTGTGGAAAGCCCATATGTTCACTGGCTAGACCATCGGATGAAGGCTGGTAAGCATTATATATCGATAAAATCAGATTTGTCCGATTTAGACAAACAAATTGAATGGTGTAAACAGAACGATAAGAAATGCAAAAAAATAGCTGAAACGGCAAAAAAGTTCGCCGAAGAAGCATTATCTCCCGAATTTATGAAGTCATATTTTGAGAATTTGTTAAATGCGTTAAAGTTTTCATAACCCTAACGTCACTATCTAACAAATGGACATTGTAGGTCTTGAAATGCTTGTAAATCCCAGCATGACCAGTGGTAGTGGAGGAGACACAGCATTGCCTGCCTTCGACACCTTTGACCTTCCGAACTTTACCGATACTGGCGATTCAGCACCTCGTATCATCCCAAATCTGGATTCAGTTGGTCCTACTGAGACCTGGAATGGTGTTCAGAACATGAACGCTGAATCTTTTATTCCTTCTTCCAGAACTCGTATGTCTGATGAGCACGTTCAACGCAAAAAGTATGAGACTCTACGCAAGTTTGACCGTCTATCTAAGATGGGTGTTCCTATGCGTAAAAGATTTACTATGGACTCTTCTCTCGAGGAAATGGAGATGGAGTTGGAGTTCATTCGCAAGGAAAAGGATATGGACAGATCTGTTCAGCAGTTCTCTGAGTGGTTTGTGACTGGTATGGGAGGTCTTGAGTGGTCGTCGAAGAATGTAGGAATGGTGAAGGCATTTGGTCTTCAATTGGATGGTCTATCTGAGGCTGCTCAGATGAAGGTTGGTGATATGGAGGAGGATTTTGAGGAACTATATGACATGTATGGCGATAAACTGAAGATGCATCCTCTTGTTCGTATTCCTATCCGAACTTGTATGATGGTTTATATGGTTCATTTGACGAATCAGATGGTTCAGAAATCACCCATTCCCAACCTCGACCAAGTTCTTAAGTCAAATCCTGAAATTGCTCGCCAACTTGCTTCTGCAGCCATGCAGTCACAGAGCAATCAGCGTGGAACTCATGTTGCGCCCCCTCCGATGGCTCCTCGTGGGGGTGGTGGATTCGGGGGTAATACCGAGAATCCTATGGCAGGCCTTGCTGATTTTATGAGTTCAATGATTCCTCCTCAGCCCCAGCGTCCTCCTCAGACCATTAAGTCACCTGTAAAGCTTCCTTCTCGCCCTAATCCGCAACCGCAAGCAGCGGCTATTCGACCCAAAGTAGAGATGATGTCTCCCAGTGTTCCTGCAGATATTTCAGAACTCCTAAAATCAGTTAATTCAGGATATGATAAGAAAGTAACACTTGCGCCCTCTGCTAAAAAGGGAGGCTCAACAGGTAAAAATTCTGTAAGCATTAAGCTTTAGGCCTCACACTTGTCGCCATAAGACACAGCAAATGCAATAGGCAAAGGTCCAGAGGCAATTAACTGTTCGAGCATGCTGTGGATGTCAGTTCGCGTGTGGCAAACGTTGTTCTTCACCTCTTCCAAGATGCTTATCTTGGTGTCTCGGTCTCTTGCACAGTTGTATCCGTCAACGAAGCCAAATATCGGGTTTGGCACGAAGACGACGTGTGGAGTTGTTGGCGCTACTTCAAGAAACAGTGTACCGTTCTTGTAAGTAATACTGGGACACCCGTTCCAAACGCCTAACCTTGGAAAGCCAAAAGAAGGGAGTGGTGGCGGAGGTTGGGCCATGGTTGTAATCAATGTTATTTCAGTAAATTAAAAATCCATTTTTCAGAAAAAATGTATGCCTACATCTTTTCCGAAGAATATCCGATAGCTAATCTAATATTTCTCTTGGCCTTCTCGCGACCCATCGGTATATTTACGTTATACATTTGAAACGACCAACACTCCCTTTAACCTGTTGATATACCGTTCTCTCCGGCGTTTGCACTTCCTACCTTTTCCAGTTAGTGCTCTGGTTAACTGCCCCTCCTTCGCAGTTACTGTGTTCAACTTCATGAACTCCTTTTCTTCGGTTGTTTAAGGTCAACGTAACCTATTCAACGTCCATATTTGTCGGCGTTGAATCGAAAGTGTCATATGTCAGGGTCTCTATCCTTGACATTACAAATCCTATGCCTTGCGAGAACAAGGCATTTTGGACAGTATATTTATCTGTAGATAATTCTCTTATTTCGCTGTTTCCCATCTCTGGGAATATGCTACTTTATTTGAATCATTTACGGACATCTATAGTATCCTACAGACTTCTTTTGTGTAAAAAAAGAATCCGTTTTCCAAATTCAATTCTTTTACAAATGCACTGGTTTGAAATGTTCAGCGGTCTAAATCTTGGGCCTTCGAATACGCTTTGCAATTAATCGCATACGGGCTGCTGCATGTGCTGAAGTTGTCATGACTTTTATAGCTTTTTCCATATTTTCACATCTTGTAAATGCATGCCCGAGTAATTGGTAGTTCTCTTTGGTTGGATTAGTATAGTATGCATCTACTGAAACGGCAAATTTTTCGGCAATGCCGATGAGATGTTCATTGTATGCAGCAATCAACTCGTATACTTCTGCTTGGTTTTCCATAGTGTAATAAATGACAAATATTTAAAAAATAATCCATTTTTGATAAAGTTACCAATATTGTCTGGATTGTTCCTTATTGACGTTTATTTTCCGCTGTATGCGCTCGCAGTCGTTGAACAAGTTGTTCATGATTAGAATCAGATGTTTCATAGTTGCAGAGGCACCACCAACTGACATGCAGTCAATGTGGTGGTTTGATGTTCTAATCTTCATGGTCAGTTTTGAGCCATCCAACTTCAATATAGGAGGCTCATCAGTAGAGACTTGAATCAGCTTTGACCCAGTGTCAACTGTTACTTTGCCACTTGTAATTCCATCATCAATGAGAAACTGTGGAGGCTTTGCAAGTGAAACAACGGACGCCATAAGAAGTTATTATGATTATATATATATTTCTTTATATAAAATTCGTTTTCATTGAAAAAGGTATAAACCTTTTATGCTCGGATTTTGCCAGTTGCTGCATAAAGGTCGTTGACTAAGGCAAGCAGGCGACGCGAGTACATTGACTTGTTTAAAGCCGTGTAGTATCTAATCCCATGCTCGTCTCGTTCAAGGCCAAGTTCCATTTCCAGAGGAGGAATGGCTTTATCAGCCTCAACTGTCGCGAAGTTAACTTGAGATTGGGTGACGCGCATGGACTTCTCGGCAAAGGCTTGTAATAAACTTTGCAGTGTCTCCAGCTTGGAGCGGCCATTTTTGACGGCTTCAGACGGGGGTTTTGACTCGAACGTAGGCATTTTGGAGCGTTTATATTATCATTATTTCATATATCCAAATCCGTTTTTAGTGTTGAATATACGGATAAGCAAGTGCTCCTACAACTACAAGCAAAACTAATATGTCAACTGTTCTGACGATTTTTTTATACTTAACAGGAAGGTCATCAAACTGCTTCTGATAACTGGCTGGCTTAGCCCAACCCCATAACCAACCAAGCACTGTAATTTTGACCTTATCGTTACAATCATAAATCATATCGTACCAAGCCATTCCAACGTATGCAGCACACGCTAATAAGAATGCTGCCACAAACCGATGAGCAAATGCTTTCGGATGAGGCAACCAATATACCATGAGAACAAATCCAGAAAAGACCAAACATTTAGGATTCAAGTATAGGGGTGTCCCAAATAAACCTCCACCCATTTAATATACTACATAGGTTATTGAATACAGAGCAGCAAGAATAATAAATGCTAAATGTTTGCTGGGTTGTCCTTTTAGCAAAGTATATATGCCTACAGTCGATACCATAATTCCTGAATCAGCAACAATTGGTCCCCAAGATACTTCTTTGGCATAATCTTTCATTAAGTCTATTACTGCATTTGTTCCTCTGGGAATCGGGACAACCAAAAGAACATAGTATAGAACATCATGAATCACCTGAACAATTACAGAGTATATTGCTAAAGTCACCCCTGTCGCTGAAGGAGCAAAAAAGTGTGCAATCATGATACCTATCATAACGCTTGTAACATCCGAAAGAACAGCAATAGATCCAAACTTATCATACCATAACTTTATACTTTTTCCTGTTCCAAGAACCTTAAAAATATATATAACCCAAAATTCGACAACTAAAGCAGCAGCAGTAAGTCTGGAGATGTCCATTTATTAGTTACCAAATAAAGGAGGTTCCTGGCTTGAAGCCGAACCCTCGAACGGATTGTTTGCTGCAACAGATACGGCTACCTTCTCTGCACCCGATGCCATTCCTTCCCTAG
>Ga0214919_10003317_pt1 | contig 24432 bp, 18 predicted proteins | sample LL1503_MetaG_FD_177994 | JGI IMG/M metagenome (GOLD analysis project Ga0214919, IMG submission 177994) | Freshwater microbial communities from Lake Lanier, Atlanta, Georgia, United States - LL-1503 | ecosystem: Environmental > Aquatic > Freshwater > Lake | place: USA: Georgia | collected... | reverse complement strand
CCATTGTAAAACCATAAACAGCCCAAGACTGACCTCTTGCCCATGATGATTCATTATTAAAACCCTGATGTGTTCCTCTACTTCTGACTTTACCAGAAATAGTATCATAATCAACAACATGAAAACAACTATTGTCGTTTCTGAAATGGTTTTTGAGAGTTGTATTGGCATGTTGGATTGCAATTTTTCTAAAAGACTTATCTCCAGAAATTTTTGAGGCTTCAAAAAGCAATTCCAAATTAAGCATATTATCAATAATTACTGGAAAATCCCATGACTCTTTGTTATGATCCCAAGATCGTATAGCTCCAATTTTAGTATTAAATCTTGTAACTAATGTTTGAGCACTTTTAACAATAATATTTTTATATTTTTTATTATCTTCGACCATAAGGCCTTTCCCAAAGCTACAATATACTTTGAAGCCCATGTCATGTGTAGTGTTATTAAATTTTTCTTTTTCAATAAACGCATTCCACAAAGCAGCTTTTTCTTTGTATCTAATATCTCCCGTTAGATTGTAAATCTGCCAAAGATTACCTGCATAAAAACCACTTGTCCAATCCTTTGATTTTACTTTTTTTACTACTCCAGATGATAAAACCATGCTTCTAGGAATAGAAACTGAATCAATTGGAAAATCTAAAAGTTTTAAAAATCTAGAATTGATTTCTTCTTTAATTGAAGTAGTAACTGGATTATACTGTGCTTTACAATTAAAATTGATTGTTGTAAATAAAATTATATAAAATAAAGAATTAAATTTCTTCATAGAGTAATTAAATATTTAATTAATAGTAATCAAAAAAACAAATCAATTTGCACAACTAAAAAAAACGTATTAACAATAAACTCAAAGAGATTATTAATACTATCAAAATTGATTGTAGCAAGTAAATTTTAATTTTCTTGATTTTCATCGAACAAATATAGAATTAGATAGGATTTCTAAAATCCAAAATAGGGTATTCAAAAATACGAAAGTGACAAAAAAAGATTATTTATCTTAAGTTTTTGAATCGTTAGAGAATTTATTTAAGTATTGTGATGGCGTTTCACCAAACTTTTTTTGAAAACATTTACTAAAATATTTGGGATTATTAAACCCTACTTTATAACTAATTTGTGAAATGTTTATTTTATTTTGCTCTAATAATTGCGCTGCTCTTTTCATTCTGATTTCAAGAATAAACTCATTTGGAGTAAAGTTAGTCCATGCTTTTATTTTAGTAAAAAGCATCGTTCTACTTACACCTAGTTCTGAACAAAAGAAAGGAATATCAAACTGTTCGTTTGAGATATTTTCTTCCACAACTTTAAAAGCTTTCTTTAACAATTGTTCGTCTAGAGACGAAACTGCTATTTCGCTTGGAACAAAATTATCTTCCGATGAAAATTTAGTTTTTAATCTTTGTTTAGATGCAAGCAAATTTTTTATTCTTAATTTAAATTCAATTAAGTTAAATGGTTTACTGATGTAATCATCTGCCCCACTTTCTAATCCTTCAATTTTATAAATCAATGAAGATCGAGAAGTAAGTAATATAACAGGAATATGACTTGTTTTAATATCTTCCTTAATTTTAGCACACAATTCTGTACCTACCATTTCAGGCATAATTACATCGCTAACAATTAAATCGGGAAGAAATTTTAATGCTTTTTTTAATCCAATTGCACCATTTTCAGCTATGATGACATTGTATTCTGTTTTCAGAAGATTTTTCATAAAGGTTCTTAAAACTTTGTGGTCCTCTACAATTAAAATAGTTAGTTTTTCATCAGCAACATCTAGGTCATTTATATCTTGCTCGTCATTAATTTCAGGCAAATCTAGTTGAACCTCATATTGTGCAACATCATCGCTTATTTTAAAATCTTTAATTATTTCTTCATCAGAAAGATGGTATCTTCCAAGTTGCATTACTACTTTAAAAATAACTCCTTTTGTTTTTTTATTTTCAACAGTTATAGTTCCTTTATGAAGATTTATAATGTTTTTTACAATAGACAATCCAATACCAGTTCCTTTATTATAATTTATTTGAGTTTGATTATTGGTTGGGATTTCAAAAAACAAGTCAAATATTTTTTCAATATGTTCCTTAGCAATACCAATGCCGTTGTCTTCCACTTCAACAATAACTTCATTTTTTTCTTTTTTAATTCTTACAATAATTTCTCCCCCTTTTGGAGTATATCGAAAGGCATTTGAAATCAAATTGTAGAATACGCGTTCTAGTTTAAATCTATCGAAATAGACTACTATTTCTTCATGAGAAGATTCAAATGTAAATTTATAACCACCATCTTTGGCATATTCTGTAAACGATAAAAAGATTTCCTTTATATATTTTACAATATTTCCTTCAGCAGCTTCTAGTACAAATTGATTATTTTCAAACTTTCTAAAATCCATTAACCTATTGATTAATTTCAAAAGATGATTGGCACTGCTTTCTATAACTCGGAGTTTTTTATACATTTCATTTGAACCATTGTAGTTCAAAAGAATTTGTTGTAATGGACCTAAAATTAGGGTTAGGGGAGTTCTAAACTCATGAGAAATATTTGTAAAAAACTGAAGTTTCGCGCTGTTGTCTTTTTTATTTATTTCACTTTCTCTGTATTCTAATAATAATTCCTGACGCAATTTTTCTTTTGATTTAATTATCCATGCCAAACCATAAAGAGAAATCCATAATAAAATTGCATATAATGAAAGTGCCCACCAGCTTTTCCAAGGCGCAGGTTTTACAACAATTTCTAAAGTAGTTGGAACAGCATTCCAGATTCCGTCATTATTAGCTCCTTTAACTTCAAAAACATAGGTTCCTGAATTTTGTATAGTAAAAGTTGCTGAAGTATTTGAAGACGTAGTCCATTCATTATCTAATCCTACCAGTCTATAGGAGTATTGATTATTTGTAGAATTTATAAAATTTGGAGTTGCAAAATTTATAGTAAAATTAGCTTTGTCATAACTTAAAGTAAGTGATTTTGTAAAGGCAATTGTTTTTTCTAAAATGTCATTTTCGTTAGCAATATTAATAGATTTGTTGGCAATTTTAAAATCGGTTAAAATAACTTGAGGTGAATATTTATTAACTGGGATTTTTTTGGCATCAAAATAGGTAATACCAGAAGGACCGCCATAATAGAATTTATTATACCCAAGTTGTAAAAAGGCATTATCATTAAATTCATTACTTACTAAACCGTCTTTTTGGTCATAAATAAAGGCAGATTTATTTGCTAAATTATATTTTATAATACCATAATTGGAACTCATCCATAAATTATTAGTATCATCTTCAGAAATAGAATGTATGGCTGTTACTTCTGAATCGCTTTTTTTAATGTTTATTTTATGAAAATTTAGGCCATCAAAATCATAAAGCCCTTTTGCCTTTGTTCCTATCCAAATTTTACCTTTTTTATCTTGAAACAATGATAAAATATCATCGCCTGAGAGTAATTTGTTATCAAAGAAATAGTGTTTTATGTGATAGGTTTTGTTGTCAAAATCATTAAGATTTATCACATTAAGTCCGCTTTGAGTACCTATCCACAAATTATCTTTTTTATCAATTAACAAAGTTCTGACTCTATTGTTTGTCAAAAAATTATCGGAATAATTATCGTTGCCAATTATTTGATAGGTATTATTTGAACTATCATATCTAATTAATCCTTTGCCGAATGTGCCTAACCAAAAAACATCATTTTTACGCCCTTTTTTTATTACATATACACCAGATTCTTTGAGTACACTCTTTAATTCGGGCGCAATTTTATCGTTTATAAATCTTTTAGATTTTACATCATAAGCTGCCAATCCTTCTGTAAAAGTTCCAATCCAAAGAATACCAGTATTTGAGAGGCACATTGATTTTATGTTGTCAACGGAAATACCATTAGATGCTGCCGAATTGATTTTTGAAGTAATTCCCGTTTTACTATCTAAAACAGTAATTCCACCGCCTTCAGTTCCTATATATATGTTTTTATTTGAATCAGCAGCCAATGAACTTACAACATCATAACTAAGTGCACTTACTCCAGAATTTTGATTCAAATTGGTGAAATTGTTATTCGATTCATCCCAAATACTAATTCCGTTGTAATAAGATCCAATCCATACGGAACCTTTTTTATCTGTAAAAACTGATTTAATTTTCCCAAAACTTGTCTTTCTATCAGGATTATTATAAACTTTTTGAACACTTCCATCGTTTTGAATAGTACTAATACCCTCGTAGGTTCCAACCCAGGCAACTCCTTTTTTGTCAAAATCTAAAGTTCTTACATCAGCATCAATTTGATTTTGGTTTATCGAAAAGGGAAGTAGTTGTTTTGAAGTCGGATCCAATTTTAAAAGTCCATTATTCTTGGTAGCAACCCATATGTTCCCTAAATAATCTTCTTTAATGTCTTGAACATAGACACTTTCTTTTTTTGATGTATAATATTTTTTAAATAGAAAAGTATTGCCTTTACGACTAATTAATCGGCACAATCCTTTAGAAGTCCCTATCCAAATTACCCCTTTTTTTGTTTCATATATGGATAAAACAAAATTATTTGGGAGACTTAAATTAGACTTTGAATTATGAAAAACAGAGGTGAATTTTTGAGACTTTTTATTAAAAATAGACAGTCCTACTGAAGTAGCAATCCAAATTTCATTTTTAATTTCTTTAATATTCCAAATTGTATTGTTAGACAAGGTATTAGCGGCATTGCCATGCAAATAATGCGTAAATATATTGGTGACTGGGTTATAACAATTAAGGCCATTATAAGTTCCTACCCATATATTCCCCATTTTATCTCCTTCCAGTGAAAGAATATCATTATTACAAATTGACAAAGTATCTTTAGGATTGTTTCGAAAAACAGTGATGCTGCTTCCGTCATATCTATTAAGGCCATCGCGAGTTCCAAACCACATTTGCCCAAGTAAATCTTGATGAATAGCAATAACTGAACTTTGAGAAAGTCCATTTACAGTTGTAATATTTTTTAATCTATACCGGTTATATTGAGAAAAAGAACTGGTAGTAAAAAAAATAAAAAGGAAAAATAGTAGAAGGTTTTTCATATTTTACTGATCTGAAAAATAATTAAAATTATTTAATCATATAGTGAAATTAGTTTATTAAAATTTGATAAACAAAAAAATTACTTTAGTCGTTTTTTTAATTGATAACCGTATAAAGATGGAATTTTCGCCATGGGCTTATTTATAAATTCTATATAAGCATCTGGACCATATTTAACTGTAAAATTTCTGTTGCCATTTATTCCAATTATTCTGGCGAAGGGACCTTCATCCATACCGTTAAGTTCAATTGGAACTATTGAGTCACCTCCTGTAACTTCCACATTAATATTCCAAAAAGTGGAATACGCACCGTGTGATGGTTTCCAATAACCAGCGCCTCCTCCTTCAAAAAGAGGATATTTATTATCAGCGTTAGCTTCAAAATACACTTTAATATTATCAAATAAATTCTGATGATTGGCTCCTGCATGTTGGTCTAAATCAGGTTCAGTAAAAATCTCACAATTTTCATATACATTTTTAGTAGAAAAAGTATTAAAACTTAAAGGATGAACCGCCTTATTATAGACCTTCAAATTTTCTACCAAAACATTATGAACCCCGCCCATTGCCACAGTATAATGAGCAATATTTTTACCTTCTGTAACGATATCTCGAATCGTTACATTAGCAATTTCTTCTGTTAAAATTCCACTATCCGCATTATTAACAGTTACGTCTTTAACCCAACTATTAAAAATTCGGGTTAAAAAAATACCATTATAACCTTGCTCCACATGATGTGCTACTCTTGCGGCATCTGGAAAACTAATTCTCAAATGTTCAATTCCTACTTCCGACAAATGTTTCCATTCTATCAAAAGTGCTTGATAATTTGGCTTTACGTCAAGTAATAATGGAGTTTTAATTGTAATTTTATTTTTTGAAATTGATACAATTTCAACTTGCTGTCTAACTAATGCCAAATTGGGTTGCTTCCAATGAGAGTTACCGATTTTAGTCTTGGAATTTCTATATAAAGCTTCGATTATTTCCGCTTTTTCTCCTTCCTTATTGAACAAATCCAATTCTACCACATCTCCAACTTTTAATCCATTTACTTCAGAAACTAGGAACTCTTTTTCACCTCTTTTTCCTTGAATGACTTTGGCCAAAACTGTGGGTGGAGTATCATATTTTTCCATATATGATTTAACACGTTGGTTCGGTACTTGTGTCCAAATAAATCCTCCTGACCATGCGTATTGTGAAAAAGGCAAATCAATATTATTCTCTTTTTCAACTTGTCTTTTTCCTGTTGAAGTTAAATATTCCCTTAATTCAGCTAATGATTCTTGCTCTTTCAAATACATCATTGGGCGAGGGCAGAAAATTTCAGTTCCTTCTTTTCCAGAACCTGCGCCCCGTAACACAAAATTACTGCGTTCAACATATAAGATATCACTTAAAATTATTTTTCCAGCTGGCAATTGTAAAACTACATTTCCAGCAACTTCATGTGCTGCTTTAAAAGCTTTAAGCAACGCTTTGGAATCATCTAAATTATCATTTACTTTAACACCAAAATCAGTAGCTAAAATTACTTTTTCCTTTATTTCAGGTAAACTAGCATTTCCAAAATGATAACCAGCATAACTAAAATCAGGTAAGAAATTTTGAGAGTAGACTTCTTTCTGACTTATTATTTGTGGTGTTTCTTGCGAATAAAGTTGTGATGGATTTATAATAATTAAAAACAAAACAACACATTGTCTCATTATTAAACTGTATATGTGAGTAGTTGAATTCATTTTTTAAAATTATTAAGCAAAAACTTATCAAAAATTTATTTCAAATTGAATAATTACAAATCTGTTATTGGACTGTATTTAGGGACAAGTGCTTTCATTACTGACCATGCAACTAAATAAGCCAGAGCGCAAATTGCAAACATAATAGAATAACCCGTTTGAATATGACCTAACCCATCATAATAATCAAATAAAGCGCCACCTAACTTTGAAACTAAAACACCTCCAATACCACCCGCCATTCCACCAATTCCTATAATAGAACCTATAGCTTTTTTTGGAAACATATCAGAAACTGTAGTGAAAATATTAGCCGACCAAGCTTGGTGAGCAGAAGCTCCAACCCCAATTAAAAGTACTGGAATCCAAAAAGTGATGTGACCAAGTGGTTGTGCTAATAGAACCGATAATGGAAATATAGCAATAACTAACATGGCTTTCATTCTTCCTTCATAAGGATTGTGCCCTTTATTGATGAAGTACATAGGAAACCAACCTCCGCCAATACTTCCCACCATGGTCATACTATATAAAACTGCTAATGGTAGCACGATATCGGTACCTTTCATTCCAAATTGTGCTTCAAGATATTTAGGCAACCAAAAAAGAAAAAACCACCAAATTCCGTCTGTCATAAATTTTCCAAATACAAAAGCCCAAGTTTGTTTGTAACCAAAAAGTTTGAACCAAGCTACTTTTTCTTCTGTAGGAGTAGCTATTTTTTCAGCTACTTGAGACTCTGTGTCGTGAATATAATCATATTCTGCTTTTGATAATTTCTTTTGTTTGGATGGGATTTCATACAATAAAAACCAGAAAATAACCCATATAAATCCAATAGCTCCAACTAAAATAAAAGCAAACTCCCAACCATAATATTCTGCGATTACAGGAACAGTAAGTGGCGCTAAAATAGCTCCTACATTAGACCCAGAATTAAAAATTCCTGTGGCAAGCGATCGTTCTTTCTTTGGAAAATACTCAGCAACAGCTTTAATTGCAGCAGGAAAATTTCCTGATTCTCCAAATCCTAAAACAGCACGAGACAACATAAAACCAGCTATGGATATTGGCACAGCACCAACTCCAATCCATACCATGAAGGTTGAAAAAGCAGTTCCAACAGGTAAAGAATAAGCATGCATTATTGCCCCGATAGACCATACTATAATGGCTAAAATATATCCTTTTTTTGTTCCTAATTTATCAATTATTCTGCCTGCAAAGAGCATGGAAATAGCATAGATAAACTGAAAAACAGCCGTAATATTAGCATAATCTGTATTGGACCAACCAAATTCTTCAGATAAACTTGGAGCCAATAAACTCAATACCTGACGATCTAAATAATTTACTGTAGTTGCAAAGAACAGCAAACCACAAATGGTCCACCTGTATTTTCCGATTGATAAATTGGTTTCTTTCATTGATATTTTTTTGGTTTTGGTTAGTTTGTATAATTGTAATTTAATTATTCTATTTCAAAATAGGCAACAGCATTTTTATAACATATATTCTCTACCATTGACCCTATGAGCTTCATATCATCAGGTAACTCCCCTTTTTCAATTTCGTCTCCAAGCACATTGCACAATATACGTCTAAAATATTCATGTCTAGGAAAAGAAAGAAAACTACGTGAATCGGTTACCATTCCAACAAAACGACTCAACAATCCAAAGTTCGAAAGTACATTTAATTGTTTTTCCATACCGTCTTTTTGATCTAAAAACCACCAAGCCGCTCCATATTGCATTTTTCCAACTACTTTTCCATCGTTAAAATTAGCAGCCATAGAGGCAAACATTTCACTATCACGAGGGTTCAAATTGTACACAATAGTATTGGTCAAACCGTCGCATTGGCTCAATCTTCCAAAGAACATGCTCATATTATCAGCCATGTTCAAATCGCCAAGCGAATCAAATCCTTGATCGGGACCAATATCCTGCAACATTTTCGCATTGTTGTTTCGGATGGCACCAACGTGAAATTGCTGCGCCCAAGATTTTTTCTTGTTCATCAAAGCCAATTCAAATAAAACGGCTGATTTGTACTTATTAATCTCCAAAACAGAAACTGACTCGCCTTTCATCGCTTTAGCAAAAATAATATGTACTTCAGTTTCTGTATAATCTTCTCCATAGAAATTTGAATGTCCGTGATCAGAAATTCGACATCCCATTTCGTGGAAAAAATCATGACGCTCTTGAAGTGCTTTTATTAAATTTGAAAAATCAGTGATCGAATAACCAACTGTTTTTGCTAATTTTTGAATCCAATCTAGAAAATCTTGTCCTTTTTCTATTTCTGTTGCTTTATCGGGACGAAAGGAAGGAAGAACTTTAATTTCAAAATTGTCTTCTTTGATTTTTTTGTGGAATCGTAAATCGTCAGTAGGATCATCTGTTGTTCCTACGACTTTTACATTCATTTTACGAAGAATATTTCTAACACTAAATTCTGGTTTTTGTAATAAAGCTGTTGCTTCATTGTAAATTGCTTCCGCAGAATGGACATCCAATAAAGTAGAAATGCCAAAGTAATTTTTTAATTCTAAATGAGTCCAATGATAAAGAGGGTTTCTCAAAGTAAATGGAACTGTTTCTGCCCATTTAAGAAATTTATCATAAGGAGTTGCGTCGCCAGTAATAAACTTTTCATCAACACCGTTGGCGCGCATGGCTCTATATTTATAATGATCACCTTCAATCCATATTTGAGTTAAATTCTCAAATTGTCGGTCTTCTGCAATATCTTTTGGAGATAAATGACAGTGATAATCGAATATAGGTTGTGTTTTTGCATGATGGTGATAGAGCGTTTTTGCCGCTTCACTATGTAGCAAAAAATCATCAGTAATAAATATATTTTCAGCCATTATAAATTAAAATAAACTTTTCTCAATTCCCATTTCTAAACCACGCAATTCTGCCAAACCTCTTAAACGACCAATTCCTGAATATCCAGGATTTGTTTTTTTGTTTAAATCGTCAAGCATTTGGTGCCCGTGATCAGGGCGCATTGGAATTACTCTTTTTGTTTCTTTTTGCTTCTTCAAAATTGATTTTACCACTTCATACATATCCACGTCGCCCTCTAAATGATTGGCTTCATAGAAATTTCCTTCTTCATCACGTTGTGTGCTTCTTAAGTGAATAAAATTCATTTTAGCACCATGACGATCTACAATTCCTGGTAAATCATTATCAGCAATAACACCATAAGACCCAGTACACATGCAAAATCCGTTTGATGGAGAATCAATTGCATTTAGTAATTGAATCAAATCAGCTTCTGTGGAAACTACTCTTGGTAAACCTAAGATTGGATAGGGAGGATCGTCAGGATGAATAGCCATTAAAACGCCTACACTTTCTGCAACTGGGATAATTTCTCGTAAGAAATAGTATAAATTTTCTTTTAATCTAGCAGCATCGATGCGATCATAACCTTGAAGTACTTTTAAGAAATCTTCAACAGTATAGGATTCTTCAGCTCCTGGTAAACCAGCAATTATGTTTTGTTGTAATTTGATTTTATCAGCATCAGACAACTTTTCGAAAGTCGCTTTTGCTTTTGCTTTTTGAGCATCAGTATACGTATTTTCAGCACCAGGTCTTTTTAGAATAAACAATTCAAAAGCAGCGAATTCATTAATATCAAAACGCAAAGCTTTCGAACCATCAGGCATTTCATAAGACAAATCGGTACGAGACCAATCTAAAACAGGCATGAAATTATAACAAACAATATTAATTCCGCAAGTCGCTAAATTCTTGATACTTTGCTTGTAATTTTCAATATATTTCAAATAATCGCCCGATTGTTTTTTGATGTCTTCGTGAACAGGAATACTTTCTATAACAGATAATGTTAATCCCGACGCTTCCACTTCATTTTTTCGCTTCATGATTTCATCCACTTCCCACACTTGACCATTTTTAATATGGTGCAAGGCGGTTACAATTCCAGTTGCGCCGGCTTGCTTGGCATCTGATAATTTAACGGGATCATTGGGCCCGTACCATCTCCATGTTTGTTCCATAACTTATATAAATAAAATTTTACACTATATTAAACTCCGCTAAACGCGCTAAAACCTCCATCAATAGGAATAACAACTCCTGTTACAAAAGAGGTAGCGTCATCGCACAAATACAAGGTGGTACTTACTAAATCTTCTGGCTCACCAAACCTCCCCATAGGAGTTTGATCAATGATAGAATTTCCTCTTGGTGTTAATGCACCATTTTCGGTTGTTAATAAGACACGGTTTTGATCTGTTAAGAAAAATCCTGGAGCTAAGGCATTCACACGAATTCCTACTTTTGAAAAATGTACTGCTAACCACTGTGTAAAGTTCGATACAGCAGCTTTTGCACCACTGTATGCAGGTATTTTTGTTAAAGGCGTAAAAGCATTCATTGATGAAATGTTCAAAATACTACATCCTTTTTTCCCTATCATATCTTTAGAAAAAACTTGCGTTGGCAATAAAGTTCCGATAAAGTTTAGATTGAAAACAAATTTTATTCCTTCGGCATCCAAATCAAAAAACGTTTTGAATCCTTCGGTAGTATTGTGCATGTCTTCTTCCAATAAAAATGGATTCGAGGTAGTTCCCAGTGGGTGATTTCCACCAGCTCCGTTTATCAAAATATCGCAACTTCCCAATTTTTCGTTGACTTCTTTTTTGGCTGCTTCCAAAGATTCTTTTTCTAATACATTTGCAGCAACACCAATTGCCTTTCCTCCAGCTGCGTTGATTTCATTCGCAACTTGATCTGCAGCTTCTTTTTTCAAATCCAATAATGCTATTTGGTGTCCTTGTTTTGCCAAAGCTTTCGCTAATGTGCTACATAATACTCCACCAGCACCTGTTATAACTACTGTTTTCATCTGTATATTATTTTATTGATTGAATTAAGCTTAAAACTTTTTTGGTTTCCGATTCGATGGTCGTATAATCTTTATCAGCCATTAATTGTTTGCTGATTAATTTGCTTCCCATTCCAACAGCAGAAACCCCTGCTTTAAACCAGCCCCCGATATTTTCTTTGGTTGTATCCACTCCGCCTGTTGGCATGAATAATAACTTTGGAAATAAATCTTTAATTCCACTTAAAAATTCTGGTCCTAACATGTTCCCAGGGAAAAGTTTTATAAAATGAATTCCAGCGTTTTCGGCTGCTATAATTTCTGTAGGCGTCATACAGCCTGGGCTGTATAAAACTCCTTTACTTTTTAAAAATGCCCCTACTTCTGGAACAAATCCTGGACTAATAAAAAAATCAGCACCAACAGCAAAATATTCTTCAGCTTGTTTTAAGTTTTTTATAGTTCCGATTCCTAATAATAAATCGGGCATTTCAGCATTTCTTACTTCTACCATTTTAGTGAAGTTGGATAAGGCCGTTTCGCCACGACTGGTATATTCTACAGCTTTTATTCCAGCTCTGTAGATGGCTCTTAATACTTCTAATGTTACTGTTTCATCTGCATTGAAATACAACGGTAGCATTCCTTGTGCAACTATTGCATCCGATACTTTTTGGATAGTACTCATAATTTATATTTTAACTTTAATTACTACTTTTTTTATTTCACCTTCCCCAATCATGGGTGCGTGCACATCTTCCGGAAAGAAAACTGCAAATTGTCTGTCTGTTAATTGAAAAAACATATCGGGTGCATCGCTAAAAAAGCGAACATCTTTATCTGGATTATAATCGCCATTAGGAGTTGCACATTTTTCTCTTGGTTTCCATGCTATGGTTTCCAATCCTCTTACACAAACTTGAATGTCGATATTGTGGTCGTGGCATTCAAATTTTGACAGACTTACTTCCTGGGTTTTACCATTAGCGGTATTCACAATTACTTTCAATCCTTCTGGAGTTTCTGTTACTCCTTCGGCTAGATTTGACAAATCATTTTGATGTAAAAAATCAAAAGCTTTTGCAAATAAAGGATTCAAACTATTATATTTCGTAGCGTTAGCTAATGTATCTATTATCATGTTTTCTTAATTATCTTGCAACTCTACCAGAAGCATCTCCACCCATAAGTTTAGAAACTTCATCTACAGTTACTAAATTCGCATCTCCTTTGATGGTGTGTTTCAAACAAGAAGCGGCTACTGCAAAGTCTAAGGCGTTTTGGTCGTTATCTGGGTAAGTCAATAATCCGTAAATTAATCCTCCCATAAAGGAATCGCCTCCACCTACTCTATCTACGATATCGGTAATTTGGTATTGACGTGTTTGTAACATTTGTTTTCCGTCATATAAAACTCCTGCCCATGTATTGTGTGAAGCTGAAATCGATCCTCTTAAAGTGGTGATTACTTTTTTTGCTCTTGGGAATTTTTTCATCATTTGTTGGCAAACTGATAAGAATGCTTCTGCTTTTACATCATGACCGTGTGTTTGAACTGCTGCACCATCTGGTTTGATTCCGAAATGCATCTCGGCATCTTCTTCATTTCCTAAAATCACATCGCAGTAGGATGTTAACTCGGTCATAATTGCTTCACGATCGCCACCGTATTTCCATAGTTTGGCACGGTAATTTAAATCGGTTGAAATAGTAACTCCCAATTTGCTAGCCACTTTAACCGCTTCTAAACAGGCATCGGCAGAACTTTGTGAAATGGCCGGAGTAATTCCTGTCCAGTGGAACCAATTTACACCTTGAAAAACTTCTTCCCAATTCACCATTCCTGGTTGAATTTCCGACATCGAAGAATGAGATCTGTCATAAACGACTTTACTTCCTCTGCTAACAGCACCCGTTTCCAAAAAATAAATTCCTAAACGCTCGCCTCCCCATACAATTTTATCTACACCAACTCCTCTTTTGCGCATTTCCATCATGGCACATTCGCCAATATCATTTTTTGGCAAACGGGTTACAAAATCAACTGGAATTCCATAATTAGCTAATGAAACGGCTACGTTTGATTCTCCTCCTCCATATACTACATCAAAATTGTCTGCTTGTGAAAATCTTAAAAATCCTTGTGGTGCTAATCTTAACATTATCTCACCAAATGTTACTACTTTTTTAGACATGGTCTTACTATTTATTTATTAAATTAATAAAAGGGTTTATAGTTAAATATTAAAAAAACAAAAATTCATCGTGCACGTACACGGGAATACAAAACTAAATAAAAAATATTATAAATTACTTTATTTCAATAATTTTAAATAAAAAATTAAATTTGTAAACTTTACAGGATGCTTAACTTAAACTAATTGCCATCATAACAATAAAAAAAATAGCTAAACTTGCTAATGTTTCTGTTGGAACAGTTGACCGAATACTTCACAACCGAGGTCAAGTTTCCCAAGAAAATATTGATATTGTAAATGCTATTGTAAAAGAATATGGCTATCAGAGAAATATTTACGCAAGTAACTTAGCATTTAATAAAAAATTCAGATTTGCAGTATTCTTACCCCAACATGATGGATTAGAATATTGGTTAGCTCCTATATTGGGCATTAAAAAAGCTGCCGAAGAATTTGAAAGATTTGGAGTAAAAATGGAATATTTTTATTATAAATACAATTCCTTATCATTCAAAAAACTAGCAAAAAAAGTTTTAGAAGAAGAATTTGACGGCTTGTTATTTGCTCCAATATTTTATGATGAATCCATTATTTTTTTAAAGGAATTCAAAACTAAAAACATACCAATTGTTATGATTGATTCTAATATTCCTGAAATTGGAGGATTAGATTATATAGGTCAAGATGCCTATCAAAGTGGCTATTTGGCTGGTAAACTTATTAGTTTTGGAATTAAAACAGAAACTAAAGTCTTAATAATGAAAATAACACGCGAGATAGAAAGTACATCTGTTTATTTACAAAGGATTAAAGGATTTTATTCGTTTTTCAAGGATAATCAAGAACTTTCAAATTTTAAATTTTCTGAAATTAGTATCAAGGATTCTGAATCAAACAAATTAACAAATAAAATGTTTGATGAAATAAATAGTGTTTTTGTCCCAAATTCAAGAGTTTACATTGTCGCCAAATATTTAAAAGAGAATAATTTAAAAGATATTCGGGTTGTAGGTTATGATTTATTACAGCAAAATTTAGAATGTCTCAATGAAGGCTTTATTGATTTTTTAATCAATCAAAAACCTGAGGAACAGGGTTATTTAGGTATAAATAATCTTTACAAAAAATTAGTATTAAAGGAAGAAATTGAAATAACTAATTATATTCCTTTAGAAATCATAGTTAAGGAGAATGCTGTTTCTTTAAAAAAATACTTATAATTTTTGAAATTTAACTACTTTTGCAGTTGAAACAAATAAGAATTTTATCTTGAATAAGTTACTAAATCAACCCATCAATCACAATTAGTGGGTTTTTTATTTTTAAACTATGAATATGAAAAAAATTGTCGAGTATAGAACTTTACTTGGCGTTACAAAAGCAGCTACTTTAAAAGAGCTAAAAACAATTTACAGAAATTGTATGAAAGACATGCACCCAGATGCTATTTCGGATGATGTAGAAAGACAATTAGCTGAAGAAAAAAGTAAAGAGATTATTGCTGCTTACCATTTTTTAGTGAGTGTGGCACCGGAGACATTGGAAAAAGACAAAGCAGAATATACTAGAATCACAACAAGCACTAATATTGCTGATTTTTACTATGATAACAGTGTTTTATACATAACTTTCTTAGACGGAAATTCTTTTGAATACTTTGGTGTTTTAAGACCAACATATATTAAGATGGTAAATGCAGAGTCTCCGAGTAGATTTGCAAGAAGGCATATTTACAATGAATATATTTATAGAAGCACTTCAAAACTAGTAGCTACTGAGTAATTTTTAAATAAAAAAAGATTTAGTTATGGACCAATCGCTTTACATTTGTAAGGCGATTTTTTTTACATTGGATATACACTCTATTAAAATTTTTAATGCTATTTCAAATCTTCCTCATGAGTGGGATGAAGTAGCGCATGAAAATGCTTTTCTTCAAACTTCATATTTGAAAGTTCTCGAAAATTCTTCACCCGCCAATATGCAATGTTTTTATATTGGAATTTTTGAAAAAAAAACATTAATCGGAGTAGCATTAGCGCAATATCTTGATTTGAATAAACTTGCCTCTTTTGGTGATAGAGATAAATGTCTTAAAACTTATATTAGAAATTTTATTTTTAAAAAATTTGCTTCTAATGTTTTGTTTTTAGGAAATAACATGATGACAGGACAAAATGGATATGCATTTAATGTAACTATTGATTTTAAAAGTTTAAGCGAAATACTTATGGAATGTGCGAATGAAATTACAAAGCACTTCAAAAAACATAACATTCCTATACATATTGTTTCATTCAAAGATTTTTATCAGGATTGTGCGAATGAATTATCAAAATTTGAACTTGGCTCTATGTATAAATTTAATACACAACCAAACATGATTTTTGAACTTCATGAAAGTTGGAAAACTAATGAAGATTATATCGCCGCGTTATCAAAAAAATACCGAGACCAATACAAACGTGCTCATAAAAAAACTGAAGGAATAACAACCAGAGAATTATCGTTAGAAGAATTAGTTTTGAATGAATCTAGAATTAACGAACTATATCAACATGTTGCAAAAAATGCACCATTCAACACATTCTTCTTGGCTGAAAATCATTTTTCGACTTTCAAAAAACAATGTGGGAGTAATTTCATACTTTTTGGCTACTTTCTAAATGAAAAATTAATGGGTTTCCACACATTACTTTTGAATGGAAATGTTTTAGAAACCTACTTTTTGGGCTATGATGAACTCATTCAAAAAGAAAAAATGTTGTATTTGAATATGTTATACTACATGACCAAGTTTGGTATTGAAAATCAATTCAAAAAAATAATTTTCGGAAGAACTGCTTTAGAAATAAAAAGTTCTATTGGCGCTGAACCAATTTTAATGACTGGATTTATTTATCATACTAATAAATGGATAAACAAAATTGTACCTAAAATATTTCCAAAATTAGAACCCACTTTGATTTGGCAACAACGTCATCCTTTTAAATAAATTAAAGAGTATCAATTTCGCTTTGAACTTTTTCCCAATCTTCAAGAAGCTTATCTAATTCATCTTTTTTCTTGTTGTATGCTATAAAAAAACTAGCATTTTCGATGTGCTTGTCATAATTAGAAGCTAATTCTTTATCATCGTTTTGAATATCTATTTCCAATTGCTTGATTTGACTCTCAATTTTACTTAATCGGTTTTGCAACGATTTGCTTTTCTTTTGGTCTTCGTAAGAAAGATTTTTTGCATTTGATTTAACTTCAACTACAATATCTTTCTTTTCAATTTCACGCATGTTGGAAGCATTTCGTTGTTCTAAAAAGAAATTGATATCGCCTAAATATTCTTTGATTTTTTGGTCTTTAAATTCATAAACAATATTAGACATGCCTTGTAGAAAATCCCTGTCGTGAGAAACTAGTAATAACGTTCCTTCGTATTTCTGCAAAGCGGCTTTCAATACATTTTTCGATTTTATATCCAAGTGATTCGTAGGCTCATCCATCAGCAAAACATTTATGGGTTGTAATAATAATTTACATAATGCTAAACGATTTCTTTCACCTCCTGAAAGGACTTTTACTTTCTTCTCTACATCATCACCTCGAAAAAGGAACGAACCTAGCATATCACGAACTCTCGAACGATTACCATCAGTTGCAGCATTCGTCATAGTTTCAAGCAGCGTGATTTCACCATCCAAATATTCGGCTTGGTTTTGGGCAAAATAACCTAACTGCACATTGTGTCCTAATTTTATGGAACCTTGGTATTTAAATTCGTTCACGATGGCTTTGATAAGCGTTGATTTTCCTTGACCATTTTGTCCCACAAAAGCAATCTTACTGCCGCGTTCTACTAAAAGTGAAATATCTTTTAAAATAGTTTTATCACCGTATGCTTTAGTTACATCCTCTGCCTCTATAACGACTCTTCCTGGAGTTTGTGACACTGGAAAAGAAATATTCATTACCGAGTTGTCATCTTCGTCTACTTCTATTCGTTCTACTTTATCTAATTTTTTAATTAACGATTGCGCCATCGATGCTTTGGAAGCTTTAGCTCTAAATTTTTCGATTAACTTTTCTGTCTCTTCAATTTTCTTTGCCTGATTTTTTTGGGTTGCCAATTGCTTTTCACGAATTTCTTCGCGCAACACTAAATATTGTGAATAAGGTTTATTAAAATCATAGGCTTTCCCCAATGAAATTTCAATAGTTCTGTTGGTCACATTATCCAAAAACATTTTATCGTGAGACACAATTACTACCACCCCTGGAAAATTTCTCAGGAAACCTTCTAGCCAAATGATACTTTCTATATCCAAGTGATTGGTTGGCTCATCCAGCAGCAAAATGTCGTTAGATTGCAACAACAACTTTGCCAGCTCAATACGCATTCTCCATCCACCAGAAAAAGTATCGGTTTGGTTCTCAAAATCTTCTCTTTTAAAACCTAACCCTAAAAGAATTTTCTCTGTATCACCCACGTAATTATAACCGCCAAGCAATTCAAAACGATGCGTGAAATCTGACAAATCTTCAATAATTTGTGCATAATCGTCACTTTCATAATCGGTTCTAGTGACTAATAGATGGTTGATTTTTTCTAACTTTTTTTCTACAACTTTTATATCCGTAAAAGCTTCATATGCTTCTTCAAGTACCGTTCTGCCTTGTTCAAAATCAATATCTTGTCGAAGAAAACCCATACTAACCTCTTTCTCTGTAGCAATTTGACCGCTATCGGGTTTAAAATCTCCAGCTAAAATCTTCAGCATTGTCGATTTTCCTGCGCCATTTTTTCCTACCAGTCCTACTCTATCTCCAGAACCCAATCGAAAAGTTACCTCTTCAAAAAGATACGTACCACCAAACGAAACCGACAAATTGTGTATATTTAACATAATGTTTTGTTACAAAAGTTACATGTAAAAGAATTCTATAAAGTACCTTTGTACAACTTAAGTCATAAGACCCAAAAGAACAAAAGTTAAAATTTTTGCAAATGTTAAAAAAAGGATCCAAACTAAATAGTATTTTAACAGGAAGTTGTCCACGATGCCAAGAAGAAAGCATGTATGTGAACCAAAATCCATATAATTTGAAAAATATCTACAACATGCATGAAGAATGCTTACACTGTGGATTGCACTATAAAATTGAACCTTCCTTTTTTTATGGTGCCATGTATGTCAGTTATGGATTAACAGTAGCCATTGGAGTAGCTGCATTTATTATTTCAAAAGTGTTTATCGGATTAAGTTTATTGCAATCTTTTATCGCTATTATTATGGCACTAGTTGCCCTAATGCCTTTAACCGCTAGATTAGCCAGAAATATTTACATTAATATTTTTGTTCATTTTGATAAAGATTTGGTTAAGAAATAGCATATCTCTTAATATCTATTGTTCTATCCAGAGGTTTTCCATTTTCTATAAAATGATATAAATCAATTGCCATAGCAGGTGCAAGCATAACACCCCGAGTGCCTAGACCATTAAGAATATGAAGGTTTTTATGTAAAGGATGAGTGCCAAGAAGCGGCCGTCTGTCTTTAACCGTAGGTCGAACTCCTGCAAAATGCTCAATAATTTCAAAGTCACAAGTTAAAATTTCTCGCAATCTATCTGTAAGTTCTTGCTTTCCTTCCTCGGTTGTTGTATTCGTTTTATCGGCCCAATTATATGTAGCACCCACTTTAAAAAGATGATTGCCCAATGGCAAAATAAAAACACTGGTATTCACAATAACATCAATATTCAATTCAGGAGCTTTAATGATGAATAATTCACCTTTAGTCCCATCAAGTGGCAAATAATTAAAAAACGGATTAGCATGCATGCCAAAGCCTTCAGCAAAGACAATGTGTTTAGCCTTTATATTTTGATAGGTGATATTGTCATTAAAAATCTGCAATTGATCATAATCAAAAGTGCTTTCAGCAAACAAATTCATTTCTTGTAAATACTCTTGATGTTTTTCAAGTAAAACAACTGTATCTACAAAACCTGTATAAAGCACTTCTCCATAACCAAAAGGAGAATCAATCGAAGAATATTTCTTTTGAATAATAGTTGTGGAAAGAAAAGGAGCCAAATTAGGTTTATCAGAAGCCATAAACCAATTGTTTTGTTCCTCCACAGAAAAGAACTTTCTATAAATGGGTAACTTAAAATCTACTTGTAAGCTAAGTTTTTCTTCTATTTTTTTATAAAAATCATCTGCAATTTGAAGTTGTTGCTCAGCATTCCAAACTTCACTAAAACGTTTCAAAACAACAGGATTATACAAACCGCCTGCAATTCTTGTAGAGTTTTGAGAATGATTATCAAAAATCACAAATGATTTTTTATTTTGCAAAAGTGTCTCTGAGAAAGCAATACCTGCCAAACCCGAACCAACAATTATATAATCTAGCATAAGCATAAACTAAAAAAACTCTCAACATAAAGATGAGAGTTTTATTTTGTATTAAGAAATATTTCTTAGTAATTCCACATATCAGACTCAAAACTACGAATCTTATCTTTTACCCTTTCGGATTCCATAAGTTGATTCAGAGCATTATCTTTCATGTATTGTTCTATGGTTCTGTCACCATATACATTTTCTTCTTTGTAAATTTCACCATTAAATCGGCGTGAATTTAACAAATGGTCAAAAGTAATAGGCATCGCCGAATTCTTATCATTAAAAGATTTAGCTTCGTGAAGAATATTTCTCACTGAAGGGAAATAAACCCAAAATAAATCGATAACATCAGCGTTGTCATTACCCGCTTCTTTAGCTTCGGGAGTTACAGGACACAAAGCCAATAATCTATATTTTAATTCCCCTTGACGCTTATCAAAATACCAAAATCCTTTTATTTTGTAACCAGAAATATAACTAGCATCCAATTCTTTTTTATTGATAAATTGAGGATCTAAAATCTTTTTACCTGACTTGTAGTCATCTCTAAAATTGTTATACTCATCAATACCTGCAGGAATAGTATCTATATATGTGAAAGAAGATTCCATGTCCTTAAATGTTTTTTTAGTATTAAAATAATCATCAGCATATACTTCTGTAATCTTACCGCTTTTAATATTTTTAACTAAAACGTCAAATAATGATCTTCTCTCTTTACCAACAAAATTTGTATCTATTGGAAAATATAGAGGAAAATTAATTCTTTCATCAACATCAATAAACTCCCAAACTGTTTTACCCATCAATACATCTCTGTCATGAACATAACCATAAGGTAATGGTTTGTCATTATCTGAAATTAATTGTGCGGGTGTTCTTTTTCCAATCTCATCTGGAGTTTTGGCATTTAACAAATTTGATTGAGCAAAAGAGTTAAAACTCAATGCTATTACAAAAGCTACTGACAAAAGATTTTTAATTTTCATAATTTGTAATATAAGTTATTTAAGTAGAATTATCTCAACTTAAATTATTATTGTATTTCATAAATAACAGGCGCTGCTGTTTGTGTTTTAGGACCGTTAGGTTGTCCAGATATTTTAGATTTAATATCTGAAATTGTAATTTGATCACCTTTTGCAGCTCTTGCTAACGCTGTTGAACACTGGGCATTTACTCTATTACCATTTACAATTATAGCTGGTTGACCAGGAACTTTGAAAGTAAATTGAGTAACTTCAAAGTTTAAATCGTATAGGAAATCTGGTAATACAGCAGTAATTTGTGAAACTTGTAAACGTGATTTAGCTCCTTTAATTATTCCTGTTGAACCTGCAATTGCGCCTTGTGGAGCAGGAATATTTTTGATTCTAAATACTTTTTTATCAGAAACCGATTTACCGTCTGCCATTTTACCTGTTGCTGTGACTATAACTTCAGTACCAGTTTGTGGGTTTAAATTGTATTTTCCTTTTCCAAGTGGAGAAAGTCCAGGAGCAGAAGCAGTAACATCGTTTTCAGGAATTCCTGCAAATGAAATAGTCATTGGGTTAGGTAAACCTCTATAAACAACATTCATTTTATCAGCAGATATATTAGCTGAATTAGGTCGAGGAACCACAACATATTTACCTTCAAATTTTAAAGGCACTGGTTTTCCATCTTCCATGAATGAAAAAGTACCGTTGATGGTTTTTTCACCAACACCACCAGCCGTCATAGATATAACCGCTTGTCCGTTTTCAATTTTACCAGGACCAGAGAAACTAGTTGGCACTGTGTTAGAATCGTATTTACCTAATACTACTCTACCTTTAACTGTTTCGCCTTCAAAGAATACGTTTTTCTCTAAAATAACCATTGCTTGGAAATTCTTTAAAGAAGCTGCTTGAGCAATAGTGTTTCCAATTAATGCATTATAAATATCTTGCTCGGTAGCTTGAACATCATTTTGCATACTTGTTATTTTTGCAATAGATGCTATAGCAGGAAATCCTTCAAAGTGGTATGACAAATATTTTTTAGAAACACCTTCTTTGTCTTTTACATTTCCTAAATTAAATTTTTCATTGATTTTATTAACGATGATTTGATATTTCACATCATTACCAAAAACGGCTATAACCTCTTTTTTATATTTTTCAATCTTTGAAATTATTTCATTTCCTTTAGCCGAATATTTATCACCTTCAAACCAATTTTCATCGATGTAACCACCTTTGTCCATAGATTCGTAAGGTAATTTTCCGTTTTCTTCTCTGTCAAATTCTTTAGAAACATCAGTTTTTAAATTACCTAGATAATCATACAACTGTTTTGAAATTTCTTTGACTTGATTTGCTTTGTCCAAAGGACCTTTAAAACGTGTTGGATCATCCTCAGCTTTTTGTTCAAGGGTTCCTAAGAGACTGGTATTATACTCTTCAGAGAATTTATTTACTCCTTCAAATTTTTCATTCATTAATCCAAAAGCTGTTAATACTTCTTTGGACATATTTAATGCCAACATCGCGATGAATACCAAATACATTAGGTTAATCATCTTCTGTCTAGGGGTTAGTTTTCCTCCTGCCATTTTTTCTAATTAGTTATTGTTTTGTTAATAAAAATATAGTTCAAAAACTAATTATCCTTTATTGTTCATTGCAGAAAGCATTCCACCATATACATTATTCAATGTAGATAAGTTTGATGTTAAAGACTGCATTTGATCTTTTAATTTTAAGTTGTTTTCAGCAACTTCATCATTGATTTTAGCGTTTCTTTCAGCACTTTGTAATTGCACTTGGTACAAACCATTTAAAGTTTCTAATTGAGTTGCTGCTTTCGCCATTTCTTCAGCATATTTCTTTTGACCAGCGATTGAATCTACGGTTGGCGACAATGCTTTTGCAGCACCTTCAAAGTTTTTAATACTATTTCCTAAGCTTTCCATTAATTGACCATCAATTTTAGCTTCTTTCAACATGGCATCTAATTTTTGAGATAATATACCTTGCGCATCTTTAGCATCTTCTTTTTTACCTTTTTCTTTTGCTTCTCCTCCAGCTAATTCTGGATAAACCAATGACCAATCTAACTCTTTATCCACAGGGTCAAAAGCTGATAAACCGAAAATTAAGGCTTCAACAGAAAGTCCAATAATAAGCATCAAACTTGCTCCAGTCCAGTGTTGTATTTTAAATAATGCTCCGATAATTACAACCGCCGCTCCCATACCGTAAGCGAAATTCATTGTTTTTTTGCTTAATAATGCCATAATAAAAATTTTAGTTTGTTTTAGTTAAATATAATTGATTTAGTTTAAAATTATTTTCTAGGTGCTTTTCCGTTTTTAGTAACTTGAGTTCCCATATAATCCTGAACAGTTCTGAAACCTATATAGCTTCGAGCTGTATCAGCATATTCAAAATCTCTGGTACCAACTTGCAAGAAATAAGCAACATCTTTCCATGAACCGCCTCTAACAACTTTACGCATGTTATTTGTATTTTGTACAGTAGGATTCATAGTTGACACATATTCATAAGCTGCAGGATCATAAGAAGAATCTGTCCACTCAGATACATTACCAGCCATATTATATAAATTGTAACCATTTGGTTCGAATGATTTAGCTTCTACAGTATACAAAAAACTATCAGCTGCATAATCCCCCCTATTTGGTTTAAAGTTAGCAAGGAAACAACCCCTATCGCTTTTGGCATAAGGACCACCCCAAGGGTATGTAGCAGACTCTAGTCCACCTCTTGCTGCATATTCCCATTCGGCCTCTGTAGGCAATCTAAATGAATTAATCAAATCTGTTCTATTTTTTTTCTTCTTAGATTTAATGAATGCGTTTTTCTTCAAAGTTCTCCAAGCGCAAAAAGCTTTTGCTTGTTTCCAAGACACACCCACTACAGGATAATCTCCATAGGCTTGGTGCCAAAAATAATCGTTGTGCATAGGTTCGTTATATGAATAGGCAAAATCCTTAATCCATACTGTTGTATCAGGATATACTTCCTGTTGTTCTGTTCTTATAAATGAACTTCTTTTTCCAACTTTAGCTTTTGCTGCAGCTTGAATATCCATCCAAG
>Ga0214919_10003315_pt1 | contig 24446 bp, 19 predicted proteins | sample LL1503_MetaG_FD_177994 | JGI IMG/M metagenome (GOLD analysis project Ga0214919, IMG submission 177994) | Freshwater microbial communities from Lake Lanier, Atlanta, Georgia, United States - LL-1503 | ecosystem: Environmental > Aquatic > Freshwater > Lake | place: USA: Georgia | collected... | reverse complement strand
CCCTGTGGATCCGCAAGGAGGTCCCCGAGACCGCGGAGTGGCAGGCCGAGCAAGGCCGGCAGGCGACCCCGCCGCTGTCCGACCTCTTCGCGCCCGGTCTCCGCCGCACCACCGTCATCGCCTCGACGCTCTGCGCGATCGCCCTGACCGGACATTGGTGCTTCATGTTCTGGCAGCAGGCCTTCATCCGCGCCCATCCCGACGTGGTGGCGGCGTCGGCCGCCGTGAAGGCCGCCGTCACGGCCAAGGCCCTGTTCTGCGTCATCGCGGCCTCGGTGGTCGGCAACTTCGCCTCGGGCTGGGCGGCGCAGCGGTTCGGCTACCGTCATGCGTTGGCGGTCTTCTTCGCGGCTTACTTCGTCCTGATGACCGTGACGTTCGCGTTCCCGTGGAGCCTGGGGCAGACCTACGGTCTCTACGCCGCGATCGGTTTCTGCCAGGGCGTCTTCGGGCTCTTCACGATGGCCCTGCCGCCGTTGTTCCCGACCTTGCAACGCACGACGGGCGCGGGTTTCAGCTACAACATCGGCCGGGTCTTCGCGGCGGGCGGCACGGTCTTCTTCGGTATCTTCGCCAAGCCGTCCGACTATGGCGCGGTCCTGCTGGCCGCCGCCCTCCTCTTCGCCCCGGCCGCCGTCCTCGCGCTCCGTCTGCCCGTGGCGGAGGACGAGCCGACGCCGGGCTGATTAGTCGTTGTCTCCCGCGGGTTTATCCCGATGATGGCGGGCGTGCTCCTGAAGAAACGGCTCGCCCTATTCCTTAAGATCCAGGCCGTGGCCTTCGTCATCGGGACCGGCTTCATCCTCCGCAATACCGCCAACCGCGTCATCGAGGAGCAGCAACGCGCCGTGAACCTCGGCATGGAGCCTCCGTTCGCCTCGACCCTTCAGGAAGCCCTCGGCCGCGTCGGCCAGATCTTCCTGACCGAAGGCTGGCTGATCTTGCTCCCTCTCTATGGCACCTGCCTCTTCTTTCTCCGCGTCGACCAGCGCATCAAGGGCTTGCGGCAAGCCTTCGTCAAATGGAGCGTGCTTTTCCTCGTCATGGAGTTCACCACCGAGTGGACGAAATACGGCTGGACCGAGGCGACGGCGGAGCTTCCGCTCATGCTGATCCGCTACCTCGCCGGCGGCGCCCTCGCCGCCGCCGTCTGGTGGCTGATCGAGCGTTCTCCCCGGGTGCACGAGACCCACGGGCGCGGCCACCACTGAGTCAGCGTTTTCCGCCGAGCGCCGCGATCGCCTTGAATTCGGCGGCGGTCACGGGCGTCACGGAGAGGCGGTTCCCGGGGCGCAGGATCAACAGGTCCTTCAGCGCGGCGCACCCGCGCAGGTCGGGCAGGCTCACGAGGCGCCGGAAAGATTGATGGAAGGAGACCTCGAGGCAGCTCCAGCGCGGAGCCTCCCGGGTCGACTTGGGGTCATGGTAGTCCGACTTCGGGTCGAACTGCGTCGGGTCATCGAAGGCTTCCCGCGTGACCTTGGCCACGCCCACGATGCCGGGGTCCGCGCAGTTGGAGTGGTAGAAGAGCACGAGATCGCCGAGCTTGGCCGCGCGCAGGAAATTACGCGCCTGGTAGTTGCGCACGCCCGTCCACGGTTCCTGGCCCTTGCGCTCGAGTTCCTGGAAGGAGAACTCGTCGGGTTCGGACTTCATCAGCCAGTGGTGCATGCGGTCAACGTGCAGGGCAGGGTGGTTTTTTCAAGGCCCGGCTGTGGTCTTGCCCTTTCATCCCCGGGGAGCCTAATGACCGCGTGCGCCTGCTGGACTCCCACTGTCACCCGGAATACGCCCTCAAGGCCGGCCGTCTCGCCGCCTGGGTGGCGGAATGCCGGGCCGCCGGCGTCGAAGGCGCCGTCGCCATCGGGACGGACCTCAAGGACTGGTCCGACTACCGCGACCTCGCCGCCCGGCGGCCGGATTTCTTCCGGCACACGGTCGGCTTGCATCCGTGTCATGTCGAGGAAGGCTGGGCGGAGACGGTCGCCGCGGTCAGCCCCTATTTCGCCGACGCCACGCCGCCGGCCGCCCTCGGCGAGATCGGGCTCGATTATTTCCGCCTGCCCGCCGACCAGGCCGAAGCCGAGCGGATCAAAGGTTGGCAGCAGGAGGCTTTTCGCCGCCAACTGGCGTTGGCCTACCAGTTCGGCTGCCCCGTCGTCATCCATTCGAGGCACGCCTTCGACGATTGCGTGAGTCTGATCGACGCCAGCGGCGTGGATTGGCGCAAAGTCGTCTTCCATTGCTTCGTCGAGGGGCCGGACCAAGTCCGCCAGGTCAACCAGCGCGGCGGCCGCGCCTCGTTCACCGGCATCATCACCTACGCGAAGTCCGAGGAGATTCGCCAGGCGCTCAAGGCGCAGGGCCTCGCGCGGTTGATGCTCGAGACGGACTCGCCGTACCTCGCCCCGCAGTCCGTCCGCGGCAAGGAGAACACCCCCGCCTACCTGCCCGAGATCTGCGCCAAGGCGGCCGAGCTGCTCGGCCTGCCCGCCGACGAGGTGGCGGAGGTCGCGACCCGGAACGCCCGCGAGTTCTTCGGGTTCTGAGCCGGCAAGAAAAAGGGCGGACCCGCGCGGGCCCGCCCTCGTCGGTCGGTGTGCGGGCGCTCAGGCCTTCGCCAGCGCCTGCTCGAGGTCCGCGAGGATATCCTCGATGTCCTCGATGCCCACGGAGAGGCGGACGTAATCGTCGGTCACGCCGGCGCTGTCGCGTTCGGCGGCGGTGAGCTGCGAGTGCGTCGTGGAGGCCGGGTGGATCGCCAGCGAGCGGGCGTCGCCGATGTTGGCGACGTGGCTATGGAGCTGGAGCCCGTCGATGAACTTGCGGCCGCCTTCGAGGCCCGACTTGAGGCCGAAGCCCACGAGGGCGCCGTACCCGTTGGTCAGGTACTTCTTCGCGAGGTCATGGTACTTCGACGACTTGAGGCCCGGGTAGTTGGTCCACTTCACCTTCGGGTGCGCCTCCAGGAACTGGGCGACCTTCAGCGCGTTCGCGCAGTGGCGCTCCATGCGCAGGTGCAGGGTCTCGAGCCCTTGAAGGAGCAGGAAGGCGTTGAACGGCGAGAGGCAGCTGCCGACGTCGCGCAGGAACTGCAGGCGCATCTTCATGATGAAGGCGATGTTGGCGCCGCCGGCGGGCGGGAAGGCCTTGAAGGCCTCCCAGTGCGGCAGGCCGTGGTAGGACATGTCCGGCTCGGTGAAGCCAGGGAACTTCCCGTTGCCCCAGTTGAAGTTGCCGCCGTCGACCACGAGGCCGCCGATCGAGGTGCCATGGCCGCCGATGTGCTTGGTGGCGGAGTGGACGACGATGTTCGCACCATGCTCGAACGGTCGGTTCAGGTAGGGCGAGAGGGCGGTGTTGTCGATGATCAGCGGGACACCGGCTTCCTTGGCGATCTGGCCGACCTCGGCGAAGGGGAAGATGTTGAGGCGGGGGTTGCCGAGGCCTTCGCCGTAGAACGCCTTGGTATTCTTCTTCACGGCCTTGCGGAAGTTCTCGGGGTCGTCGCCGTCCACGAAGGAGACCTCGATGCCGAGCTTGGGCAGGGTGTAGTGGAAGAGGTTGTAGGTGCCGCCGTAGAGCTGGGAGACCGAGACGATGTGGTCGCCGGCGCCCGCGAGGTTGAGGATGGCCGCGGTGATGGCCGCCTGGCCGGAGGCATGGGCGAGGGCGCCCGAACCGCCTTCGAGCGCCGCGACGCGCTGTTCGAGCACGTCGGTCGTCGGGTTCATGATGCGCGTGTAGATGTTGCCCAGTTCCTTCAGGCCGAAGAGGTTGGCGGCGTGCTCGGTGTCCCGGAACTGGTAGCTCGTGGTCTGGTAGATCGGGACGGCGCGGGAGCCGGTCGTCGGGTCGGGTTTCTGGCCGGCGTGCAGGGATTGCGTGCCGAGGCCGGGCTTCTTGGTTTCTTTCATGGGGGTGGGAGGGGAGTGCCTTTATCATCCGCCCGGGCGCGGCTCTCAAGCCGTTTTGGCGCTTATGACGCTTCCTTCTCGCCCTCCCGCGGGCTTCTTTCCTATCTAACCCTACCTTCATGCCCGTCTTCCTGCACGATACCATGAGCCGCGAGGTCCGTCCCTTGCTCCTCAAGCCCGGCCGCACCTCCTTCGGCATGTATTGCTGCGGCCCCACGGTCTACGGTCCGGCCCACATCGGCAATTTCCGCACTTTCCTCCTGCAGGATGTCCTGCGTCGCACGCTCGAGGTGGACGGGCTCAAGGTGAAGCATGTGCGCAACCTCACCGACGTCGACGACAAGACCATCCGCGGGGCGATGGCGGCGCGCATGACCTTGGCGGCGTTCACGAAGGGTTGGACCGACAAGTTCCATGCGGATTGCGCGGCCCTCGGCCTTCTCGTCCCGCAGGTCGAGCCCAGCGCGGTCGAGCACATCCCCCAGCAGGTCGCCATGATCAAGGCGCTCGTCGACCGCGGCCATGCCTACGTCGCCAAGGACGGCTCCGTCTACTTCAAGGTCGGCTCCTGCGCCGACTACGGGAAGCTCTCGCGCCTCGACCGCAGCCAGTCGCGCACCCAGGCCACGAACAGCGCCGGCGAGGCGAACGACGCGGACGAGTATGACCGCGAGTCCGCCGCCGACTTCGCCCTCTGGAAGGCGCATAAGCCCGAAGACGGCGACAATCACTGGCCGAGCCCGTGGGGCGCGGGCCGCCCCGGCTGGCATATCGAGTGCTCCGCGATGTCCCTGCAGCACCTCGGCGTGACCTTCGACCTCCACGGTGGCGGCGTCGACCTGTGCTTCCCGCACCACGAGAACGAGATCGCCCAGACCGAGTGCGCCACCGGCGTCAAGGGCTTCGCGGCCCATTGGTTCCACAGCGCCCACCTGCTCGTCGACGGCGACAAGATGTCCAAGAGCAAGGGCAACCTCTACACGCTGGATGACCTGGTCGCCAAGGGCTTCACGCCGATGGAGGTCCGCTACGCCCTCATCAGCGGTCATTACCGCACCTCCCTCAACTTCACCTTGCACGGTGTCGAGAACGCCCGCTCCGCGCTCGGCAAGCTCGAGCGTTGGACCGACCGGCTCCTCGAGGTCGCCGGCTTCAGCCGGGCGGAGTTCGCCGCCCCGGCCGTTCAGGAGACCCAGACCGCCTGGGGGCGGTTCGCCCCGGCTTGGGCGATCCTCCAGGAGGACCTCAACATCCCGGGTTGCCTCGGGCAGGTCTTCACCGTCGTCGGGGAGCAGGCCGAGGTGACCCCGGCCCAGGCCCGGCAGGATGTCGTCGGCCTCGCCAAGATCCTCCACGCCCTCGGGCTGACCCTTTTCGTGGCCAAGGCCGCCGTGGCGGTCCCTCCCGCCGTGGCCGACCTCGGGGCGCGGCGCTGGGCGGCCAAGCAGGCCAAGGATTTCGCGACCGCCGACCGGCTCCGGCAGGAGCTGACGGCCCTGGGTTGGACCATGCTCGACCGCAAGGACGGGTATGAGCTCAAGCCGGCCTAGTTCCTTTTGGAATGTTCATAACTGCCCGTTGAAACCGCCCGGCCGCCGGGCAGGCTGGGGTGGTCATGTCCTCCGATAAGCCTTCCCGTCCGGTCAGCCCCACCTTCTTCCCCTCGCTCGCCTTCCTGCTGTTCGGCGTCGCGCTCGCCCTCGCCTTCGTCGTCGCTTCCGATAAGGTCGGCAAGTCGATCGGCCAGTTCCGCCAGAACCGACCCGAGATCACCGTCAAGGGCGTCGCGACGCTGGACGTGCGTTCGGGGCAGGGCAGCCTCGGCGGCTCGCTCTCCTGGCGCGGCGAGGATTTCGCCGCCGGTCGCGCCGCGCTCGCCGCGCAACGCGCGGTGCTGCAGGCCGCGTTGCGGAAGGCCGGCTTCACCGACAACGAGGTCGTCTTCGCGGCGACCGAGAGCAACCGCTACGAGCCCGCGATCTTCGTGGAGTATGCGCCCCAAGGCGATGGCTCCCGCGCCCCGATCCAACGCGCGCCGGTCGACTTCAACCGCTTCGCCCGCGGCAAGGTCCCGGAGTTCGGCATCAGCCAGTCCTTCACCATCGAGTCCAATAACGTCGACCGGATCCTGGCCTTCTCCCGCCTGGAGCTCTTCCTCGAGGACAAGGTCGAGCTGGCCCGCGGCACCCCCGTCTTCCGCCTGGTCAAGCTGAGCGAGGCCAAGAAGGAACTCCTCGAGGCCGCCGCGCTCGACGCCCAGCGCCGGGCCGCGACGATGGTGAACGGTTCCGGCTCCAAGGTGGGCGCGCTCCTGGAGGCCTCCCAAGGGGTCATCCAGATCAGCGCCAAGGACCGCGTCGGCGAGTCCGACAGCAACAGCGTCGACCTGTACTCCATCGAGAAGACCATCCGCGTCGTGGTCACGATGCGCTTCGAGATCGTGAAGGAATAGCCGCCCGGAGGGGTTCGGGCGGGGGCTCGCCTCCGTCCTTGCCCTCCGCCCCGGGAGACCCTAGCGGTAAGGACGCCTTTCCGCCATGTCCTCCCGCCCGCAGATGACTCCCCTCGAGGAGCTCCGTCACTCCGCCGCCCACATGCTGGGCGCCGCGGTCCTCCGCCTCTTTCCGGAGGCCCAGCTGGACATCGGCCCGCCCACCGACCACGGCTTCTATTACGACTTCGACCTCGCCCATAACTTCACGGCCGAGGACCTGGTCAAGATCGAGGAGGAGATGCGCCGCATCGCCAAGGAGAACCAGAAGTTCGAGCGGTTCGAGTGCACCCGCGCGGAGGCCGAGCAGCTCCTCCGCGAGCGGGGCCAGGTCGCCTTCAAGCTCGGACGCCTCGCCGACGTCCCGGAGGGCGAGACGATCTCCTTCTACAAGAACGGCGAGTTCGTCGACCTCTGCGCGGGCACCCACGTCCGCTACAGCTCGCAGGTCAAGGCGATCAAGCTGCTGAGCATCGCCGGCACCTACCACCGCGGCGACGAGAAGAACAAGCAGCTCCAGCGCATCTACGGCACGGCTTTCCCGACCAAGGACGAGCTGGAGCAGCACCTGCAGCGCCAGGAGGAGGCCAAGAAGCGCGACCACCGCAAGCTCGGCAAGGAGCTGAAGCTCTTCCACATCGACGAGAAGGTGGGCCAGGGCCTGGTCCTCTGGACCCCGAACGGCGCCGTCGTCCGCCAGGAGCTCCAGAATTTCATCTCCGAGCAGCTGTTCCGCACCGGCTACAAGCAGGTCTTCACGCCGCACATCGGCAACCTCGACCTCTACCGCACCTCCGGCCATTTCCCCTACTACAAGGACGCCCAGTTCCCCCCGCTCGTCGAGCGCGAGGCCATGGAGCTCCTGGCCAAGGAGGGCTGCGGCTGCGGCGAACTGACCAACCGGCTCGAGGACGGCACGGTCCAGGGCTTCCTGCTGAAGCCGATGAACTGCCCGCACCACATCCGCATCTTCGACTCGCAGCCGCATTCCTACCGCGACCTGCCGGTCCGCCTCGCCGAGTTCGGCACCGTCTACCGCTGGGAGCAGTCCGGCGAGCTCAACGGCATGACCCGCGTCCGCGGCTTCACCCAGGACGACGGCCACCTTTTCTGCACCGAGGACCAGGTCGGCCCGGAAGTCCTCGGGTGCCTTGAACTCGTCAAGGTGGTCCTGAAGACCCTCGGCCTGCACGATTACCGGGTGCGCGTCGGCCTGCGCAACCCCGACTCCAACAAGTATACCGGGGACGCCGCCAACTGGGACAAGGCCGAGGCCGCCTGCCGCGCCGCCGCCGCCACGCTCGGCGTGGCCTTCACCGAGGAGGCCGGCGAGGCCGCCTTCTACGGCCCCAAGATCGACTTCGTGGTCCGCGACGTGATCGGCCGCGAGTGGCAGCTCGGCACGGTCCAGGTCGACTTCAACCTCCCGATCCGCTTCGACCTCTCCTACACGGGCGCGGACAACAAACCGCACCGGCCGGTGATGATCCACCGCGCGCCGTTCGGCTCGATGGAGCGCTTCGTCGGCATCCTCATCGAGCACTTCGCGGGCGACTTCCCGACCTGGCTCTCGCCCGAGCAGGTGCGCCTGATCCCGCTGAACGACGACTTGAACGCCGATTGCGAAGCGATGGCCGAGCAGCTCAAGGCCGCCAAGCTCCGTTGCACCGTCGATACCTCCGCCAACAAGCTCGGCGCCAAGATCCGGCTGGCGGAGATCTCCAAGGTCCCCCACATGCTCGTCGTGGGCGCCAAGGAGAAGGAAGCCGGTGTCGTCAACGTGCGTTCCCGCGCCGACAAGTCCTTCGAAGGCAACCGCACCCTCGCCGAGTTCATCGGCCTGGTCACGGCCGAGGTCGCGGAGCGTCGACTCAAGGCCCATGTCCCGACGGCGCCGGCCGCGCCGACGCCCCCGGCGGCCTAGGCGGCCCCGTCCCGCTGCACCGGCAACCCCGCCTCACCGTCGGTTGGGGGTGGATTGTCGCCTGCTTTTGACGCATCAGGCGGCTTTCCCGTTGCCCCGCCGACCCCGGAAGGGCTAAGCAAAAGGCATGACCACGCCCCGCGAGACTTCCCGTCGCGACTTCCTCAAATTCGCCGGACTCGGCGGCGTCGCCCTCGGGGCGTCCGCCGTCCCCGCGCTCGGGGAGGCTCCGCGCCAGGCCGCCGTCAACCTGCGCGCCGCCCAGGCGAAGAACGTCATCTTCATGGTCGCCGACGGCATGAACATCGCCGCCCTGTCCTTGGCCGACGCCTGGTCGCGCCGGACGCGCTCGACCCCGTCGCGTTGGATGCGCCTTTATCAGGAGCGCCCCATCGTCCGTTCCCTGTGCGAGACGCATTCGGTCACCGGTCTCGTCACGGATTCCGCCGCCGCCGCGTCCTGCTGGGGCATCGGCGAACGCATCGTCAATGGCGTCCTGAATATCACGCCGGATGGCCGCAAGCCCCGGACCTTGACGCAGAAGATGCAGGCCGCCCGCAAGCGCGTCGGCCTCGTCACCACCGCCACGGCGACCCACGCCACCCCGGCGGGTTTCGCCGTCACCGTGGCGTCGCGCAAGAGCCAGGGCGAGGTCGCGGCCCAATACCTGGAGCGTGGCATCGACGTCATCCTCGGCGGCGGGGCCGATTACTTCGGCCCGAGCCTGTTGGAGGCCTACCGGAAGGTCGGCTACGCCGTCGCGACGGACCGGGCGCAACTGCTCGCCCGCCGGTCAGGCGGGTCCTTGCTCGGGCTTTTCAGCCCGAAATACATCCCGTACGAGTTCGACCGTCTGCGCGATCCGGCGCTGAAGGCGAAGGTGCCCAGCCTCCCGGAGATGACCCAGGCCGCCTTGAACAACCTCGCCCCCTCGCCCGAAGGTTTCTTCCTGATGGTCGAGGGCGGGCGCGTCGATCATGCGGCGCACGGCAACGACGCCCTGGCTCTCATCCACGACCAGCTCGCCTTCGACGAGGCGATCGAGACCGTCCTCGCGTTCACCGACCGCCACCCCGACACCTTGGTCATCATCACCACCGACCACGGGACCGGGGGAATCCAGTTGAACGGGGTGGGGGACGAGGATTTCGAGGGCGCTCCGGCCTACGCGGGCACGAACGAGGCCTTCCGGCGGCTCGACAAGTTCACCGCCACGCAGGAAGCCGTCGTCGCCCGCACCAAGGGACAGCCCAAGCAGGTCCAGCTCGACGCCTTGGTGGCCTCGACCGGCTTGGATTTCAAGCCCGCGGACCTCGCCAAGGTCACCGACCTGAAGACCTTCCAGGCGTTGCTGCCGAAACAGACCGGGATCAACTGGACCAGCAACAACCATACCGCCGACCTGGTCGAGTTCTGCGCCTTCGGTCCCGGGGCCGGCTTGTTCACCCCGTTCCTGCGCAACGACGAGGTGCACGCGAAGGTGCTCCGCGCGACCGGCGTCGCAGGCTGAAGGGCTGGCAACAAAAAGGGCGTCCGGTCGGACGCCCTTGGCGGTGAGGCCGGTCAGGCTTAGTACTTCACGCCGCAGCCGTAGGACTTGGTCGAGCTGACCTCGGGCGCCTTGCCGTCCTTGAGGGCCTTGATCGCGGCGGCGACGTAGTTCGTGGCCTTCTCGATGTCGGCGGACTTGGTGGAGGCGATGCTGTCGATCGCGCCCTTGTAGGCGAGGTTGCCCTTGGCATCGATCACGAAGCAGTGCGGCGTGGTCTTGGCCTCGTAGGCGCGGGCGATCTTGCTGCCTTCGTCGATGACGACGGTGGCCGGGTAGTAGCCGTTGGCCTCGTTGAGCTTGTGGCCGCCGGTGTTGATCACGAGCCAGACGACGCCCTGGCCGATGGCGTCCTTCTGGGCGTTCTGCATCGCGCCGACGTCGTAGAACTTCTTCACGTAGGGGCAGCCCGGGTTGTACCATTCAAGGACGACGGTCTTGCCCTTGAAGTCGGCGAGGGAGACGGTCTTGCCGTCCTTGTCCTTCGCGGTGAAGTCGGGGGCGGGCTTGCCGATCTCAGGGGCGGCGTAGCTGGCGAGGGTGGCCAGGCAGGCGAGGAGGGTGGGGAGGATGCGCATGGTAGGGTTGGGTGGAGGTGGGTGATTTAGGGGGCTGCTTCACAGCTTTCAACCCCGCCGAAGGGCAAAGAACGGCTGATAACCTCAAAAACACGTCATTTTCGTGCGAATTTGACTCATGGGTTGCCAAAATCTCCGTTTCGGGGGAAGGAGAAGACCTGCCTATGGCCGACGCCCGCTCCATCGCCCTGGTTTGCGCCAACGAGTCCTCCCTCTGGACCGAACTCCGTGCCCGTGCTTCCGCCGTGGCCCGGACGGAGCCGACCTTGGCCGGGCTCCTCGACCGGCATGTCCTGTCCCGGCAGGGCTTCGCCGAGGCGATCGTGCATCGCCTCGCGGAAAGACTTTGCCCGACCGGACAGGACCTGCCGCTCATCGCGCAGGCGCTCGCCGAGGCCGCGCGCCACGACCCCGAGGTGCTGGCCCAGATGCGCGGGGACATCCGCGCGATCCTCGAGCGCGACCCGGCCACCGAACACGCTTTGGTGCCCTTCCTCTGGTACAAGGGGTTCCACGCCATCTCGGCGCATCGCCTCGCCCACACGCTCTGGAAGGTCGGTCGGCGCGACCTCGCCCTCTATCTGCAGTCGCTCGTCTCCGAGCACCTCGCGGTCGACATCCATCCCGCCGCGCGTTTCGGCGTCGGCATCCTGCTCGACCACGCCACCGGCTTCGTCGCGGGCGAGACCAGCGTGGTCGAGGACAACGTCTCCTTCCTGCATGAGGTCACGCTCGGCGGCACCGGCAAGGCCCGCGGCGACCGCCACCCGAAGATCCGCTCCGGCGTGCTCGTCGGCGCGGGCGCCAAGATCCTCGGTAACATCACGATCGGCGAGGGCGCCAAGGTCGGCGCCGGTTCCGTCGTGCTGAAGGATGTCGCGCCGCACACCAGCGTGGCCGGCGTGCCCGCGGTGCTCGTCGGCCAGGCCTCCGTCGACGCGCCGGCGCTCGACATGGACCACTCGCTCTGACCATGCCCGGTACGCGCCCTCCGCAGGAACGACCGGGCGACGCCCGCGTCCTGGACTGCCTCTACCGGGTGGGCGCCTTCGTCAACGAAACCGAGGATCCCCGCGAGGCCCTCGACTTCATCCTGGCCGAGATCGTGCGCTCCCTCGGCGCCTCGTCGGCCTCCATCGCGCTCGTCGAGCCGACCACCGGTTCCCTGCGCATCGAGGTCTCCAACGGCCTCGACGAGGCTTCGGCGCAGCGCGTGATCAACCAAGGGCAGGGCATCACCGGTTGGGTCGCCCTCTACGCCAAGCCGCTGCGGGTGCCGGATGTCTCGAAGGACCCGCGCTATGTCGAGATCCGCGGCGGCATCCGGTCCGAGCTCGCCGTGCCGATGGAGCTCATGGGCAACGTCATCGGCGTCGTCAATTGCGACTCCGATCGCCTCGATGCCTTCACCGAGCAGGACGTCGCCTTCCTGGCCTTGCTCACGAACGAGGCCTCCAAGGCGGTCGGCCGCATCTGGCTGCTGCGCCAGCTCCGCTCCAAGGCGGCGCAGCTCGAGGCGCTGGTCGGCGCGGCCCAGGGGCTGGCCCGCGAGCGCGACGAGCCCGGCATCGTGCTCGACCTCACCCGCGCCACCCGGGCCCTGCTCGGGGCCCGCGCCTGCGCCTTCTACGGACTCGCCGAGCGCACGCTCGGCCTCCGGCACGTGGATGGCGACCTCGCCGGTAGCGCGTTCGCCCCCCGGCTCTCCCTCGACGAGACCTCGCTGGGCACCGTCGCCACCCGGCGCAAGCCGCTGGTCGTGCCGCTGGCCGGCAAGACGGAGGAGCATCTTTTCGCCCGCCTGGCCGAACCGGTGGCGAGCTCCTCGCTGCTCGCGGTCCCGGTGCGTTACGAAGACGAGACCTTCGGGGTGCTCGTCTGCGTGGCCATGGGCGCCTACCGCTTCTCCGACGACGACAAGCACCTGGTGACCGCCTTGTCCTCCTTCGGCGCCTCCTCGCTCCAGAACGCCCGCCTGTACGCCAAGGTCTTCGCGGTCGAGGAAGGCCTGCGGCGGAGCGAGCGTCTCACGGCCCTCGGCCTGCTCTCGGCCGAGGTCGCGCACGAGATCCGCAATCCCCTGACGGTCATGAAGCTCCTTTCCGACACCCTGTCCCAGGGGATGGATCCGGGTGATCCTCGCGTGGAGGACCTGGGCGTCATGCGCGAGAAGATCGCGCACATGGAGGGCGTGGTGTCGCGCGTCCTGGGCATGAGCAAGGCGCAGTCGGGGGCCTTCAAGACCATCGACCTCCGCCAAGCCACCGACAACGCCGTGCTGCTCCTGCGCCTCAAGCTCCAGCAGCTGGGCGTGAAGGTCGCCGTGCACGCCCCGGCCGGCCTGCCCTTGGTCGAGGGCAATCCCGGTCAGATCCAGCAGGTGTTCCTGAACCTCATGCTGAACGCCGTGCAGGCGATGCCCGGCGGCGGCAGCCTCTTCCTGGAGGTCACGCTGGAGGACGGTCCGCAGTCGCCCCTCGTCGTGGTCCGCGTCCGCGATACGGGCAACGGCATCCCCGCGGCCATCCTGCCGAAGATCTTCGACTCCTTCTTCACGAGCCGCGAGGACGGCACGGGCCTGGGGCTCGCCATCGTCAAGCGCATCCTCCGCGACCACCGCGGCGACATCGTGGTCGAGTCGACCGGCCCCGCCGGCACCACCTTCAAGTTCTGGTTCCCCGTCGGGCGTTGAGCCAGGCCCGGCCGGCCTTGATCAGCACCGGCAGGAAGGAGAGGAAGATGACCCCGAGCGTCACCAGCCCGAGGTTCTTGGCCAGGGGCGTCCCGCCGATGAGGTGCCCGAGCAGCACGAGGGAGCCGATCCAGAGGACCGCGCCCGCCACGTTCCACACGAGGAACCGCCGGGGCGGCATCCTGCCCATGCCGGCGACGAACGGCACGAAGGTCCGGATCACGGGGATGAAGCGGGCGAGCACGAGGGAATTCGCGCCTTTCTCGGCGTAGTAAGCGCGGGCGGCCTCGAGGTAGCGGCGCTTGTAGAGCCAGCCGTCCTCCCACTGCTCGACGTGCTCGCCGAACTTCGCCCCGAGCCAGCGCCCGAGCTCGTTGCCGACGATGCCGGCGGTGGTCAGCGCGAGGAAGAGGGTCCAGGGGTCGAGCAGGGCGGGGCGCTCGCCGTTGGCGATGGTCAGGATGCCGGCCACGACGATCATCGAGTCGCCGGGCAGGAAGAAGCCGAAGAGCAGCCCCGTCTCGGCGAAGACGATGAGGGTCATCACCGGGACGCCGCCGATCTTGATCATCTCCTCCACGTCGGACATCGACCGCAGGGCTTCCTTGAGGGTGTTGAACCAATGCTCCATGCGACCAGATAAGCATGGATGTGGGCCTTGGCAATCGCCCTTGAAGGCCGACGGCTTTGCCGTCACGTTGGCCACCTCCGCATGTCGCCCGAGTTCGAGTCCTCCGCCGTCCGCCTCCGTCGCGCCGCCCTGACCCACGGGCTCGCCGGCCAGGCCGCGCTGGCGGGCGAGGTGGTGCCGCGGGCCAAGCTCTTCCTGCAGGAGGCCCGGGAGATCCAGCTGGCCGCCCATCGCTCCGGCGTGCCCGGCGGCGAGGTCGCCCAGCTCCGTTCCGACGCGGTCGACATCGTCATCGACGCGCTCTTCCTGCGGGCGGGGCCCGCGGCCGGCGAACTGGCCTTGGTCGCCACCGGCGGCTACGGCCGCGCCGAGCTCTGCCCGCTCAGCGACATCGACCTGCTCGTGCTCGTCCCGGCGCACTCCCCGGCCACGCAGGCCGCGGTCGAATCCATCCTTTACCCGCTCTGGGACAGCGGGCTCAAGGTCGGTCAATCCGTGCGGACCGTCCAGGAATGCGCCGACTACGCCAAGGAGGATCTCCACCTGCGCGTCGCCCTGCTCGAGACGCGGCTGCTCTGCGGCGCCCGTCCGCTCTTCAATCAGATCGAGGCGAAGGTCTCCGAGATGCTCAGCGGCGAGTCCTGGCGGCCGCTCGCCCGTTCGATCGTGGAGTCCCAGCGGAAACGTCGCGAGAAGGCCGGCGGCAGCGCCTACCTGCAGGAACCCGACCTCAAGAACGGCGTCGGCGCGCTGCGCGACGTCCAAGGGTGCGTCTGGTTGGCCCGCATCGCCCGCGGGGTCGCCGGCCTCGGGGCCGCCGGGTTCCTGCCGGCGGGCGACCTCCAGAAGTTCGAGCAGGCGAAGGCCACCTTGCTGCGCCTGCGCTGCGAGCTCCATTTCCAGGTCACGCGCCCGACCGAGCAGCTTTCCCTGGAACGCCAGGACACGCTGTCCGAGGCGCTCGGTTACCGCGGGACGCTGACCGAGCGCATCGGCGCGCTCATGCGCGAGTATTTCGACGCGGCCGACCATGTGCGCCGCTGCGTCGAGATGGTCGAGGGTGCCGTGATGGGCGAGCCCGAGCCCGAAGGGTGGGGCGAGCCGCTCCTGCTGGACGGACTGCGCATCGTCCGCGGCGGCACCGTCTCGGCCCAGCACCGCCTGGTCTTCGAGGAGGATCCCGGCCGGCTCGTCCGGCTCTTCCGCCATTGCCAGGTGCACGACGCGCGCCCCGAGCGCGGCCTCTCGCTGCTCGTCCGCGAGCGGGCCCACCTGCTGTCCCCGGATGTCGCCTTGTCCGACGAGTCCGCCAGCGCCTTGCGCGCCATGCTCACCGAAGCCGGTCGCGTGCACGCCGCCATCGACGCCTTGCGCGAGCATGACCTGCTGTACCGGCTGGTGCCCGAGTTCGCCGGGCTGCATTGCCTGGTGCAGTTCGAGTTCTACCACCGCTGGACGGCCGACGTGCACACCCTGCGCTGCCTCTGGGAACTCGACGCGATCTACGCCGCGGCGACCCCGGTGGACGAACGCTATCGCGCCGTGGTGCTGGGCACGGAGGCCCCCTCGCTGCTCTACGCCATCCTCTTCCTGCATGACATCGCCAAGTCCGGCGGCATCGAGGGGCATGCCGAACGCGGCGTGCCGATCGCCGACGCCATCCTGAAACGCCTTGGTTTCGACCATCGCGAGCGCGGCATCGCGGCCGGCGTCATCCGCCACCATCTCGTGATGGGCCTCTATTGGCAGCGCCATGACGTCGACGATCCCGCCAACATCGAGCGCTTCGCCCGGCTGGTCGGCGACGACCAGGTGCTGAGCCACCTCCATGTGCACACGCGGTGCGACGCCCGCGCGACCTCGCCGGACCTCTGGACCGACTTCAAGGACGGGCAGCACTGGACGCTCTACCGCCGCACGCTGGCCAAGCTCGCGGGCGAGGCCGAGCGCGACGCCGGCGCGGCCAGCCAGGCCTTGCGCGCGGCCACGGACGCCCGCCTTGCCGGCGCCATCCCGGCCGACGAGGTGGAGGCGCATTTCACGCAGATGCCGGCGGGTTATTTCCAGCATGTCTCCTCCGAGGATGCGGCCACCCACATCCGGATGGTGCACCAGCTGATCGCCTCCGTCACCGCGGCCGACGCCGAGCTGTCCCTGCGGCCCATCGTGGACTGGCATGACGAGGTCGGCTCCGGACAGTCGGTCGTCACGGTCGTGACCTGGGACCGCGCGGGCTTGTTCAGCCGCATGGCCGGCGCCTTCGCGGTCGCCGGCATCAACATCCTCTCCTGCCGCGCGTTCTCGCGCGAGGACGACGTGGCCCTCGACTTCTTCCGCGTGGCCCTGCCGATCGGCAAGGAGGCCGCCTCCAAGGCGCGCTTCACCGAAGCCCTCGCCCGTTGCCTCACCGAGGGTTCCGACCTGCTGGAGGAGGTGGCGGCCGAGGAGGCGCGCGCGTTGCTGACCGCGCCCCGGCGCCGGGCGCACGTCCCGCTGGCTCCCCGGGCCGAGGTCTATCGCGAGGAGGGGCTCGATCGCATCGTGGCGGAAATCCAAGGCAACGACCGTATCGGCCTGCTGTTCCGCGTAGGCCGGGCGATCCGCGACGCGGGCTACGCCATCACCTTCGCGAACGTCGCCACGGAGCAGGGGTTCGCCCTGGATACCTTCTACCTGGAGACCGAGCGCGGCCTGACCGCCCCGCCGCGTCCGCCCGAGGAACTGGCCGCGGCCCTGCGCGGGGTGGTTTCCTGAGCACGGTCCCCCTTGCCAGCGTCGGTGAAAGCCCCACCATGGGGGCGTCCCATGAATGCCTCCCTCGCCTTCGCCCTCCTGCTGACCCTCGTCGCGCTCCCCGCCGCCGAAGCCCCCGTTTCCAAGACCGAACCCGCCATGCCCGCCTCCCCTAAACTCGAGAAAGCCACCTTCGGCGCCGGATGCTTCTGGGGCGTCGAATACCAATACGCCAAGATCCCGGGGGTCGTCTCCGCCTTCTCCGGTTACGCCGGCGGCAAGGTCCAGAATCCCACCTACCGCCAGGTCTGCCAGGATGAGACCGGCCACGCCGAGGTCGTGCAGGTCACGTTCGACCCCGCCAAGGTCAGCTACCGTCAGCTGGTCGAATATTTCTTCCGGATGCACAACCCGACGCAGGTCAACCGTCAAGGCCCCGATATCGGCGACCAGTATCGCTCCGTCATCTTCGCCCATTCCGCCGAGCAGCGGAAGGTCGCCGAGGAGGTCAAGGCCGCCCTCGACGCTTCCCGGAAGTATCCGGCGCCGATCGCGACCAAGATCGAGGGGGAGCAGGTTTTCTGGAAGGCCGAGGAGTACCATCAGAAGTATTACGAGCGCAACGGCAAGAAGCCTTACTGCCACGTCGTGCCCTACGCGGAGGAGAAGTGATCGTCCGTGGCTGAGCGGCGCACCGGTGAGGACGCACCGCTGCCGGGCTTCGGCCCGGCGGCCGAGCCCGCTTTGCCGCCCGCCCGCCGTCCGTTGGCCGCGCGGATGCGGCCCCGCACCCTCGCCGAGGTGGTCGGGCATGGCGCGCTCCTCGGGCCGGACGCCCTGCTGCCGCGGTTGATCCGCGCCGACAATTTCGGCTCGCTGCTCTTCTACGGTCCGCCCGGTTGCGGCAAGACGACCCTCGCCGAGGTCATCGCCGCCGAGACGCGCGCCGAGGTCGTCCGCGTCAACGCCGTGCTCTCGGGCGCCGCGGAACTGCGCGAGGTGCTCGCCGCCGCCCGGCGCCACCCTGCGCGCAAGACCGTCCTGGTGGTGGACGAGATCCATCGTTTCAACAAGTCGCAGCAGGACCTGCTGCTGCCCGACGTCGAGGCCGGCGTCGTGCGCCTGATCGGTTGCACGACGCACAACCCCGGGCTTTACGTCGTGCCGGCCCTGCTCAGCCGCAGCCACTTGTTCCGGCTCGACCCGTTGTCGGTCGACGAGGTCGCCGCCTTCCTGGCCCGGGCGCTCGCCGAGCCGGAGCGCGGCCTGGGCGCCTTGGGAATCAAGGCCGGCCCCGAGGTCCTCCGCCAGGTCGCCGAGATGGCCGGCGGCGACCTGCGCCGCGCCCTCAATTGCCTGGAGACCTTGGTGCTTGCCGCGCCGGTGCTGGGCAGCGTGACCCCCGAGGCCGTGGCGGCCTTCGCGCGCGAGCGCCGGATCCGCTATGACGATGGCGGCGACGACCACTACGACACCGCCTCCGCTTTCATCAAATCGGTGCGGGGGGGCGATCCCGACGCGGCGCTCTATTGGCTCTTCGTGATGCTCGAGGGCGGCGAGGAGCCGCGTTTCATCGCCCGTCGCCTGGTCATCTGCGCCTCCGAGGACATCGGCCTGGCCGACTCCCGCGCCCTCGGGGTGGCCACCGCCGCGTTCCAGGCTTGCGAGCTCGTGGGCCTGCCGGAATGCGAGTACGCCCTGGCGCATGCGACGCTCTTCCTCGCGCTTTCCCCGAAGAGCAACAGCACCACGCTCGCCATCGCCGCGGCGAAGGACGCGGTGCGCAGCCAGCCCCGGCAGGAGGTCCCGCTCGCGCTGAAGGACGCCCACAACTCGACCAACCGGCGGCTGGGGCAGGGTGGCGGTTATCGCTACAGCCACGATTACCCCGAAGGCATCAGCGGGCAGGATTACCTCGGTCGGCCGCTGAGCCTCTACCATCCCGGCGAAGCGGGGGCGGAAGCGCAGATCGCCGAGCGGCTGGCCCGTTGGCGCGGGCTCAAGGATGCCTTGAAGAAGAAGGATGGCCGGCCGTGAGCCGGGGCGCGCCGCGGCTGCCGTGGTTCGGCCCGGGACGTTGCCCGCTCTACCTCGCCCCGATGGCGCGGCGGACCGACATCGCCTTCCGGCAGCTCTGCAAGGAGCAGGGCGCCGACGTGATGGTCACCGAGTTCGTCCAGTCGGAGGCGCTGATCCGCGACAATGCCAAGGCCTGGGAGATGGTGGACTTCACCCCGACGCAGCGGCCCATGGGCGTGCAGATCTTCGGCGCGACGCCGGCTTCGATGGCCCGCGCCGCCCGCGAGGTCTGCGACCGGGTCCGCCCCGACTTCCTCGACCTGAACTTCGGCTGTCCCGCCCATAAGGTCATCGAGCAGAACGCGGGGTCCGGGCTCCTGCGTTGCACCCCGTTGCTCTACGACCTCGTGAAGGCGGTGAAGGACGCGATCCCCGATGTCCCGTTGACCGCCAAGATGCGGCTTGGGTGGGATCAGGATTCGATCGTGGCCGTCGAGGTCGCCGGTCGTCTGGAGGAGCTGGGCGTCGAGGCGCTCGCCGTCCACGGCCGGACCAAGGAGCAAGGTTACGCGGGTGCCGCGGATTGGGCTTGGATCGCCCGCGTCGCCGCCGCGGTGCGCATCCCCGTGATCGGCAACGGCGACGTGAAGGACGGCGCGAGCGCCCTGCGCCGACGCGCCGAGACCGGCGTCTCCGGCTTGATGATCGGCCGGGCCGCGCTCGGGAATCCGTGGATCTTCGCCGAGGTCAAGGCCGCCCTGGAAGGGCGCGAGCCCGCGCCGTCCGGAATCTCGCCACGCCAGCGCTGGGAAGCCATGTTACGCCTGGCGGAGCTCACCCTGGAGGTGCACGCCAGCCGCCTCGGTTCCCGTGATGTGCGCTGGATGTTGGACCGGTTGCTCCCCCTGACCCAAGGTCTGCCCGGGTCGCGCCGGATCCGCGATCGCTTGCGCTATTGCCTGACGTTGGCGGACCTGCGGCGACTCGGTGACGAACACTTGACAGAGCTCGCGCGGACGCCCTGAGCCTTTATTCGTGGGCGTTCCGTCTCGGGTGACGGATGTGCAACTGTTTAGTTCGGATTCTTATCAACCCCCGGATGTGAATATCCTGTGCAGGGCTTCCGCTTGTGCCTCCTCCACGGGGTCGCATCAAAGCCCCTGTTCCGATGCCTTCCGATCGCCGCCGCTCCCGGCCGCGCTCAATTCGGGTTGCCGAGCACGGATTCCGCCCCCCAAACACCCCTCTACCAACGACTTGCGACCCCTCTTCCAGACCCGTGCCGTCCCCCGCGGCAGGCCGTCTGTCACCCGCCCGGCCCAGCGCCTCTTCCTTTTACAAAATATTTCCAACTTTCGGGCTTCCAAAGAGCCTGTGAACAACCTTTCTCAACCCTCCACCCCTTTCCATGGCCAGCCCTGACCGTCACCTTTCCTTGTGGGAGACCGCCAAAAGCGAACTTCGTAACACTTTTTCCCGTTCCGATTTCGAAACCTGGATCTCCACGCTCCAGGCCGTCGGCATCGTCGACGGCAATATCCTGGTCCTCGAGGCCCCGACCGTCCTGACGGAAGCCTGGGTCAACAGCAACTACGGTGAAGTCCTGCGTCGCCAGCTGACCTTGGTCGCCGGCAGCAACATGGACTACCGACTCAGCGCCGCCACGAGCGCGCCGCGGGACGCCCAACCGGTCGCGCCCGCGCCGCGTTCCGCCGTCCGCACGCCTTCCTCTTCGCCGGCTCCGGCCATCAAGGCGACGAACACCTTCGAGAACTTCATCGTCGGGCCCGAGAACGAGATGGCGCATGGCGCCGCCCTCGCGGTCGCGAAGGAGCCCGGCCACTACTACAACCCGCTCTTCATCCATGGCCCGACCGGCCTGGGCAAGACGCACCTGATGCACGCCATCGCGCATTCCGTCTACGCGGCCAATCCCGCGGCCCGCATCGCCTACATCTCGTCGGAGACCTTCACCAACGACTTCATCTCCGCCCTGCAGTCGGGCAGCGTCGCCCCGTTCCGCCGCCGTTACCGCGAACTGGACCTCCTGCTCATCGACGACATCCATTTCCTCGCCGGCAAGGAATCCACGCAGGACGAGTTCTTCCACACCTTCAACGAGCTCCACAACAACCACAAGCAGGTGGTGCTGACCAGCGACCGCCCGGCTTCCGAGATCGCCAAGCTCCAGGAGCGGCTCGTCTCCCGTTTCCAGTGGGGCATGGTCGCCTCCATCCAGGCCCCCGGCCTCGAGACCCGCATCGCCATCCTGCGCAAGAAGGCCGCCGCCCGCGGCCTCGACCTGCCGCCGGAGATCGCCGAATTCATCGCCTCCCGCATCGCCCGCAACGTCCGCAACCTCGAGGGCGCCGTCACCCGCATCGTCGGCCTCACCGGCATGACCCGCAAGCCCCTCGAGCTCGCCCAGGTCGAGAAGCTCCTGCACGACATCCTCGTGGAGGAGGCCAGCCACACCCTCACCGCCGAGGTCATCCAGCGCAAGGTCGCCGAGCACTACCGGATCCAGATGTCCGACATGACGTCCAAGCGCCGGATGCAGAACATCGCCTTCCCGCGCCAGGTCGCCATGTACCTCGCCACTCAGCTCACCGGCATGTCGCTCGTCTCGATCGGGCAGGCCTTCGGCGGTCGCGACCATGGCACCGTCATCCACGCCCGCAAGACCGTGACGAACCAGATGGAGGTCGATACCAACGTCCGTCGCACCGTCGAGTACCTGCGCGCGCAGCTCTCGACGAACCGCTGAGGCGGGTCTACGGACGCGAACCAGGCGACCGTCGGGTCGCCTTTTTTGCGCCTAGTCCGACGCAGGCAGGCCACGCAACAAGGCGGCCACCGCGGCGACCTTGGACTCGTCGGCGACGGGGATGGCGTCGGCCGGCCAATCGGGAGCCGCGCCCAGGGCCACGGAAGGCGGACGGATGCGCATCGCGCTCGGCTGGACGCCGCGGAGCGAGGCGTGGACCTCCTGCACGCCGCTGCGCCGCACGATCTCGGCGACGTTCCCGGCGTGGATGCCGCCGCCGGCGAGGATCGCGCACCGGCGGCCGGCTTGTTGCACCAGTTTGGCGAGGGTGGGGACCCCGGTCAGGGCGTCGGGCGCCTGGCCGGAGGTCAGGACGCGGTGGCAGCCGGCCGCGATGATGGCCTCCAGCGCCGGTTCCGGCTGGGCCGCCCAATCGAAGGCCCGATGGAAGGTGACCGAGAGGCCCTTGGCGGCGGCCACGAGCCGCCGGGTCCGCTCCAGGTCCACGGTGGCGTCCGGTCGCAGCAGGCCGAAGACCACCCCGTCGACCCCGGCTTCGCGGGCCACCGCGATATCGCGCAGCATGATCTTGAACTCGGCGTCCGTGTAGAGGAAGTCGCCGCCGCGAGGCCGGATCATGACGTGGAGCTTGACGCCGGGGAGTTCCCGGACGGCCTCGATGGTGCCCAGGCCCGGGGTAGTCCCGCCTTCGGCGGTGTTCTCGCAAAGTTCGATGCGGTCGGCGCCCCCTTTTTGGGCGGCCAAAGCCGAGGCGTAAGAATAGGCGACGATCTCGAGGAGGGGCATGGGCGGATGCATTGAGCGAAAGGCGGGTGCGGACGCAACCGCCGGGTGGGGCCGGGTATTCTGTTTGCCACCCCCCGGTCCGGTGTCTTCATGGCGTGGTTCCTTCTGATTCTTCCCAGGGGAGTCCGGTCCCGGACTGAGATGAGGCTTGGCCTCGAACCCTCGTACCTGATGCGCCTCGGCGCCGTAGGAAGCGGATTTTGCAGCCCACCCCATCCCCGTTTCCGCGTCCCTGCCAGGCCCGCGCGGACACTTTTTCCTCCAGCCCTCCGGCCCTCTTTTCCACTTATCCTCCTTTCTTCCATGGTCTCCGACAACAAGCCCACCCAATTTCCGAACTCGACCCGCATCTATGTGCCGGGCTCCCGTCCGGACGTCCTCGTGCCGATGCGCGAGGTGAAGCTCGCCGACACCCACCGACCGGATGGGACCAAGTCGCCGAATGCGGCGATCCGGATCTACGACACCTCCGGTCCCTGGGGCGACCCGGCGTTCCACGGGGACGTCGAGAAGGGGCTGCCCCCCATCCGCGCCGCCTGGATCCGCGAACGCGGGGACGTCGAGGCGGTCGCCGGCCGCGAGCTCAAGCCGGAGGACGACGGCTACCTTTCCTGGAAGCATGCCGAGACCGCCCAGCGCGCGACCTCCCGCAATCGCCTCGTCCAGTTCGACCGCGCCGGTCGCCAGGTCTTCAAGGGCAAGCCCGGCCAGCGCCCGACCCAGCTCGCCTACGCCAAGCAGGGCATCATCACGCCCGAGATGGAGTATATCGCGATCCGCGAGAATCTCCGCCTGCAGGCCTCGGCCGAGGAATCCCCCCGCCGGCATGACCTCGGCTTCCAGCACCGGGGCGAGTCCTTCGGGGCCGCCATCCCCAAGGTCATCACCCCGGAGTTCGTCCGTTCCGAGGTGGCCCGCGGTCGCGCCATCATCCCCGCCAACATCAACCACCCCGAGCTCGAGCCGATGATCATCGGGCGCAACTTCCTGGTGAAGATCAACACCAACATCGGCAACTCCGCGGTCGCTTCCTCGATCGAGGAGGAGGTCGAGAAGATGCGCTGGTCGATCAAATGGGGCGGCGACACGCTGATGGACCTCTCCACCGGCAAGAACATCCACCAGACCCGCGAGTGGATCCTGCGCAACTGCCCGGTCCCCGTGGGCACCGTCCCGATCTACCAGGCCCTGGAGAAGGTCAACGGCCGCGCCGAGGACCTGACCTGGGAGATCTTCCGCGACACGTTGATCGAGCAGGCCGAGCAGGGGGTCGACTACTTCACCATCCACGCCGGCGTCCGCCTGGCCTACATCCCGCTGACCGCCCGGCGCGTGACCGGCATCGTCTCCCGCGGGGGCTCGATCATGGCGAAGTGGTGCCTCTCGCATCATAAGGAGAATTTCCTCTACACCCACTGGGACGACATCTGCGACATCATGGCCGCCTATGACGTCAGCTTCTCGATCGGCGACGGTCTCCGCCCCGGCTCGATCGCCGACGCCAACGACGAGGCCCAGTTCGCCGAGCTGAAGACGCAGGGCGAACTCACCACCCGCGCCTGGGAGCGCGGCGTGCAAGTCATGAACGAAGGTCCCGGCCACGTGCCGATGCACATGATCAAGGAGAACATGGACAAGCAGTTGGAGTGGTGCCACGAGGCGCCGTTCTACACGCTCGGGCCGCTCACCACCGACATCGCCCCGGGTTACGACCACATCACGTCGGCCATCGGCGCCGCCATGATCGGCTGGTACGGCACCGCGATGCTCTGCTACGTCACCCCCAAGGAACACCTCGGCCTGCCCAACAAGGACGACGTGCGCGAAGGGGTCATCGCCTACAAGATCGCCGCCCATGCGGCCGACCTCGCCAAGGGCCACCCCGCCGCCCAGATCCGCGACAACGCCCTGTCCAAGGCCCGGTTCGAGTTCCGCTGGCCGGACCAGTTCGCCCTGGCCCTCGATCCCGAGCGCGCCCAATCCTACCACGACGAGACCTTGCCGCAGGAATCCGCCAAGACCGCGCACTTCTGCTCCATGTGCGGGCCCAATTTCTGCTCGATGCGCATCTCCGATGACATCCGCAAGTTCGCCGACGCCCAGGGGGTCTCCGAGGAGGAAGCCTTGACCCAGGGAATGGCCGAGAAGTCCAAGGAGTTCCGCGAGAAGGGCGGCGAGATTTATCAGTAGAAGGTGTTTGGGGGTAGCGGTTGGCGGTATGCGGTTAGGGTCAAGTCATCCTTCCTACCCTTGCCGCTTCCCCCTTATCTCCCGTCTTCGCTGTCTTTTCCCCCCGCCAACCGCCGCCCGCCCGTCCCCTTGTCTTCGCAGTAACAAT